>OBZQ01000696.1_pt1 | contig 19521 bp, 10 predicted proteins | sample 1495531 | NCBI WGS metagenome assembly OBZQ01 (sample SAMEA2580237, study PRJEB22360) | human gut metagenome | biome: human gut; feature: human-associated habitat; material: faeces | place: Denmark | collected 2008/2010
TGATGCGCTTTTTCTCGCTCTCGACGCGGGGCCAGGGCCACGAGAAGCCCTCGTTCTCCTTGCACCAGCGGGTCAGCGGGTAGAACGCAAACGCCAGCCCGAACAGGTACAGCAGGACGTACAGCAGACCTGAAAGCGTTACCAGCGCGTCCAGCGCACCAATGAGCGCCATGATGAAGCCAGCTTTCAGGAAAAACAGGCCGTTCTGGCGGCAGTACTCGGGGAAATTTTCGGCCTTGACGGCCTGACGGCCCTGGTCGCCCCAGATCCGTGGATTTTTCATGACCGAATAGCCGTAAAAGACCAGCATCAGGCCACAGGTGAGTTGGAATCCAAAAAACATCTGCGTCGTTCCTCGCTTTATTCTGGTGTGATGGAGTCAGAAGCGCGCTCAGTCGTCGTTGTACTCGCCCAGCAGCGGCTTCATGAAGGGCAGGAAGTCCAGCGTTGCAAAGTAGTCGCGGGGAGTCTCGGCACGGCGGATGAGGCGGTGAGAGCCGTCCTCGCAGAGCAGGACCTCGGCGCTGCGCAGCTTGCCGTTGTAGTTGTAGCCCATGGCAGAGCCGTGCGCACCGGTGTCGTGGATATACACGATGTCGCCGATGTCGATTTTGGGCAGCATACGGTCGATGGCAAACTTGTCGTTGTTCTCGCACAGACCGCCGACCACATCGTACTTGTGGTCGTGGGGTGCATCTTCCTTGCCCAGCACGGTGATGTGGTGGTAAGCGCCGTACATGGCGGGGCGCATCAGGTTGGCCGCGCAGGCATCCAGACCGATGTATTCCTTATAGATGTGCTTCTCGTGGATGGCAGTAGCCACCAGAGCGCCGTAGGGGCCGGTGGTGAAGCGGCCCATCTCGGTGAAGATGGAGACATCGCCCATGCCGGCGGGGACGAGAATTTCTTCAAACTTCTTGCGGACGCCCTCGCCGATGGCCATGATGTCGTTCTCCGTCTGCTCGGGGCGGTACGGGATGCCGACGCCGCCGGACAGGTTGATGTAGGCGATATGCACGCCGGTGGCCTTCTGGACGCGGACAGCCAGCTGGAAGAGGATGCCTGCCAGCTCAGGATAATAGGCGTCAGAGATGGTGTTGGAGGCGAGGAAGGCGTGGATGCCAAAGTTTTTGGCACCCTTTGCGGCCAGCTTCTTGTAGCTGTCGATCATCTGCTCCTCGGTCATGCCGTACTTGGCGTCGCCGGGCTTGTCCATGACCTGGAAGCCCTCTTTGCTCTCGCCCAGCTGGAAGGTGCCGCCCGGATTGTAGCGGCAGAAGATGTTCTCCGGCACACCGGCCACCCGGTCGAGGAAGTCCACCATCGTGGCGTCGTCGAGGTTGATATAAGCGCCCAGCTCGTACGCCTTCTTCATGTCCTCCACAGGGGTCTGGTTGGAGGAGAACATGATGTCGCTGCCGCTGAAGCCGCACACTTCGCTGAGCATCAGCTCGGTCAGAGAGGAGCAGTCCACGCCGCAGCCCTCTTCCTTCAGGATCTGGAGGATGACGGGGTTCGGCAGAGCCTTGACCGCAAAATACTCGCGGAAGCCCTTGTTCCAGCTGAATGCCTTGTTGATGCGGCGGGCGTTCTCGCGGATGCCCTTCTCGTCATAGACGTGGAAGGGGGTGGGTACGTCCTGAATGATGTCCTGAGCCATCGACTCAGTCAAAAACGGTTTCTTTTCCATGATTGTACATCCCTCTCATATATTTTTACACAGCAAAGGTGCCGTGCAGCCAGCGGTTTTACAGCTTGAGGTTCTCGCGGGTGGGGGTAAAGGTAGGCACCATTTGGGCCAACTGCTCCACCACGCTGTCGTCGTTGTGCTCAGCGGCGACGGCCAGCTCCTGAAGCTGCTGGTAGAACTCGCCCAGGTCGATGTTCCGGGGCGGAGCCACGAAGATCTTATTGTGGACGGTGCGGCGCATCTTGTCCTGCTCCTCGTCCATCATCAGTTCTTCGTAAAGTTTTTCGCCGGGGCGCAGACCCACGATCTTAATATCCATGTTCACGCCCGGCTCATAGCCGTAGAAGCGGATGAGCTGTTTTGCAAGGTCCATGATCTTGACCGGCTCGCCCATGTCCAGCACATAGATGCTGCCGCTCTCGGCCAGCGCACCGGCCTGCAGCACCAGCTGTGCGGCCTCCGGGATGGTCATAAAGTAGCGCTCGATGTTGGGGTCGGTGAGGGTGACGGGGCCGCCCTTTTTGATCTGCGCCTCAAACAGCGGGATGACGCTGCCGTGGCTGCCCAGCACATTGCCGAAGCGGACGGCGACGCACTTCATGTCGGTGTTGCCCGCGAAGGTCTGAATGAGCATCTCACACAGGCGCTTAGTGCAGCCCATGACGCTGGTGGGGTTGACGGCCTTATCGGTGGAGAGCTGCACCAGCCGCTCCACGCCGTGTTCGCTGGCACTGGTAAGCAGATTCTTGGTGCCAAAGACGTTGTTTTTGACGGCCTCGGCGGGGCTGATCTCCATCAGCGGGACGTGCTTGTGGGCGGCGGCATGGAACACCACCGTCGGGTGGTACGTCTCAAATACCTCGTCCAGACGGGCCTTGTCCCGGATGGAGCCGACCAGCACCGTGACCGGCACATCACGGCCATACTTCTGCTGCAGTTCCATCAGCAGTTCATAGGCGCAGTTCTCATAAATATCGAAGATAAGCAGTTTTGCGGGCTTGAAGCGCATGACCTGACGGCAGAGCTCGCTGCCGATGCTGCCGCCGCCGCCCGTCACCAGAACGGTCTTGCCGGTGAGGTAGCCGGAAATTTTCTCCGTGTCCAGCGTGACTTCCTCACGGGAGAGGAAATCGGCGGTGTTCAGCTCACGGAACGCACCCTGCTGAGGGGTGCCTGCACCCACCAGCTGGGGGTCGCTGAGCATCTGCACGGCGCAGTGGGTGGAGACGCAGAGGTCGATGACGTGGTTCAGGCGGTTTCCCTTCAGGGTCGGGATCGCCACGATGATGGTGTGGATGTTGTAGCGGGTACACAGGTCGGGAATTTCTTCCAGTGTGCCGCGCACCGGGACACCGTGGATGGTCTGGCCCAGCTTGTTGGGGTCATCGTCCACGGCCACGATGACATGGCCGTAGCCGGTGTTGGTCTTGCAGACATTGATGGCCCACGCACCGGCCTCGCCCGCGCCCACGATCATGACGGGGCGGTTGGGGTCCTTGCTGGTGTTGCCGCGCAGACGCTCGCCCAGCGGGTGGTTCAGGAAGAGCCGCCAGGCCAGACGGCTCCCGCCGATGAACAGGAAAATGAGCACCGCCGCCATGGCGTTGGCCGAGTTGAAGAGCACGCCGTGGATGAAGCAGCGGTTGACCAGATAGACGATGCCCGTCGGGACGGCGATCATCCCGGCCAGACGGATGAGGTCACGCTCCCCGGCGTACTTCCAAAGGATGGTGTAGAGCCGCCCGGCCAGAAAGCTGAGCAGGTAGACCGCCACGATCCAGGGCAGATTCGCGTAGAGCAGGGCGCGGTTGTGGGGCCACCAGGAGGCCTCGACAGCACCGTCTGCGCGCAGCAGCAGGGCGAAATAAAAGCTGAAGGCTACGATGGCTCCGTCCAGCGCCACCAGCAGAGCCCGGCGGGCCAGTACCTGCAGCAGATTTGTTTTCTTTTCCTTCACAGCATATCCTCTTTTGCATCGGGGGCCGGCATCCGAAGATGTCAGCTGCCATTTTTCATTTCAAGGGCCTATCACCCCATAATATCTTTAGTATTATACTCGATTCTCTCCCCCGTGTCCAGCTATTTCACTTTTTGGACATTTTTCTTATGCCGCCTCTCCCCTGCCGCCACGGCCCGCAGCTCTTCGCCGAGGCCCAGCGGCCACGCCGCCGCAAAGCAGACCGCTGCCATCCCCGCGCCGCCCAGCGCTACCGCCGCAAGCTGCAAGGGGACTCCGCCGGTGAGCCAGTCCGCTAAAAGATGCCGCAGGGCCAGCCCGGCCCCGGCGCTGACGGCCCCCGCAAAGCCCGGTGCGCCCAGCCACCTCCACAGACGCAGCGGAAGGCCGCAGCTGGACAGCAGCCGCCCCGTGTTGGCGGTGCAGGTGTAGAAGCTGGACAGCAAGATCACAAAAAGAAAGCCCTTCATCCCGAAGCGGGGCAGCAGGAGCAGCACGCCCGCAATGCGGAGGCAGGAGTCCCACATGCTGTAGCGGAAGACGGCTTTCTGTTCCCCTACCCCCTTCATGGCACCGTCCACCATGCTCTCGAGGTACATCAGCGGCATGGCCGGGCCGAGGATGACGAGGTAGCTGCCTGCCTCGGCGCTGCCGTAGAGGGCTTCGGCCAGCGGCTGACCCCACACCCAGAACGCCGCGCCTGCCAGCGCCGAGAAATAGCCGGTGAGCCGGAGCATCCTGTCGATGAGAGCCGCCAGCCGCCCGCTCTGGCCCCGGAGGTGGGCCTGAGTGATCTCGGGCATCAGCAGGACGGAAAGGCTCCCCAGCAGTCCGAAGGGAAAGGTCAGCAGAGGCAGGGCCATCCCCTTGAGGCTGCCGTACTGGGCCACGGCTTCGGCACGCCCGCCGGAAAATTGCAGACAGACTGCCAGGCAGGCCGGCACCAGCATATTCTCCGCGGTGTGGAGAGCGCTGGCGAGACAGCGTCCTCCCTCCACCGGCCAGAGGATGTCCCAGAGGCGCTTTCCCGGCTCCTGCGGGCGGCAGGCAGGCCGCGCGCCGAAGCAGCGGCGGGCCTCTTTGCGGTAAAAAAGTGCCATCAGCCCGGTGCTGACGGCCTCGCTGACCGCCGTTGCCCCCAGCACTGCCGTGCAGCGCCCGCCCACGTCCCAGCCGAGGACGTCGGCCCGCTCCAGCGCAAAGTAAACGATGCCGATGCGGACAGTCTGCTCAGCCAGCTGGCTCAGGACGTTTGGCTCCACCTGCCGCCGGGCGATGAAAAAGCCCCGCAGTACCGACGACACCGCCATCCACGGCAGACCCAGCGACGAGACACGCAGCGCCCCCGCTGCCCGGACATCGCCCAGCCACCATTTTGCGGCGAGGCCCGCCAGCCCGAACTGCGTCGCCAGCGCCAGCACGCCCAGCCCGGCCCCCGCCAGCAGGAGACGGTGAAGCATCCCCCGGGCCTCCGCCGGGCTGCGGGCCAGCTCTTCGGCCATCAGGCGGGTGGCCGCCACCGAGACGCCCGCCGTCGCCAGCGTGACGAAGAGCGAATAGACCGCCAGCACCAGCTGGTACAATCCCATCCCCTCGCCGCCCAGAGCGTTCGCCAGCCAGATGCGGAGCCCCATGCCCGCCAGACGGAGCAGGACGTCCGCCCCGGTCATCAGGGCTGCGTTTTTCAGATAGCTCTGCCGCACAGCGCACCCCTCCCTTTCCCCAGTGTATCTTTTTATAGATATGTAAGCTGCTCTGAGAAATATGAGCGGGGCCGTGGGTTGTTTCTTTCCCAGTTTTATGATATGATATATATCGTATCTGGCGGGAATGTTCCGCCAGACCGGATCTAAGAATGCAAGGAGGAAGCGCACCCCGGTACCACGGCCGTGCGCAATGAGACAATGAGCGAAGAATGTACCCATGACTGCTCCAACTGCGGGGCAGCGTGTTCTTCCCGCGATGCTGCGCCCCAGCATGACGCACCCAACCCCAATAGCAGCGTCAAGAAGGTCATCGGCGTCGTATCCGGCAAGGGCGGCGTCGGCAAGAGCATGACCAGCGCCCTGCTGGCCTGTGCAATGGCACGCCGCGGCTACCACTGCGGCATCCTCGACGCCGACATCACCGGCCCGTCCATCCCCAAGCTGTTCGGCATCCATGGCCGCGCCATGGCCGACGACAAGGGCTGCTGGCCCATCCAGAGCCGGATGGGCATCGACGTCATGAGCATCAACCTGCTGGTGGAGAACGAGGAAGACCCCGTCGTCTGGCGCGGCCCCGTCATCGCCGGTGCGGTCAAGCAGTTCTGGACCGATGTGGTCTGGAAAGACGTCGATTTCCTGTTCGTGGATATGCCTCCGGGAACCGGTGACGTCCCCCTGACCGTCTTCCAGAGCCTGCCCGTGGACGGCATCGTCGTCGTGGCAAGCCCGCAGGAGCTGGTGAGCATGATCGTGGCCAAGGCCGTGAACATGGCCGAGATGATGAAGGTGCCGATGCTGGGCATCGTCGAGAACATGAGCTATATCGTCTGCCCCGACTGCGGCAAGCACATCAATGTGTTCGGCGACAGCCATGTGGACGAGGTGGCCGCAAAGCATCACCTGCCCGTTCTGGCCAAATGCCCCATCGACCCGCAGCTGGCTGCGCTGTCCGACGCCGGCATGATCGAGACCTACGGCGGACAGTTCCTCGAGGGTGCCGCCGACGCCTGCGAGAAGCTGCTGAAGTAAGACTTTTCCTCCCTGCACCGGCCCGGAAAGGGCAGTGCAGGGATTTTTTGTTTCTTTATAAAAGCAGGTTTTATCGCAGTTTTTTGATGTGTCCCGTCTTTTTCGTGAAGTGCATTCATCTTTTCCATTGTTTTTTGAAAGATTTTCCGGTTTTTGCGGGGCGGGCCATCTTGTAAATCGGCAGATAAAGCTTTATAATTGCAAAGTGGGCAGAGGCTTATCAGCCCCGCCGTGGGAAACGGGAAAGCCGGAGCCTCCACACAATAGAGATAAGGGAAAAGGAGAATATCATTATGCTGACGAATGAATATCTGAAGCGTGTCTACGAGGGCCTGGAAAAGCGCAATGCCAACGAGCCCGAATTCCTGCAGGCTGTCCGCGAGGTGCTGGAGAGCATCCAGCCCGTCGTGGAGAAGCATCCCGAGTACGAGAAGGCCGGCCTCATCGAGCGCATGGTCGAGCCTGAGCGCATCATCACCTTCCGTGTACCATGGGTCGATGACCAGGGCAAGGTCCAGGTGAACCGCGGCTACCGCGTCCAGTTCAACAGCGCCATCGGCCCCTACAAGGGCGGCCTGCGCTTCCATCCTTCTGTCAATCAGGGCATCCTGAAGTTCCTCGGCTTCGAGCAGATCTTCAAGAACAGCCTGACCACCCTGCCCATGGGCGGCGGCAAGGGCGGCTCCGACTTCGACCCCCACGGCAAGAGCGACATGGAAGTCATGCGCTTCTGCCAGAGCTTCATGACCGAGCTGTACCGCCACATCGGCCAGTTCGTGGACTGCCCCGCCGGTGATATTGGCGTCGGCGGCCGCGAGGTCGGCTATCTGTTCGGCCAGTACAAGCGTCTGACCAACAGCTTCCAAGGCGGTATGCTCACCGGCAAGGGCCTGACCTTCGGCGGTTCTCTGGCCCGTACCGAGGCTACCGGCTACGGCCTGTGCTACTTCACCGCTGAGGCTCTGAAGTGCATGCGCGGCGACAGCTTCGAGGGCAAGACCGTGGTCATCTCCGGCTCCGGCAATGTCGCCATCTACGCCTGCGAGAAGGCTACCCAGCTGGGTGCCAAGGTCGTCACCATGTCCGACTCCAACGGCTATGTCTACGACCCCAACGGCATCGACCTGGCCTACGTCAAGGACCTGAAGGAAGTCCGCCGCGGCCGCATCAAGGAGTATGCCGAGACCCACAAGGATGCGACCTACGTTGCCGACTGCACCAAGGTCTGGACTGTCCCCTGCGACATCGCCCTGCCCTGCGCTACCCAGAACGAGATCAACAAGGAGTCCGCAGAGGCTCTGGTGAAGGGCGGCTGCACCGTGGTCTGCGAGGGCGCTAACATGCCCAGCACTCCCGAGGCCATCGAGGTCTACCTGTCCAACGGCATCCTGTACGGACCCGCAAAGGCTTCCAACGCCGGCGGCGTGGCCACCTCCGGTCTGGAGATGAGCCAGAATTCCGAGCGTCTGAGCTGGAGCTTCGAAGAGGTCGATGCAAAGCTGAAGGGCATCATGGAGGGCATCTTCCACGCTTCCTACGATGCATCCGTGGCCGCCGGCTCCGAGGGCAACCTGATGGTCGGTGCAAACTGCGCCGGCTTCCTGAAGGTCGCTACCGCCATGATGGCTCAGGGCATCACCTACTAAGCTTTTTCTGATCTGCAAGGGCCGCATCCGCGAGGGTGCGGCTTTTTTTGGTTTGCCCCGCCTGCCTGCATAACCGTCTGCCGCCCCGCTCATACTCCTTTCATCAAACGAAAAGAGGTTTTTGCATGGACGAGCAAATGTTTTGTTATCAATGTGAGCAGGCAGCCCACGGCGTCGGCTGCACGGGCAGAGCGGGCGTCTGCGGCAAATCTGCTGAGACGGCGGACGCGCAGGACAGGCTGACCGGTGCTCTCATCGGTTTCGCCACCCTGCTGCTGGACATCGGCAAGCCCATCCAGCCGCCGCAGGCACTGTTGTTGCTGGAAGGGTTGTTCACCACCATCACCAACGTCAACTTCGACCCCGAGACGGTGGCCCAGCTCACCGACAAGGTGTGGAAGGCAAAACAGGAGGCGTTTGCTTCCGCCTGCCCCGCTCCTTCGCCGGTGGGTGACTACGACATGGAAAAGCTGTGGCAGGAGCCGGACCCGGACGTCAAGAGCCTGAAGTCCTTCGTGCTGTTCGGCCTGCGGGGCATGGCGGCCTACTCTTACCACGCCCGGGTGCTGGATTACACCGACGGCGAGATCGATCTGTTTTTCTGCACGGCGCTGCGGGCCATCGCACAGGAGCGGGACAAGGACAAGCTCTTCCAGCTGGTGGAGGACACCGGGCGGATGGCCTACCGGGTCATGGCTGAGCTGGACAAGGCCAACACCGGCGCGTTTGGCGACCCGGAGCCGGTGGAGGTGTCCCTGACCATCGAGAAAGGGCCTTTCATCGTCATCTCCGGCCACGACCTCTACGACGCCAAGTGCCTGTTGGAGCAGACCGAGGGCAAGGGCATCAATGTCTACACCCACTCCGAGATGCTGCCTGCCCACGGCTACCCGGAGCTGAAAAAGCGCTTTCCTCATCTGAAAGGCAACTTTGGCACCGCATGGCAGAACCAGCAGCGGGAGTTTGAGGACATCCCTGCACCGGTGCTCTTCACCACCAACTGCATCATGCCCCTCCGGCCCAGCTATGCCGACCGGGTATTCACCACCTCTGTCGTCTCCTATCCCGGCGTCACCCACATCGGGGAGGACCGGGATTTTTCGCCGGTCATCGCCAAGGCGCTTGAGCTGGGCGGCTACCCGGAGGACACCCTCATCCCGGGCATGAACGGCGGCAGTGTGGTCACCACCGGCTTTGCCCACCATGCCGTACTGAGCCATGCGGAGGAGATCGTCCAAGCCGTCCACGAGGGTGCCATCCGGCACTTTTTCCTCATCGGCGGCTGCGACGGCACCCGCCCCTCCCGCCGGTACTACACGGATTTTGCCAAGCTGACCCCGCCCGACACCGTCATCCTGACGCTGGCCTGCGGCAAGTTCCGGCTCAACGACCTGCCGCTGGGTACGGTGGCGGGTCTGCCCCGCATCCTCGACGTGGGCCAGTGCAACGACGCCTACAGTGCCATCCGGATCGCGCTGGGTCTGGCCGAAGCTTTTGACTGCTCGGTCAACGAGCTGCCCCTCTCCATCATCCTCTGCTGGTTCGAGCAGAAGGCGGTCTGTGTGCTGATGGCCCTGCTGGCGCTGGGCATCCGGGGCATCCGTCTCGGCCCCACCCTGCCCGCCTTCCTCTCCCCCGGGGTGGCCGCTGTTTTGCAGGAGAAGTATGACCTCCGGCCCATCACCACGCCGGAGGAGGATCTTGCCGCCTGTCTGGGCCGGCACTGAGCCGGAAAAGGCATACTATTTCCTGCTCTGCGTGTCTGTTTTTCACAAGAAGAACCGTCGCCGTGTACCCACATTTGGTGCAGCTGTCACTTGAATCTTTTTCAGCACCTTTGTATAATATTCTTGTTATCCGGAACAAGGGCGTTCCAGATGAGTCTTCGCCGACCCATCTGAGACGCCTTTTCTGTTATGCCATATAAGAGAGACGCTGCGGAATGTGCCGCAGCATTGCCAGGATATTCTCCGGAAAATCGAAAAAAGGATAGGAAAGTCTATGGAAAATTTCACGGAGCAAAAAGGGCCATTGGGCCTCTATGACCCCCGGTTCGAGCACGACGCCTGCGGCATCGGTGCCGTCGTGGACATCAAGGGCCGCAAGAGCCACCAGACCGTCAGCGACGCGCTGTCCATCGTGGAGCGCCTTGAGCACCGCGCCGGCAAGGACGCCGAGGGCAAGACCGGCGACGGCGTGGGCATCATGCTGCAGATCAGCCACCGCTTCTTCGCCAAGGTGGCCGACGAGCTGAACATCAGCCTTGGCAACGAGCGCGAATACGGCGTTGGGATGTTCTTCTTCCCCCAGAACGAGCATCTGCGCGCTCAGGCCATGAAGCTTTTTGAGCTTGTCACCCGCAAAGAGGGCCTCGAGTTTCTGGCATGGCGCGAAGTGCCTGTAGACCCCGACGCCGTGGGCCAGAAAGCCCGCGACTGTATGCCCGCCATCTGGCAGTGCTTCATCAAAAAGCCCGCCAAGGTGAGCAAGGGCATCGACTTTGACCGCAAGCTCTACATCGTCCGCCGGGTCTTCGAGCAGGCCAGCAACGGCACCTATGTCCCCAGCCTGTCCAGCCGCACCATCGTGTACAAGGGCATGTTCCTCGTCCACGACCTGCGCCAGTTCTACCTCGATCTGCAGGACGAGGACTATGAATCCGCCATCGGCATGGTCCACAGCCGCTTCTCCACCAACACCAACCCCAGCTGGATGCGCGCCCACCCCAACCGCTTCATCCTCCACAACGGCGAGATCAACACCATCAAGGGCAACACCGACGCCATGCTGGCCCGTGAAGAGACCATCTCCTCCCCCATCATGAAGGAGGACATGAACAAGATCCTGCCCATCATCAACACCTCCGGCTCCGACTCCGCCATGCTGGACAACGCCCTCGAGTTCATGGTGATGAACGGCATGGACCTGCCGCTGGCCGTCATGATCACCATCCCAGAGCCCTGGGAGAACAACAAGAACATCAGCCAGAAAAAGCGGGACTTCTACCAGTATTACGCCACCATGCTGGAGCCCTGGGACGGCCCTGCGGCCATCCTCTTCTCCGACGGCGACGTGGTGGGCGCTGTGCTGGACCGCAACGGTCTGCGCCCCAGCCGCTACTACATCACCAAAGACGGCAGGATGATCCTCTCCTCCGAGGTGGGCGTGCTGCCCTGTGAGCCGGAGAACATTCTGGTCAAAGACCGTCTCCGCCCCGGCAAGATGCTGCTGGTGAACACTGTCAAGGGCGAAGTCGTGGACGACGAGAAGCTGAAGGAATACTACGCCAGCCGTGAGCCGTACGGCGAGTGGATCGATCGCAACCTCGTCCAGCTGAAGGACCTCAAGATCCCCAACATCAAGACCCCCAGCTACACCGGCGACGACCTGCTGCGCCTGCAGAAGGTGTTCGGCTACAAGTATGAGGACATCAGCACCCTCATCCTGCCCATGGCACGTCAGGGCGCTGAGCCTTCCGGCGCAATGGGTACCGATACCCCGCTTGCCGTCCTCAGCGGCCAGCACCCGCCGCTCTTCAACTACTTCAAGCAGCGTTTTGCGCAGGTCACGAACCCGCCCATCGACGCCATCCGCGAGAAGATCGTCACCTCCACCAGCGTCTATGTGGGCGCACACGGCAATCTGCTGGAAGACAAGCCCGAAAACTGCAAGGTGCTCAAGGTCAACAATCCCATCCTCACGTCCACTGACCTTCTCCGCATCAAGTACATGAACGTCCCGGGCTTCAAAGTCTCCACTGTCTCCATCAACTACTACAAGAACACCAGCCTCGAAAAGGCCATCGACCGCGTTTTCCTGGAGGTCGATCGCGCCTACAAAGAGGGTGCCAACATCATCATCCTGTCCGACCGGGACATTGACGAGTACCATGTGGCCATCCCCAGCCTGCTGGCGGTGTCGGCGGTGTCCCAGTACCTCATCCGCACCAAGAAGAGCACCGCACTGGCCCTCATCCTCGAGAGCGCAGAGCCTCATGAAGTGCATCACTTTGCCGCTCTGCTGGGCTACGGTGCCTGCGCCGTCAACCCCTATCTGGCCCATGAGACCATCGGCCAGCTCATCGACGATGGCCTGCTGGACAAAGATTATTACGCCGCCGTGGACGACTACAACAAGGCTGTGCTGGGCGGCATCGTGAAGATCGCCTCCAAGATGGGCATCTCCACCATCCAGAGCTACCAGAGCAGCCAGATCTTCGAGGCCGTCGGCATCTCCAAAGACGTCATCGACAAGTATTTCACCGGCACGGTGAGCCGTGTGGGCGGCATCGGCCTCGAGGACATTCAGGCTGACGTGGAGGCCCTGCACAACGCAGCCTTCGACCCGCTGGGCCTTGACATCAACATGCAGCTGGAAGACGGCGGCGCCCACAAGTTCCGCAGCGGCAAGGAAGAGCACCTCTTCAACCCCCAGACCATCCACCTGTTCCAGAAAGCCTGCTTCACCGGTGACTACGACACCTTCAAGCAGTTCACCCACACCGTGGACAACATGGGCCAGAACGGCGTCCATCTGCGCAGTCTGCTGGACTTCAGCTATGCCCCCGACGGCGGCATCCCGCTGGACGAGGTGGAGCCGGTGAGCTCCATCGTCAAGCGGTTCAAGGCCGCTGCCATGAGCTACGGCGCACTGAGCAGCGAGGCCCACGAGACCATCGCCATCGCGCTGAACCGCCTCGGCGGCCGGAGCAACACCGGCGAGGGCGGTGAGCCCGAAGAGCGCTACCACAGCGAGAGCAATTCCAAGATAAAGCAGGTGGCTTCCGCCCGCTTCGGCGTCACCAGCAAGTATCTGGTGAGCGCGGAAGAGATCCAAATCAAGCTGGCACAGGGCGCAAAGCCCGGCGAGGGCGGCAATCTGCCCGGCGCAAAAGTGTACCCGTGGATCGCCAAGACCCGCCACAGCACTACCGGTGTCGGCCTCATCTCTCCCCCGCCGCACCACGACATCTACTCCATCGAAGACCTTGCAGAGCTTATCTACGACCTCAAGAATGCCAACCGCCACGCCAACATCAACGTCAAGCTGGTCAGTGAGGCCGGCGTCGGCACCATCGCTGCCGGTGTCGCCAAGGGCGGCGCACAGGTCATCCTTGTTTCCGGCTACGACGGCGGCACGGGCGCAGCGCCCCGCAACTCCATCAAAGATGCCGGTCTGCCCTGGGAGCTTGGCATCGCCGAGACCCACCAGACCCTTATCCTCAACGGCCTGCGCACCCGTGTGCGCATCGAGAGCGATTCCAAGCTGCTCTCCGGCCGCGATGTGGCCATCAGCTGTATGCTGGGCGCTGAGGAGTTCGGCTTCGGCACCTCTCTGCTGATGACCATGGGCTGCGTCATGATGCGTGTCTGCAACCTCGACACCTGCCCCATGGGCATCTGCACCCAGAACCCCGAGCTGCGCAAGCACTTCCACGGCAAGCCCGAGTATATCATCAACTACCTGACCTTCGTGGCGCAGGAGCTGCGCGAATACATGGCAAAGCTGGGCATCCGTACCATCGACGAGCTGGTGGGCCGCACCGACCTGCTCCATGTCAAGTCTGCCCCTGCCGACAGCCGGATGTCCAAGATGGACCTCGACTGCATCCTGCACAACCCCGCCATCGTCAACAGCAATGTCCACTTCCAGAAGGAAGACACCTACGACTTCCATCTGGAGGACACTCTGGACATGAAGGTGCTGATGAAGAAATTCAAGCTCAGCAGCAAGACCCCTCAGAGCGTGAAGCTGGAGGTCTCCAACACCGACCGCGCCTTTGGTGCCATCTTCGGCAGCGAGATCACCCGCAAGTACGGCAGCGACCTGCCCGATGACGTCTACACCGTCCACTGCACCGGTGCAGGCGGCCAGAGCTTCGGCGCATTCATTCCCAAGGGCCTGACGCTGGAGCTGACCGGCGACTGCAACGACTACATGGGCAAGGGCCTCTCCGGCGGCAAGCTCGTCGTCCGCCCGCCCGAGGGCATCACCTTCAAGCCCGAAGAGAACATCATCATCGGCAACGTGGCGCTCTACGGTGCCACCAGCGGCAAAGCCTTTGTTTCCGGTGTGGCCGGTGAGCGCTTCTGCGTCCGCAACTCGGGCGCTGTGGCCGTCGTCGAGGGCGTGGGCGACCACGGCTGCGAGTACATGACCGGCGGCACCGTCGTCGTTCTGGGCCAGACCGGCAAGAACTTTGCAGCCGGCATGACCGGCGGCATCGCCTATGTTCTGGATGAGAACTGGGATTTCTACCAGCGGGTGAACAAGGAGACCGTCAGCCTCGAGCCGGTGGAGCACAAGTACGATGTCGCCACCCTGAAAGAGCTCATCCGGGAGCACGTCGAGCTGACCGGCTCGCCCCGCGGCAAGGAGATCCTGGACGATTTCAGCGAGTTCCTGCCCAAGTTCAAGAAAGTCCTCCCCTACGATTACGACCATATGCTGCGGGTCATCGCCTCGATGGAAGAGCGCGGACTCGACGGCGAGCAGGCGCAGATCGAAGCATTCTACGCCGTGCAGAAGAACAAGTAAGGAGGGGAACATCATGGCAAAGCTCACTGGTTTTATGGATTACACGCGCAAGACCAGCACGGATGTTCCGCCGCTGGAGCGCATTGAAAACTTTAACGAATTTCACATCTGGCTCTCCCGGGAGGAGCAGCAGACTCAGGCAGCCCGCTGCATGGACTGCGGCGTCCCCTTCTGCCAGGCGGGCATGATGATCGGCGGCATGGCCTCCGGCTGCCCGCTGAACAACCTCATCCCCGAGTGGAACGATTTGGTCTATCAGGGCAGGTGGGAGCTGGCGCTCCGCCGCCTGCGCGCCACCAACCGTTTCCCGGAGTTCACGAGCCGGGTCTGCCCTGCCCTGTGTGAGGCCGCCTGCACCTGCGGCGACGTCACCGGCAGCAGCGTCACCGTCCGGGAGAACGAACACGCCATCGTGGAGACGGGCTACGCCAAGGGCTGGCTCCATGCCGCCCCGCCTCCGGCCCGCACCGGCAAGAGCGTGGCTGTCATCGGCAGCGGCCCGTCGGGCCTGTCGGTGGCCGAATACCTCAACATCCGGGGTCATGCCGTCACCGTCTTCGAGCGTGCTGACCGGGTGGGCGGTCTGCTGATGTACGGCATCCCCAACATGAAGCTGGACAAATCCGTCATCGAGCGCCGCATCAAGATCATGCAGGCTGAGGGCGTCGAGTTCCGCACCAACATGGATGTGGGCGGGGCTGTGGATGCCGCTGAGATTTTGAACAGCTATGACGCCATCGTGCTCTGCTGCGGTGCCAAGAAAGCCCGCGATCTGAACGTCCCGGGCCGCGACGCGAAGGGAGTTTACCTCGCGGTAGACTACCTCACCAGCGTGACCAGGAGCCTGCTGGACAGCAAGTTTGCCGACGGCAGGGCCATCAACGCGGCAGGCAGGAATGTCCTCGTCATCGGCGGCGGCGACACCGGCAACGACTGTCAGGGTACCGCCCTGCGGCAGGGCTGCACCGACCTCGTGGCACTGGAAATGATGCCCCAGCCCCCGAAAGAGCGGGCCGCGAATAACCCCTGGCCCGAGTGGCCCAAGGTGCTGAAGGTGGACTACGGCCAGACCGAGTGCCTCGCCAAGTTCGGCAAAGACCCCCGCGTCTACCAGACCACCGTCAAAGAGTTTTTGAAGGACGACGCCGGCAGCCTGACCGGCGCGGTCATCTCCTATCTCAAGCCCCAGCGTGACCCCGACACCGGCCGTACCAGCATGGTACCCACCGGCGAAGAGTTCACCTACGACTGCCAGCTGGCCTTTATCGCCGCCGGTTTCGTGGGCTGCGAGGACTATGTGGCCGAGGCGTTCGGCGTGGAGCGGAACGCCCGGGGCAATGTGGCCGACCACGGCTTCCGCACCAATGTAGACAAGGTCTTTGTCTGCGGCGATATGCGCCGGGGGCAGAGTCTTGTGGTCTGGGGCCTGCGGGAGGGCCGCGACTGCGCCGCCGAGGTGGACCGCTATCTGATGGGTTACACCAACCTGTGATCCCCTCCCCCTATTTATGACATTCTCTTTCCTATCCTAAACAGAAACGGGAGCTTTCCTTTACCGGGAGGCTCCCGTTTCTGCATTTCGCCGCTTTCGTTTTCACAAAGTTTTCACAGTTAGCGCATTCTATCCACTTGAAACAGATACCCCCAAGTGGTAAAATCAGAATATCAGGAGATTTACCCCCACAGGGTACGTTTCCTCTTCACACTGATACACCCGGAAAGGAGTCATCTGCTATGACTGATGCTGAAAAAAAGCCCTGCTGCGCCGCTGAGCCTGCCGAAAAGGACACTGCTCCCTCCTGCTGCCGCCACAAGGACCGTACCCCTGAGGAGTACCGCGCCCTCGCCAACCGGCTGAGCCGCATCGAGGGCCAGGTGCGCGGCATCCGCGCAATGCTGGACAAGGATGTCTACTGCGCCGATATTCTGGTGCAGGTGGCTGCGGTGAACGCTGCACTAAACGGCTTTTCCAAAGAGCTGCTGAGCCAGCACGTCCGCACCTGCGTGGCCGACGATTTGAGAGCCGGCGGGACGCAGAAGCTGGACGAACTGCTGCAGCTGCTGCCCCGGCTCATGAAATGATCCCGTTCCGGGCATCCTATAAGAGGGAAAGGAATCCGCAATGGAACAATACAATGTCACGGGCATGAGCTGCGCGGCCTGCTCTGCCCGGGTAGAAAAGGCCGTGAAGAAGGTGCCGGGCGTCACGAGCTGCTCGGTGAGCCTTCTGACAAACTCCATGGGCGTGGAGGGCACAGCCTCCCCTGCCGCCATCCTCTCGGCTGTGCAGGAGGCAGGCTACGGCGCAAGCCCGAAGAATGCCTCTGCCAGTAAGGCTTCGGACGCCAGCGCCGACCTCGACGCACTGGCTGACCGCGAGACACCGAAGCTCAAGCGCCGCCTCATCGCCTCGCTGGGCTTCCTGCTGGTGCTGATGTACTTCTCCATGGGCCACATGATGTGGGGCTGGCCCCTGCCCCACTGGTTCGACGGCAACCACGTCGCCATGGGCCTTGTCCAGCTGCTGCTGGCGGGCATCGTCATGGTCATCAACCAGAAGTTCTTCATCAACGGCTTCAAGGGCCTCATCCACGGCGCACCCAACATGGATACGCTGGTGGCCCTCGGCTCCATGGCAAGCTTCGTGTGGAGCACTTACGCCCTCTTCGCCATGACCCGCGCCCAGGTGGACGGCAGCGACGAGCTGGTCATGCACTATATGATGGAGTTCTACTTCGAGTCTGCCGCCATGATCCTGACCCTCATCACGGTGGGCAAGATGCTGGAAGCCCGCTCCAAGGGCAAGACCACCGACGCCCTCAAGAGCCTGATGAAGCTGGCCCCCAAGACCGCCACGCTGATGCGGGACGGCGCGGAAGTGACCGTGGCCATCGCCGACGTGCAGAAGGGCGACGTCTTTGTGGTCCGCCCCGGCGAGAATATCCCGGTGGACGGCGTGGTGCTGGAAGGCACCAGTGCAGTCAACGAGAGCGCCCTGACCGGCGAGAGCATCCCGGTGGACAAGGCCGTCGGCGACAAAGTCAGCGCTGCCACCACCAACCAGTCGGGCTTCCTCCGCTGCGAGGCCACCCGCGTGGGCGAGGATACCACGCTGGCTCAGATCATCAAGATGGTCAGCGATGCCGCCGCCACCAAAGCTCCTATCGCAAAAATCGCTGACACCGTGTCGGGCTTCTTCGTCCCGGCGGTCATCTCCATCGCCGTCGTCACCACCATCGTCTGGCTGCTGCTGGGCCATGAGCTGGGCTATGCGCTGGCCCGCGGCATCTCCGTGCTGGTCATCAGCTGCCCCTGCGCACTGGGCCTTGCAACACCTGTGGCTATTATGGTGGGCAATGGTCTCGGCGCAAAAAACGGCATCCTCTTCAAGACTGCCGCCTCGCTGGAAGCCGCAGGCCGCACCCAGATCGTGGCGCTGGACAAGACCGGCACCATCACCGAGGGCGCACCCCGCGTCACCGACCTGCTGCCTGCCGAGGGCATCACCGAGACGGAGCTGCTGACGCTGGCCGCCGCGCTGGAAAGCCGCAGCGAGCACCCTCTGGCAAAGGCTGTTCTTGCCGACGCCGAGGCAAAGGCCATCACTTCCCCGGAAGTCACTGACTTCGCGGCCCTGCCGGGCAACGGTCTGGCGGCCAAGCTGGACGGCATGGACATCTATGCCGGCAATGCCGCCTTCATCCAGACCAAGCTCACCCTGCCCGCCGCACTGGCACAGCAGGCTGAAAAGCTGGCCTCTGAGGGCAAGACTCCCCTCTTCTTCGGCGGCGCAGGCCGTCTGCTGGGCGTTATCGCCGTGGCCGACACCATCAAGGAGGACAGCCCCGAAGCCATCCGTCAGCTGCAGAACATGGGCATCCGGGTCGTGATGCTCACCGGCGACAACCAGCGCACCGCCGACGCCATCGGCAGGCAGGCGGGCGTGGACGAGGTCATCGCGGGCGTCCTGCCCGACGGCAAGGAGGCCGTCATCCGTCAGCTGCAGGCCAGCGGCAAGGTGGCCATGGTGGGTGACGGCATCAACGACGCTCCCGCCCTCACCCGTGCCGACACCGGCATTGCCATCGGCGCAGGCACCGACGTGGCCATCGACGCCGCCGACGTCGTGCTGATGAACTCGAAGCTCTCGGACGTGCCTGCAGCCATCCGCCTCAGCCGCGCCACCCTGCGGAACATCCACGAGAACCTGTTCTGGGCGTTCATCTACAACATCATCGGCATCCCGCTGGCGGCTGGTCTGTTCATCCCCTTCGGCCTGACCCTGAACCCCATGTTCGGTGCTGCTGCCATGAGCCTGTCCAGCTTCTGCGTCGTGAGCAACGCCCTGCGGCTCAACCTGTTCGATCTGCACAGCACCAGGCACGACCACAAAACCGCTTCTCCCGCCGCTGCCCCGGTGCAGTCTGCGGCTGAAAATAACAAAAAATCGGACGCCGAAGCGCCCGAAGTCAAAACGGAGGATAATACCATGAAGAAGACCCTGAAAGTGGAGGGCATGATGTGCGGCCACTGCGAAGCCCGCGTGAAGAAGGCTCTGGAAGCCCTGCCCGAGGTGGATGAGGCTGTCGTGAGCCACGAGGCCGGCACCGCCATCGTCACCCTGAACGCCGAGGTCGCCGACGACGTGCTCAAGAACGCCGTCGAGGCACAGGACTACAAGGTCACCGGCATCCAGTAAGCTGTAAGATGCAGAAAAGCCAGCGCACAAGAAATGTGCGCTGGCTTTTGTTATAGGTCATAACCTCTCAGTCTCGCTATCGCTCGACAGCTCCCCTACCGAGGGGAGCCTCTGGCGAAGAGACAAAGCTTTACGAAATGCCAAGGCCTCTCCTCGGTAGGAGAGGTGGCAATGCGAAGCATTGACGGAGAGGTTTCATTCCTTACGGAGTCAGACGGTTGGGGCCGCGGAACAGGAACTCGGCGTCCTTGATGGAC
>OBZQ01000747.1_pt1 | contig 18345 bp, 15 predicted proteins | sample 1495531 | NCBI WGS metagenome assembly OBZQ01 (sample SAMEA2580237, study PRJEB22360) | human gut metagenome | biome: human gut; feature: human-associated habitat; material: faeces | place: Denmark | collected 2008/2010
CAAGGTTTACAAATTTTATTTCACAATACACGCTCACGCCCTGCAACACACTCTTTTCAGTTGAGTATGTTGCAGAGTCGGAATGTTTATGGGCATTCGTTCCGTTTAATTGAAACGAATCCTGAACCATAATGTTTTCTTCTGTTTCAAGTGAATGAAAAAATATTGAAACAGGGCAGAATATAAAATCATTTAATTGAGATATAGCTAAAGGCTGTTCGCTCATTTTTGCGTGTATTCAAGCCATTCGGCATTAGTTATACTAAGTTTTGCGTTATTAAGCATATCATCCGGGGTGTCTTTTAATACATTTATTGCCCAAAGTGCTTTTCTTGCAATGTTATATGCACCGTTGGCATCGGCATCACAAGGCAAAGCGGCATTTGTTCCTTTATAATTACGACTGTCATAGAACTCACCGCTTTCATTTGCAACAGGGGAGATGAGGTAGTCGTCTTCCGGTAATGTGCTGTCGGTAATACTGTTTCTCATTTGAAGTGTTAATGAAAGAAGCTTTATCAATCGCCTGTAAAAGTCAGCATTGGAAATGCTTAAAATAGAATCCTTAAGATTACCTTTATAATCAATGCCGAATTCGTTAAACAATGATTTGAATTCATCGGTAAGAATAATTTGCTTATTGTCCCACATATTATTCTTTTCTTTGTTTTGAAAGGTTAAAATCCTGCTTGAATTAGTGCAAACAGTCCAAGATTTTTTGAAGTCTGAATTGCACCTTGGGAATTTGCTGTAATCAATATAGAACTCAAACATATCGGTGTTTGCATTATATTTGATATCATCAATTGTTTCAAAAAGTTTTTTCGCTTCCTGAACACTTGTATACTTTGGCTTCAAAAGATTAACAAAGCCTGTTACCGGGTCTATTTTACTTGTATCCCACGCAGGAACATAAAAAATGATACCGTTTTGTTTAGCCTTATTTACGCCGTCAAATTTATTCGTAAGCTGATATGCTCTTAAAAGTCCGCCGTTTTCTGTTGGATCTGCCTTTTTATCAATAAGCAAATTGAGTTTTGAAATAAGCATATTTTCAAATTTTTGATAAACTTGCTTTTCAACAGGGAATCTGCCACGCTTAAAGCCAAAATTCAAATCCTCCATGGCAATAACAGCGTCATATTTGACGACTAATTCACAAATTTTGTGAACAACTTGACTGATATAGCCTTCTTTGAGTTCCTTTATATTTTCAACAGAGGTCCAATTCTTTCTTGCTTTATCTCTTTCCTTTTCTTTTGTGTCTAAAAGCTTTTGATAATCAACTTTGTGCCCGTTATCACTGATTATTTCATTAAGCGACATTTGCTCAACGATTTTACCGTTTGAATTGATAACGCTTATATAAATCAGGTTTCTTTCGCCTCGGTCAATGCCGATGACATAATTATCATCTTTGTATTTAACCGCCTTGCGAACATCATAATTTAAAAATTCCTGACCGTGTGCCTTAAAATTGATTGTGATAGGTAAATGAAGTGAAAATTGCCTTTTGGTAAATCTCTTGTCTTTTACAATATCATACTCAAAAGTGCTTTCTTTTTTCTCGTTATCAGGGTTTTTATTTTCTAACGGTTGATTGGCATAGTGAGTTATTTTCTCTTTATCACCGATACTTGCTTCACGGTAGAACATCTCTGCCTCACCGTTGAGTTTATAAACTACATTTGATAAGTTTTTCTCATCAAAAAGCATTTTGAAATATAAAGTGTGTAAATTAGGAGTTCCTTTGCTGTACTTTGAAAAGTCTTTATTATAGATTTGAAAAAGATAGATATATCCGTTTTCTACAAGCCCATCAATATAGTTTTTAGATATTTTATTAAATCTTACAGAATAACCCTGATCCGAAATTTCTCGATAGAATTCACTAATATCGTTATAGCTTTCGGTAGGAGAAAACTTAAATCCGAATTGTGACCAATCATCATGTTTTTCAATAGATTCTTTGAAATAATCTATAAACTCATGACATTCAGATTTGTTAAATGTTGCACCTTTTTTGAAACTTTCTCTTTTGCGAATATCAAGTATTCTGTTTGACGGTTGGAATGTATCAATGTTTTTAGAGGCAAAGAAAACCTTTGGCAGCATTTTATTGGGACCCGGTAAAAGCTTATATTCCATTTTTTCGTAATAATCCTTGTCATCGGAGGTTATTTCAGGTGCATCAACAAAAGCCTTACTGTGTGATTTGTCCATAACGGCAAGATAGTATAAACCATCTTTATGTAAAAGAACAGTTCTGTAATCGCTTTCTTTGTTTTTATCCCATCCGCCAAGAAGTTGAGGATTGTCAAAATTCAATTTAATTTTATCTTTGGAATAAGGCTTTTGGGTAATGTAGTTTCTAACTTTATCGTAAAGCCTGTCGATATCTGCTATTGAGTCATAATACGAAGTAAATTTGCCGTAAAAAAGCTCATCCTTGTTTTCTTCCTTACCGGTACCGTTTAACGGTTTAATAAGCTTTTGAAATTCCTTTATTGCGTCAAGCAGGTTTTTAACTAACTCTGTTGCTTTTTCATTTTTATAAAGTCTTTTATTGTAGCTTTTTTCGTAATCGGAATTTAGCAATTCCTGTGCCTGCAAATAAGCGTCTTTTATTTTGCTGTTACATTCATTGATTGAGGAAATATACCAATCGGTTATTTCGTCGCCGTTTCCGTTGCCAAGGCTTTGAAGCTCAAAAAGCGAAAAGCTTTTTATTGCTTTATATATCTTGTCTTGTTTTTCAATATATTTATCAATTTTTGTTTTGCTTGTTATGGGATGCAATGCCTCGTATTTCTCGTTCCAAGCTGAGCGTAATACATTCCAAGAGTTAAATGCACCGTTTGAAATATCAGTAATGGCCACACCTGATTTTACAAATATTCCATTGGCATTATAAGTGTTTAATGATTGCAAAAGCTCTGTTAGTAAATCAAAATCACCAATGTGGCCGGTATAATAATCATCAATCGCATGCAACACTTCATTGTCTGAATTGAATTTCTCCGGAATGAACGATACACTGTCCTTTTCACTCAAAATTTGTTTATATAAAGGCTTCATCAATGGCAATTTTTTTGATTTTTCATTTTTTGCAACCTGCTGGTTATAAAGATTTATGCATTCATTAAGACCTTGGATTTTAGTTTTGTCAGAGCAAGTATATCCGCCAATCATAGAATTATAAATTTCAATGCCTGATTGAGCTAAAACAAATTCAAAATAATCAACAGAAAAAATATCTTCAATATTTCTGCCAAATATATTATATAAATCTGTGTTTAGCTTTGTGATAGTTTCATCAGAAAGATTATCAAATACTTTTTGAAAACTTTTTACATTATCTAAAAAGCGTGGTAGGTTGTCATTTATGCAACGATAAGCTATTACGGTTGATTTTCCATCACTTGAATACATATTTTCTCTATTAGTATTAAAGCCTTTGAAATATGTTGTAAAGCTTCTAAAGCACTCAACTGTTTCTCTCTCGTCTTTATCCGTTAAAAAAGACGGTAAATCTTCACATATAAGTTCTTTTCCAAACAATCTTTTTTTATAGATTTCAGTTGATGTGAGCTGTTTTGATATTTGCTTACGTATATCATTTTCTAATGATTCCATAGCCTTTATATCGGAATCATCCTTGTTGCTTTTCCAATATAAATTTGCATATTCATTAACTTTTTCAATTCTTGCTTTGCTCAACACGGATTCAATATATTCTTTGTGAAAGCGATCAATATAGCCTTTGACCTTTTCATAATTCTCTGCTCTTTGTTTATCTTTTTTAAGCAAAAGATTTTTATTAAAATTATTTTCTGTTTCCCCAATGGGAATTAAAGAGAATCTTAAAGTTTTGGATAATGGATAACGATTTATAAATTGTTCTTTCATCTTTTTTCTCCTTGTCTTTTTATTTTATAATACCATTCTCTTATTCTTTGGTCAATTAAATTTGATTGTTAGACATTTGTGGTACGCTTTTTGGTACACCTTTGTTTCGGCGTTGGATGTTGAACGGTTGTGATTTCTCTATTTGTTAATAAAAATTATGTCTTGATTTTTTATCTTTTAAGTTCGTTTTTTGTGTTTGTTAAAAAGAAAAAACGAGCCGAGAGGGAGTACCTCTTGGCTCATTTTTGTGTGTAAACAAGTTTTTATACCGCTATGCAAAATTCGTATGTAATCGGCTGAAGTTGGTTATTTTTAGCCCAATTTGTACGCTGAAATTGCACAGTTCGTACAGGACACATTACATTAACCATCTGGCCGCCGACTGAACCTGCTTGCTTAGAAGTAAGGTCACCGTTGTAGCCCTGCTTAAGGTTAACACCAACCTCTCAGTGCGTATGTTTACATATTAAAATGCACTGATTTTGGCAAGATATTCGACTAACTTGCTAAATCTTGTCTATTAACTATATTTTCTTGAAAATTGCCGATAAATCGGTAGTAGATTGTGATTTTTTGCTTGTAAGGTACATTTTTGCCTGCGATTTTTTTATTTTCCGGCAGTACCTTTTCTTCGATTTCAATTCTCTCTATGAAGGTGCGAACGATTTCTTCCGTCAGCTCATCAATATGCTCATACTGTTTTACGAGTGCAAAGAATTTTTCATAATTGTTTGTTATCTCGTTTCCGTTTGACTGCTTGCGTTCAATTTCGGACAGCTGTTTTTTCAGCTTTGCAACTTCGTCGGACATTTTCGACGCTGTTGTATTCAGCACATCTTCCGATATTGTTCCCGCTGCATAGTCGTTGTAGAGTTTCATAATGATTCTGTCGATTGTTTCGATTCTTCCCTCGATAGCAGATTTATTGTCCTCTGAATTTTCGTAAATATTAACTTGTCCCGACCTTTGAATTGCCTGTTTGATAATCTCATTTTTGTCCTTGTCGGACAGAGAAATCAGCTGGTTAAGGTCGGCTTTTATTATTTCAAGCAAGTCTGTATATTTTATTCTCGCTCCGTGTTCGCAGTGATTTTTGGAACGCTTTGGAATATTGTTGCACGAAAGATACCAATATTTCATTCGCTCGCCTTTATACACTGTTCCCGACGAACACATTGCACCGCCGCAATGCGCACAGAATGTTAAGCCGTTGAAAATGCTTGAACGGCATTTTTCATAGCCCTGCCAATTCTTTGTGTTCATTCCCATAAAGTAGGCGGCTTGGTCAAACTGCTCTTTGCTAACAAGCGGTGTGTGCGTGTTTTCTGTGATGAACCAATTTTCTTCCGGCACAGCAAGTTTCTTTTTTGATTTGAGGCTTGCCTTTTTTGTTTTGCCGAGAATTGTGTGCCCAAGGTAAACCGGATTTTTCAGTATTCGCTTTACCGTTGTGTAATTCCATTCATCAACAGCTCTTGCCGCACCTCTTTCGCCGAAGTTATCACGATACAGCACACGGTATTTCAGCGGTGTTATTTCGCCGTTTTCGGTGAGCGCAGTTGCTATGGCTCTGGCAGATTTTCCGTCGTGTGCCATTGCAAATATCTTTTGCACTATCGGAGCAGTTTTCGGATCAGGCTCAAGTGCCGTGCCGTCTTTATTCTTCATATAGCCGAATGGAGGGCAGGCACAGTATTCGCCTTTTGTCCTTTTTTGATTTATGACTTGCTTGATTTTCCGTGAAGTGTCTCGCAGATAAACATCGTTCATCGCAAATTGAAACGGAGCCATAATGTTAACTTCGTTCGAGTCGAAGTTGTCACTAATTGCAATATAATGAATTTGATTTTCGGGAAAATAGGTTTCTGCATAGTAGCTCGACTCGGTCATATCTCTGCCGAGTCTTGACAAGTCCTTGGTGATAACCATATTTGCAAGCCCGTCTTTAAGGTGAGCAATCATTTGGCTAAAGCCCGGTCTGTCAAAATTTGAGCCTGAGAAACCGTCGTCAACAAATTCTTTTACAATGGTAATACCGTTGTCATCACAGTATTGCCTGACGATACTTCGTTGGTTTGTGATACTCGATGATTCACCGCCGTTGGCCTCCTCAACGGATAGTCTGTAGTATGCATCGGCTAATTTCAAGTTCGTTTTCATTGGTGAAACCTCCTTGAAAAAAGGATTACATACCCAACACGGAGTATATCACAGGAGGGTTTGAATATCAATTAAAAACCTCCTTATTTTTTGCAGAAATATTTTCCTCTATCAAAGATTTAATATCTCTGCTCTTATCAAATATGCGAACCACTTCGTAATGACTGTTGTTGATGTCGTATGATGTTGTTTGCATCACTTTAGAATTATCTTCCATTGACGCACCTCCAACAGTATTATGCGTTTTGTTCGTGCTGTTTATTACTTTGTTTTTTGCTGCCATAAGGCAACACGCTTACTATGATTTTATATCTGCCTCCTTTAATTTGACTTGCCTTTCGTTATAGATTTGTAGTTCATATTAACCTCCTATTTTGCTCACAGGCTCGCACAAATCACCTGTAAGCCGTTTCTAGTTTTAGCCCGACGAGTTACTCTATTTTGGAGCGAACTCGTCAATTTTTGCTCACAGCGTTGCCTGATTTTTCAAAAACAGGTTTATCATACCGCAACGCTCAAATGAATACGCAAAAGCCTTGATTTTCTGCGAAAAACAGCCTTTACTGCATACGAATTTGGAATCATACGCAAAAGTATTACGAATCGAAAAGCCGACAGGCTTTGCCGGACGGCGTTTTCGGGCTTTTCAATGCCCGAAAATCATACCCCTTTATCCTGCTTTAAAATCGACGGCTTGAAATCCGCTTCAAAACCCACTCAAAAGAGCCGAAATTTCATCCATAACCGCATCAAAAATCAATTAAAAATTGCAAAAGAAAAACAGCTGTTTTTACAATTTTAGGCTTTTAGATTATTTGTCATCAGCTCTTACAGTGGGGTACACTAAATTTGATGAACTGTGTAGATATTACTTTGCTGTGCGTTTTCAAAAAATCTTTGAGTAATATCTATGTAACCTTTTTCTTCAAGCGACTTGAGTGTATTTCTGCAAGTGGTCGGGCACATATTACACTTTTTAGCCATCTTCGGAACAGACCAAAAACTTACGCCTTTGCTGTCGCCAACCGAAACAAGAAAACAGTAAATCATAAATTCGTGCGGCGAAAAGTTTTCATCAAAGATTTTGTTCGGCATATAGTAAACCTTGCCGTCGGTTTTGTAATTTTTATTTGCGTACATAATTTTTATCCTTTCTTAATTTCTTTTTGAATCCACAACTTGAATTCATCTTTCGGTACAACAATTCTTGTGCCGATTTTTATTTTTGGAAAACCTTTTTCATTGACAAGCTCGTATGACCTCGTGCGAGATATTCCAAGCACCTTTGCAACCTGCGACACCGATAACATCATCGGTAGTTCATCAAAACTTTTGTAGCTTTCTTTCATTGAACTGCCTCCTTTCGTATTATTCGAGAGATACTTTTTCAAAAAGAAAAAAATATAAGTAAATTTGAAAACAAAAATTCACCTGTGAAAATGTCCCTCTACTATACAGAGAAAAATCTCAATTTTGTTCGGGTGTTTTGCAAAATTCTTTACACCTTGTTTACATTTAATTTCACCACAGCAAAAAAATACCCCTCTATAATACGGAGAAAAATTCAAGTTTTGTTGATGTGTTTTGAAAGAAAATTTACAAATAATTTTATAAAAACAAAAATCCTCACCGTTTTTATAGATGAGGATTCATTACCAGTACAATTATTTGTACAATTAACAAAAAATTTGTATTTGATGTCTAAATATGGTATATTGAGTTTGTATTAATACACAATCAGGAGAAGAAAAATGGACACTAAAAAGGAACAAGAGCGTGACGAGCTTCACCGTGCTATATGGGCAATCGCAGATGGACTTCGTTGTACGGTTGGGATTTCAAGAACTATGTACTCGGCACTATGTTTTACAGATACGTTTCCGAAAATATAACAAGCTACATAAATGACGGTGAACTTGAACCCGGTAACATGGATTTTGATTATAGGCAAATGAGCGATGCCGACGCAGAAGAAGCAAGACAAGGTCTTATTGAAGAAAAAGGTTTTTTCATACTTCCGTCAGAACTTTTTATGTAATGTTCAAGAGAATTGTAACAACGATTCTGCCTTTTTTACAGATAAAGAAGGCATGAGAAAAAGTGTAAAAGAAAATCTAAACGAATTTCTTGAAATGATTTTTAATCATATAGAGGAATCAGCAAAAGGCAGTGAATCAGAATCAATCTTTGAAGGTCTTTTTGATGATTTTGATGTAAACAATAACAAACTTGGCTCTACCGTTGCAAAATGAAAAGCTTTGTATATTTCTTAACGGTGTTACCAATATGAACCTCGGCGATGTTAAAAATCATGACATTGATACTTTTGGTGACGCTTATGAATTTCTTATGGGTATGTATGCATCAAACGCAGGCAAAAGCGGTGGCGAATACTTTACTCCTCAAGAGGTCAGCGAACTTCTTACCCGTATTGCAGTTGCAAGCAAAACCGAGGTTAATAAGGTTTATGATGAAGCCGTTGCGTGATTGACACAAGGATTTCTGTCCGCTTTTGTTAGGGCATTTGCTAATACATCAGAATTACCGCCTTTCTCACGCCGAGGGGTGTGCAGAAAGGTCATTTTTTTGCCAGCATTTTGAGATTATGGGAATCAAGAGTCTATATAATGGTCGTTAGATAATAGAAAATGCACACGCCCATAACGATTGTTGTATCCCGTAACGAACAGGAATTATTAACGTTATGAGAATGTGCATTTACATCTGACTTATTGTTCAGGGCAGATTTCCCATTCGCCTCGCTTCACATTTCGGATAAAGCCTTTCTGCTTTAATTCAGTTCTGGCCCAGCGCATTCGGTAACTGTATTCTGTGCCTGAACAGTTGGCGTCCTCGATTTCAAGTAAGTCCTTTGGAATATTTAATTGCTTTGCTACGAGGTCATTAATAGTAGCGGTATTCGTGGTACCATTGGCCTTTTTCATCACTATTAAAATGGCATCCATGAGTTCTCGTTTTTGAGGTAACTGCTTCATAATGGATACCTCCGTTACTTTAATTTTGAGCGGTGGTCAGCTAAATATGGCTTCATACCCGGAGTGACCGTAATCGGAGGTATTGCAGCAATTTGAAGTTCTGCTCGTTCACTGGCGTTTAGCGTTGTTGAGACAATAAGGTCTCCGTTATCCTTAAATGATATTAAGTGTTTATCAAACAAGGCATCGTGATGTGCACACAGTAAGAGACCGTTGTTCTCATCCAGTTTCTCCGCATCAGAACTGTCTTTCCATGATTTTATATGACTACCGATAAGCATCTGCTCAGTTTGAATTCCGCATAAAGCGCACTTACCGTGATACTTGTTTATTAACAGGTCTTTGAAAAGTCCTTGTCCTACTCGCTGTTTGGTAATGACTTCCTTTTCAGTGGAAGATAGATTCTGAATTTGTTGTAAAACCTTCTGCGTAGATTTAATGGTGCGCTTTTTCCTGGTGGGAAGTGTGGCTGCCTTGACTTTTGCGACAAGTGTACCAGTAGTACCAGCAGGGAATACAAAAGCATTTCCTGCGGAAACAAGATCAATATAATCGCCGAGAGAATCGGGCAAGAAAGTATAAATGATGTTGCCTCGGCTGTCAGTGCATTGGTGTATATTTTCTGTTATTGCTGCTTGTAAATCTTCAACTTGTACCTGGCACGATTTTTGGGTATGAGCGGCATTGGCAGCTGCATCCCATGCGGCGAAGATAGGAGTTCCGGAAGGACTATCGTACACACCCAATAAAAGTGTTTTGTTAGTTTGGGTTATGGGACGGAGAAATCCAACATTATCTACGCCTTGTTGAATTTGAATACGTTTTTCAGAAGGCAAATTTGTGCGTCCACCGTTTCCGATTCGCCACGCATAAATATATAGGTTGATAATAGAAGCCCCGGTATCGAGTGTTCCTTCGTAAGGCTGATGTCTCCGTGCTGACCAGGAAAATGTAAAGCCATCAGAGTTTAGTGTGGTTTCAATGAGGTCTCTGATTTCTTTGCCAGTAGGGCCCACAGGATCAGGACCAGGAGCGATAGTTCCGGTTGCTGTTATTTGATTATAAGGCATGGGTATAACCTCCATTCGTTAATGATGATTCCAGTATATCACACTCCTACTAAAATGTACATATTCATTTTTATTCTTTTTTAAATCTGAAGAAATGTGAGGTTTCACGCTTATTCATATTAAAACACGTTAAAATGGAACTAACTCTTGCTTATTCCCGCCGAAACGAGTATAATAGGTGAAGATCAATAAGGAGGTAAATCATGGAACAATTGATGAATGAACCTTGGGCAAGCTTGGAAGAGGTTGCAACATATTTGGGCGTAAATAAGGATACCGTCAGAAACTGGATAAAGAAAACAGATATTCCAGCACACAAAATTGGCCGGCAGTGGAAATTCAAACTATCCGAGATAGATGAATGGGTCAAAAGCGGGAAAAGTTCAATGTGATGTAAAAAATAACGAAACAGGAGTAACTTATGAACAATGACATTATTGCCGTCAGCCTATTTTCTGGGGCAGGCGGATTGGATATAGCAAGTTTTATGGCTGGAGTCCCTGTGGTATCCAGTACAGATTTTGATGCAGACTGCATTCAGACTCTGAAATCCAATGAGGATTTGTTTGGACAGACGCAAATTCTTGAGGGAGACCTTCATCAGATTGACAGCAGTGTATTCATGGATATTGTTAATCAGCATGAACACAAAAAGTTTATCGTGATTGGTGGTGCGCCGTGTCAACCATTTTCTAAAGCAGGCTATTGGGTTGGAAATAATACGCGAAAGGGCATAAATGATCCGAGAGCAACGCTTGTTGACGAATATCTGCGCGTGGTTACAGATATTCAGCCAGATGGTTTTGTTTTTGAGAATGTCGAAAGCTTGATGCATCCAACAAACAAATCGATTGTTGACAAGTTCATCGAGATTATTGAAGAAAACGGATACAAATATAAAATCGTTAGAGCCAATGCGCTTGATTATGGGGTGCCACAAAAGAGAAAGCGCCTGTTTATTATAGGGACAAAGGGCGAGTTCAAGCGGGATGAACCAATCAAAACACATGGCGATCCAGAGACATGTGCGGTGATGGGATTAAAACCATATGCAGCTGTAGGTCCGTTCCTTGAGGGGTTTGAAGGCGATGAGTATTTCGAGGAATATGAAGTCACTAAAGGTGGCACCTACTATGAAGATCTGTGTGAAGTTCCACCGGGACAGAATTATAAAGCATTAACTGCATGGGCAGGATATCCTAATCCAAAATTTGTGGCCGACAAGCGCTTTTGGAGTTTTTTGCTTAAGTTATCTCCAGATAAGCCTTCCTGGACGATAACTGCTCAGCCAGGACCTTGGGTTGGGCCTTTCCATTGGGACAACCGTAGACTGAGGGCGCCGGAAGCTGCTGCTATTCAGACTTTCCCTCGCGGATATAAGTTCTATGGAAATCGTCGATCTGTGCAAAAGCAGATAGGCAATGCAGTTCCCTGCCTTATGGGAAAGGCTATGATAGAATTTGTAAAGGAGAGTTTAGAATAATGCCAAATGTATTAAGTATTTTTTCTGGCGGTGGTGGCATAGACTGTGGATTTAAAAAAGCGGGCTTTGATATTTGTTTATCAACGGATTTTTGGAAGCCTGCGTGTGATACGCTTGAAAAAAACAAAGTTGGAAAAATGGTTGTGTGTGATGATATACGCAACATCGATTATGATGCTTGCCTCGCTGAAATAGGTATGAAAAAGTCTGATATTGATGTTTTGGTAGGGGGACCTCCTTGCCCGGCGTATTCAAAGTCGAGATTCTATCGTACTGATAAGAAGCGGGCTTTGGAGGACGAAAACTCCTTCACACTATATGAATACTTTCGTGCCCTTGACGAAATAAGGCCTAAAGTTTTCTTTTTTGAAAATGTCTTTGGCTTTGTGTATAAGCCACATCAAGCAGCTTTTGACTTGCTGAAAGAACGAGCAGATGAATATGGGTATGATATCACATACAAGGTCGTAAATACGGCGAACTACGGTGTTCCCCAAATGCGGGAACGTTTTATCTGCGTTGGCATAAAACGTGGTGAAGGAGAGCGATTTGTTTTCCCGGAAGAGACACACTACGATCCAGAGAAAGTTGCCGAAGCTGACCGGGGGGATAAAAAACCGTGGGTGACTTGTGGTGAAGCCATTGGTGACCTTGACTACGATCTCCCAGAAGATGCGGAAATGCAAGCAGGATCGAAACATAAAGATTTGTTGAAACTTGTACCTCCTGGTGATAACTATCTCTATTTTACCGCTGAGAGGGGGTATCCGAATCCCATTTTCAAGTGGCGGTCAAGATACTGGTCTTTTCTATTGAAGCTTTCACCAGATCGTCCATCATGGACTATTCAGGCCAGCTTTTCAAATAATATGGGACCATTCCATTGGAAGAATCGATTTCTTCGCATAAATGAGATTAAAAGGATTCAGACATTTGATGATAATTATGAGTTGTGTGGAGACTTTAGGGATCAATGGAGACAGGTTGGAAATGCTGTTCCCGTAAAAATGGCTCAGATAGTAGCAAATGAAATACGTAGACAGTATTTTACGGATGAAGAAAATTAAGTAGGTGGAATAAATGCCAGAATATCAGTTTGCAAATAGAGATGGTTCAATCGTAGTCGAAGATTACGATAAAAACACATACTTTTCTGCAAAACAAGTTCTAAATAGCTTAAAGGATGCTTTTCAGCTTTTTCCGTACACGGTTGAAATCAATCAAGTGGATAATTTTGAAGACATATTCCATGTCACATATCCGGATGGAAATGGATTCGGAGACATTTATATTTGCGGAAAAGGGACTACTCCTGGAGGACGACAGGGTCTCAAAGACGAGCAAAGAATTCAGCCTAAAGCCAAGTACTTAAACTTTGTTTATGACAGGCAGAAAGAAGGCAAAAAAGGCGTTTTCCTTGGAGTATATTCCAGAGATGAGCAGACTGTTTTTTGTACATGGAAAGTAATGCAGTCAAATGCGGCATCTCCAGAAACACCGATTTCAAAGCAAATTAAGATAGACAGTATTGCCAAAGCAATGCAGGAGGGATTTGTTCAGCAGGATAAAGGTCGTGGTGAATATGCGTGCGCTTTTAAGCCGGAATTCTTGTACTTTTACCTAAAAAACAGCGAGTGGTTACATACTGGCGCGGTGAACGAACTTGCAGAACATACTCCTCCGGAAAAAGAAGATGACGAGTTGAATGATGTCTCGACAGAACTTGTGTTTAATACTGGATTGCAATCCAAGTATCCTCGAAATAGGATTATTTTTGGTGCTCCCGGAACAGGTAAAAGCTTTACAATTAATCAGCAACGCATGGATTTACTTGGTAAGCACAACGAGAGTGATTATGAACGTGTGACTTTTCACCCCGATTATTCGTATGCAAATTTTGTTGGAACATATAAACCTGTAATGGTTACACACCCCAGTTCACAACAAGCGGATAAAGATACACAGTATGTCCTATCGGTTCTTACAGATCCAAGCAAATCTGCTCAGGAAAAGTATGATTTATTATTTGATAAATTTAAGGATGACGGGTTGACAAGACTTCCTATCCTGTTGGGGCTTTATACGGATGAGACATTCAAGACCCGGAAACAGGATGGAAGTGACGCTGTTGGTGACAATAGCGTGGAAAGAAACCACGGAAAAGCAATAAGAAAATATGTAAGTTTACTTACTGGTCAGGAAAGAACCAGCGATATTGCTTATGAATATGTGCCGGGTCCTTTTATGCGTGTATATGTAGACGCATTGAAAAATGCTCGGACAGGAAATCCGAAACCGCATTTATTAATAATCGAAGAAATTAATCGTGCCAATGTTGCTGCGGTTTTCGGTGATGTGTTTCAGCTCCTTGACCGAGGCGATGATGAAGTAAGTGAATATCCAATCCAGGCATCAGAAGACATTAAGAATTACCTTGCCAAAGAACTTGGCGGAAATCCGGAGGATTACTCAAAAATTCGTATTCCTGATAATATGTTCATATGGGCTACTATGAACAGCGCTGACCAGGGCGTTTTTCCAATGGATACGGCATTTAAAAGGAGATGGAACTTCACATATCTCGGAATTGATGACAGCGATATGGATATCAGAGGAAAATATGTCGTGATGGGGAGTAAGAAAAAACAACGCATTGAGTGGAATGGCCTTCGCAAAGCCATAAACGAATTTCTTGCCAACGAGAAAGTTAACGAGGATAAGCAACTTGGACCTTATTTCATAGCCAGAAGTATCGTTGTCCCAGCTGATGGTGGCTCAGATATTGACAGTGCGAAGTTTTGCGATGTTTTTAAGCACAAAGTGCTTATGTATCTCTTTGATGATGCTGCCAAGCAGAAGCGAGGGAAACTCTTTGAGGGTAGCGCAAAAGGGCAAAACCGATATTCTAAAATATGTGAGGCCTTTGATGAGCAGGGTATTGGCATTTTTAATGCTGATATACAGAACCGTGTTACAGTACAAGATTTTGTGGCAAATGACCATGAGTTAGATGAGAACGGTATGGTGAAAACTGAATCAGAAGAGTAAGGAGGTCTTGATGTATGATCTCAAAGTTTTTACGAGAGCAAAAAAGATATACTCAAAAAGACCTTTGCGATATATTTGAATGTTCTGAAGAAAAGGCTGTACCTATTATCAGGAAACTTAAGGAATTCGGTGTTCTAAAATCTGTAAAGGCATCTGATCTGCAACGGGATCTGTCTAATCTTATAGAAGAAGACATTGAAATTGCGGATGTTGAGGTTGGAGAAAGTGAGTACCTTTATGTATTTACCTTTGTCGGGGTTATTGTAGTCTCTGGACGTGCTTTGAAGTGTTATCCCAAGTATCTTCTTAATGTGGACGAACCCAAAGAGGAACTACGCCAAGTCCTCAAGGTGCTTGAGAAATACAATTCAAAAGAACAGATAATTCGGATGTTCAATGACAGCAGCGAGAGCAGTTCCTTTAACCTTCTGGCGGTATTACTGTTCCTGATCCAGGATTATTTTGAGAACGGAGTATATAGCAATACAGAGGATATTATTGAGAGTAATGGGTCTGGCGAAATTCTATGGGATAAGACCATCAATGAAACTTTTACATTGCTTTCACATAACCGTCCTTATTATATCAACCTTCAAACAAAAAAACGGATAACAAATGACTTTGATTATTTTCAGCGGCTACATGAGTGTATTCTGACGAAAGCCTCAAAGGAAATGAAAGATGCAGACCTGCTGGATTTATTTGAAATTACTGAGGTAGATCTGACAGATGAGGGTCTGGATGAGTTTGGAGACAAGGAATACATTCTCTACCGCATAGAGAACGAATTAAGCACACAGTTTAACACAAGGAAGCAGTTGGTTCTGAAAACCTTGTATGCATATGTTGATCACAGTGGTAGCCTTTACGATACAGATTGTCTTTCCATGTTTGGAACAAACAGCTTTAATCTCGTGTGGGAAAGTGTCTGTGCATATGTTATGAATAATCAGCTTGACAAACCATTAGGAACTTTGTCGCTTCCGGTGCCGTTAAAGCCTGAATATGATAAAAGCAAGAAGTTGATTGACATAATAGAAAAGCCGCTCTGGACAGTAACCGGAAAGACTGCAAGTGATACACTAATTCCGGATTTAGTTACCATTGTTGCGGATCAATTTTTTATTTTTGATGCAAAATACTATAATGCGCAGCTTGCACCTGGAGTTGCTCCGAAGGGGCAGCCTGGTATTGAGTCAATTACAAAGCAATATTTGTACCAGTTGGCGTATCAAAAATTTATAACTGACCACGAATTTAAATCGGTTAAAAATTGTTTTCTAATGCCAACAGAAAATCAAGATGTTGAAGATCACGGAGAAGCATCTATGGAAATGCTAACGTCTCTTGGTCTGCAAAATATTAAAGTACGTTTTCTACCCGCTAAGATGGTATACGAATACTACTTATTGGGCAAGAAAATGGAGATGGGGATTCTGGGTTTGTAGGATGAGTGGCGCTTGAAAATATCGATAAAATGCCTAAAACAACTTTCAAGGCTGAAGAATTATAAAATTCATACCGAAAGGGTTTTACTATTATTTGTCACTATTTCTTGCAGTGGGGTGCATTATATTTGAGTTATGATTCTTCTCATTTTTCAAGAGCATCAAAAAAGCATCAATTTTCAACAAAAACTATAAAAACAAAAACGAACAGCACTTTCAAATCCTGAAAGTGCTGTTTTTATGCGGAATTTGAGGGGGGACTGTATTTTAACACGCGGCTTAACTGAAAGCGTGCTTTTTGCTCCAAAACCGCGTGCCGAGGGTTCAAGTCCTTCTGCCCCTGCCAAAACAAAAAGACACCTGCGGGTGTCTTTTTGTTTTGTTGTTAAAGCAGAGGACTTGAACCACGAAATTCAAAAGTGCTTGCACTTTTGACAGTAAACAGTCCGGTGGACTGTTTACGCATTGAGTTGATTATAAAGCCCCTGCCAAAAAAAGCACCGATTTTTCGGTGCTTTTTTCCTTTATTTACGCTGTTTTACGGCGTTTTTACTTGCTTTTCCCATATAGATAAAATTACGGCGCACGGTCTTTTCCGTACGCCGATTTTTCATTTTCACATCGTTTTTTGTTCACTTTGTGCCACACAATCCACCCAATCCGTTTGGTACATCATCAAAAAAGCATCAATCACAATTCAAATCCGTTTGTAACGCCCATCAGCATATCCGTGTTGCGTTTGACATAATACATTTCGGTTATTTCTGAAGTTGTGTGTCCGAGTAGGTCTGCCACCTGCCTCGGAGTTAATGCTTTTACCGTTCCGTCTTCTGCTCGCACGCCTGTTACAAGCTTTGTTGCGAAGGTGTGGCGCAAACTGTGTAAGCCTTTTTTCTCGATTCCTGCCGCATCGAGTATGGAATAAAACCGCTTTCTCAAGTTCAACGGTCTTGTAAAGTTGCCGTCTGCATCGGGTATCAATGGTGCATCCTCACCGAAATATCGCTCGTTGCGTAATTCAATAATCGCTTGTATTGCTGTTTCGTTTAAGGGTACGATACGCTTGCTTGAAGCGGTTTTTAGCTTGCCTACAACAATTTCCCGTCCGCTTTTTCGCTCTGTTCCGTCACGCTTTTGCGCTTCTTTAACACCTCTTTGAATGTGCATCACTTTCTTTTCAAGGTCTATGTCACTGTTGATTAAACCTAAAGCTTCAGCGGTTCTGAGTCCCGTGTTCAGCATAAGAATATATGCTGATGCTTGATTGTGTTTTGGCTTGCCTGAGGGGTACTTCTTGTATGCTTCTGCTTTGAATTTTTCAATTTCCTCGTCGGTGAATACGGTTATCGTTTCGCATACGGGAAGCACTTCTTTGTTTTGCTTTGCAAGATAATTTGACTTTTTTATTGTCGGCACAGCGTTCATTGGATTCTTTTTTATGAATTCTTCACGCATAAGATAATCGAAGTATTCATTGAGCAGATTGTATGTTTGCTTGACGGTTGAGAATGAATATCCCTTGTCGGTCAGCGTGCTAATCAGCCGTTTAATGTCTGCACCTGTTATGTTAGATACAATGAGTTTACCCATGTAAGGGACGATTTGATTTTTGTAAATCTGCTCGTTGCGGTCATAGGTTACTCGCTCAACATTCGGGTATTTAAACACTTGCAGGTAATTAAGCAGACTGTCTTTTACAGTCTTGTTACCCTCAATGGCATCAATGATTTCTTCTTCAAACTTGGTTATGTAGTCCGTCATTTTCTTGTTGACTTCGGCTTTGGTGGTGCCGGAAAAGCTCTTGCGTTTTCGTTTGCCTTTCTCATCTTTGTACCAAACAACGCCACCCCATCTGCCGTCCGTTCGTTTGAATGCATTGCCGTTTGTCAGCAGTTGTTTTTGCATTTTATCACTCCTTTCGCACACACAATATCACAAACCTTTTTCAATATCCAGACCAAAGATTTGTTGCTAAACAGATGTGTTAATGATATAATAAATTATATTTTGTAATTATTCGGAGAACAAAAAATTATGAACGATGAAAAATTCATGAGACAAGCAATTGAATTATCAATGTCAGCTGTGGCACATGGTAATGAACCGTTTGGTGCAGTGCTTGTAAAAGATGACGAAGTTGTTTTTTCAAACGAAAATCGAATTTATACAAAACACGATCCGACCTATCACGGTGAGGCTGGACTTATAAGAGATTTTTGCGCCCAAACCGG
>OBZQ01000803.1_pt1 | contig 16987 bp, 15 predicted proteins | sample 1495531 | NCBI WGS metagenome assembly OBZQ01 (sample SAMEA2580237, study PRJEB22360) | human gut metagenome | biome: human gut; feature: human-associated habitat; material: faeces | place: Denmark | collected 2008/2010
ATATAATCGAACTGATACTCGCCGATGAGGATGGTATCGTTCTCCTGCACGCCCTTCTGCACCAGAGCGTCCAGAATGCCGCTCTCGCCCAGCTGGCGCTGGAAATACTGCAGGCTCTCGTAGTCGTCCACGTTGCTGCCGGCCAGGATATACTCCAGCCAGGGTGCATCCACGCTCCAGACATGAGCCTCCATCCGCTTGATGGTGAACTCGCGGCCGCCGGCCTTTGCCTCGGGCTTCTTGTACTCGGGGGCAAACACGGGGACGGCGGGAATGTCCTTCAGGCGGTTGTAGACCAGACCCGGAAGCTCCCTGACGCCCTGCATGGTGGCGGCGGAGATGGGGACGAAGGTCAGGCCCTTCTCCTCCACATACTTGCGGAAGGTGTCGATCTGCTCCTCGGTGGCAAGGTCACACTTGTTGCCCACCACGATCTGGGGACGCTCGGCCAGAGCCGGGCTGAACTTTGCCAGCTCCTCGTTGATCTGCTCGAAGTCCTCGATGGGGTCGCGGCACTCGCTGCCGGAGACATCCACGACGTGCAGCAGCAGACGGCAGCGCTCCACATGGCGGAGGAAGTCGTGGCCCAGGCCGACGCCCTCGCTGGCCCCCTCGATGAGGCCGGGGATGTCGGCGCAGACGAAGCTTGCGCCCTCGCCCACCGACACGACGCCCAGCGTCGGCACCAGCGTGGTGAAGTGGTAGTTTGCAATTTTCGGCTTTGCGGCGCTGATGGTGGAGATGAGGGTGGACTTGCCCACATTGGGGAAGCCGATGAGGCCCACATCCGCGATGAGCTTCAGCTCGAGGGTCACCTGAATGTCCTCGCCGGGCATACCGGGCTTTGCGAACTTGGGGATCTGGCGGGTGGGGGTGGCAAAGTGTGCATTGCCGTAGCCGCCGCGGCCGCCCTTGGCGATGGTGACGGGGGTGTGGTCGGACAGGTCGGCGATGACAAGGCCGCTCTCGGCGTCCTTGATGACCGTACCCAGAGGCACCTTGATGACGAGATCCTCGGCGTTCTTGCCGTGGCAGAGGCTTGCGCCGCCCTTGCCGCCCTCGTCGGCGGTGTACTTGCGCTTATAACGGAAGTCCATCAGAGTGGTGAGGTGGTCGTCCACGACGAAGATGATGTCGCCGCCCCGGCCGCCGTCGCCGCCGTCCGGGCCGCCGGCGGCCACGAACTTCTCACGATGGAAGCTCACTGCGCCGTCGCCGCCCTTGCCGGCATGGAGCCAGATGGTGGCGATGTCGATAAAATTGGTTTGTGCTGCCATACAGGCCCTCCTGTTTTTTCATCAAAAAGAGCCGGGCCACGAGGGTCCGGCTCTCTGTGTTGCAGATTTTAGAAAGAAGTTACTGCTTGACGCTGCACTTCTTGCCGCTCTTGCCCACGCGCTCGAAACGAACGGTGCCATCGACCAGAGCAAACAGGGTATCATCGCTGCCCTTGCCGACATTCTCACCCGGCTGGATGTGAGTGCCGCGCTGACGAACGAGGATGTTGCCGGCCAGAACGAACTGACCATCTGCACGCTTGGTGCCCAGACGCTGAGCCGCAGAATCACGGCCGTTCTTGGTGCTGCCTACGCCCTTTTTATGTGCCATTGTAATATACCTCCTACTTAGCCGTTGATCGCAGTGATCTCAACCTTGGTGAAGGGCTGACGATGGCCCATGCGGCGAGCACTGTGCTTCTTTGCGCGATAGGTGATGATGTTCAGCTTCTTGCCCTTGCCATTCTTGATGACCTTGGCAGAAACGGAAGCGCCCTCAACAACGGGAGCGCCAACCTTGACCGAACCCTCCTCGCCAATAGCGAGAACCTGATCAAACTTCACTTCGGAGTCGGCCTCAACGTCCAGCTTTTCGATGTAGACGATGTCGCCCTGCTCCACGCGGTACTGCTTACCGCCGGTAACAATGATTGCGTACATTTTGTTCATTCCTTTTCGTTGTACTCGCTGGTCGTAAAGGCAGGCCCTCACAGGGGCCATTTGAGGCGCCCACACCAAGCGGCTAGAATAGTATAGCAAAAAAATGTGCGGATTTCAAGAGGAAAATCCCGCTTTTGCGGAAATATTTTCAGTTTTTCTCCTCTTTCAGCTGTTCATGCGCTTCAGCACCTCATCCATATCCCGGCGGCCATAGACGATGCGGAGAAGCCAGACCGTCTTTCGTTCTTTATCCGCACGGTAGTACAGCAGATAATTGCCCACGACCTTTTTCCGAATGATCTTTCTTGGCAGGAATGCATTGGTGACCAGTGCCCCGCCCTCCGGGAAAACGCACACCGTCTCCATGCAGCGGCCGATGTCCTCCATCAGTTTTGCTGCCGCCTTTGCGTTATCCAGCTCGTTTCCGATATAATCAAGGATGTCGTCAAGCTCTTTTTCCGCTCTCCGGGTCAGGCGATAGTGATATTCACAGTCCATACTTTTCCCTCAATTCTGCCATCGCCGTCGGGCCATCGACTGTGCGTCCTGCCTCCACATCATCCAGTCCCTCCAGAATAAGCTTTGCCTCTTCCATCTCCTGCATGGTGCGCTCATAGTAATCAATATCCATCACCACGAGGCGGCCATAGCCGTTCTTCGTCACAAAGACCGGGCCGTTCTCCTCGGCGCACCGGCGCTCGATCTCCACGGTATTCTTCAGTTCTCTCATCGGAATGATCTGCATCGTAATGCCCCCTTTATGTTCTGTGGCTATATTATACACCAAAAAGAGCCACAGCACAAGGTTCTCTGCGCTGCGGCTCTTTCGAAATATTCTGATCAGGCGTCTTTTTTCTCCGCCAGTTTCTCTTTGAGCTGCTGCTTCACCCGCTCGTTATAAGCATTCGTGCGCTCAAGGAAGAGCTTGCGGGGGCTGGAAGCCACCAGCTCCTCCCTCTCCACCGTAAATTCCGGCTCTGCCTTGCGCACCTTCGCCAGCAGACTGCGGTTCTCTGCCGTCAGGGACAGCGTCACCATGAGAGGCTTGGACTTATATTTCCGGGTCAGGAAAATTTCCAGTGCCACACCGCCCACGACGGCCGCAGCCGCCACCAGCTGGGAAGCGCGCAGGCCGAGCGACGGCACCAGCAGCAGGCTGTCGGTGCGGAGAGATTCGATCCAGAAGCGGCCTGCGCCGTACCAGACAAGGTAGCGCAGGGCAATGTCGCCGTTGAACTTCCGCTTTTTGATGTACGCCACCAGCAGAGCCAGACCCACGAAGCACCAGATGCTCTCGTAGAGGAAGGTGGGGTGGACGGGCATGGAAGGGTCGATGGTGACGCCCTTCGGCACCGTGACGGTGCTGCCCATCAGGTAATCTTCCGTTGCTTCGCTGAACATGCCCCAGGGCAGGGTGGTGTTGCAGCCGAAAGCCTCCTGATTGAAGAAGTTGCCCCAGCGGCCGCAGCCCTGTCCGATGAGGAAACCCATGCCGGCCAGGTCGAACATGGGCAGCACCGGCACGCCCCGCCATTTGCAGGCCAGGCCGCCGAACACAAAGGCGCCGATGATGCCGCCGTAGATGGCCAGACCGCCGTCGCGGACGGCCAGCACATCCCAGATGGTATCGTAATTATAGGGTGCCATCGCCACATAATACAGGCGGGCGCTGGCGATGCCCAGCACCACGCCGATGAGGATGACATCCACCATCGAATCGGCGTCGATGCCGAACTCCGTGCAGCGGCGGAACGCAAAGACCAATGCGAGGCAGAGGCCAAAGGCGATGCAGACGCCGTACCAATAAATATCCATGTCGCCGATGCTGAAGGCTACCCGGCTCAGCTCAAAGCTGAGGCCGAGGCCCGGGAACTGTACCAGATTCGTCATTCGTCCGTCTCCTCTTCTTCCTCGTCCTCAACGGCAGTGCCGTCCGGCTCAATGTACATCACGGCCATCCGCTCAGACCGCAGGATGTGCTGCAATGCCGCGTCGGCGTCCTCTGCCGTCAGGCCCGCCAGCATGGTGATCTGCTGGGCCACAGTCTGACCTGCCAGCGCGAAATCTGCCATCTGGCTGGCCGAATCCTCGACATTTTCCAGATTTTCGATGAGCTGGCCGTATTTTTCGTTCTTGCAGAGGGTGAAGATCTCCCGGTCCACGCCCTCTTTGCGCACCCGCTCGATCTCGTCCAGCAGAAGCTGCCGGACGGTGTCGGGCTGGTCGCTCTCGCCGGTGAAGAGGATGCAGCAGCATCCGTCCACCCGCAGCACCTCACCGCCGAAGCCCGGGTCGGTCAGGCCCTCGTCGTAGAGGCGGCGGTAGAGCGGCGACATCCCGCCGCAGATGCAGCAGAGGATGAGCTCGTACAGCATCTCGCTGCGCAGGTCGCCGAAAGGCAGCGGCTCTTCTTTGAAGCCCAGACCGAAGCAGGACTTGGCGATGGGCATGGTGATGGTCTTTTCGGCCGCTGCCAGCGTCATCGGCTCGGGGCGGAGCAGGCGCTCGACCTTTTCCGCCGGGCGCTCGTCCATCAGGCCGTGGCGGGCGCAGGCAGCCAGGATCTGCTCCATGCTGGTGTTGCCTGCTGCGGCCAGCACCATATTGCCCGGCGCATAGAACGCCCTGCAGCAGTCGTAGAGCATTTCCGGCGTTATCTCCGCGATGCTCTCCACCGTTCCCGCAATATCGCTGCGGATGGGGTGGCTGTGATACAGGCACTCGCACAGGCCGGTGATGAGCCGCCAGTCGGGGCTGTCATCGTACATCTTTATCTCCTGCCCGATGATGCCCTGCTCTTTGGCGATGGTCTGCTCGGTAAAGTAGGGATGCCCCACCATGCCCAGCAGCACGTCAAGGCTCTCGTCCAGCTGTTCCGTGGCCGTAAAGAGGTAGCAGGTGCGGTCGAAGGCCGTGAAGGCGTTGGCATTCGCGCCGGTCTTGGCGAACTTTGCAAAGGCGTCGCCGTCCTCATCCTCGAACATCTTGTGCTCGAGGAAATGGGCCACACCGGCGGGCAGATGCACTTCCCGCTCCCCCAGCCGGAAATCCCGGTCGATGGAGCCGAAGCGGGTGGCGTAGATGACATGGGTGCCGGAGTAGCCCGGCATGGGGCGGACGAGTACGGTCAGCCCCGAGGGCAGAACTTTCCACTGGTCAGCGGCGGTGCGTTCCAGCACGCTCTGGGTGTTCTCAGCCATTCTCGTTCCCCTCCTCCCGCGTCAGCAGACAGCTCACCGACAGGGTGAACTGCTTCAGAATATCCCGCACATCCTCCCTGGTCACAGCCAGCAGGGCGCGGCGGGCGTCGTCCGGCGTCTGCACCGGGCCGCCCCGCAGCACTTCCATATAGTACCATGTCTCGATGCCGCCCAGTGTGTCCTCCAGGCCGTTCATCCCGGCCAGTAGGCCCCGGCGGCAGTCTTCCAGCTCTTCGTCGGTGATCGGGCCGTCGCAGAGGTCTGCCAGCTCTTTGAGCACTGCCTGCTCAGCGCGGGCCGCGTCGGCGTGCTCGACGCCGCTGTTGACGGCCATGCTGCCCGTGAAGCTCTGGAAGGAGGACGAGCAGTAGTAGCACAGATGGTCGCGCTCCCGGACGTTCAGGAAAAGGCGGCTGGTCACACTGCCGCCGTAGAGGGCCATCGCCAGCCGGACAGCGGCCAGCTGTTCAGGCTGCATGGGCCGGCCCAGCGTGAACAGCATACAGAGCTTGGCCTGCGTGGTGTCGAAGTGCTCCACCTTCCGCACCGGCTCCCGCCGGGGCATGGCGATGTTCTCCGCCCGGGGCAGCGGGGCGCGGTCGATGGCCGAAAGCTCCGTCAGAAGGGCGTCCTTCACGGCGGTGGTGCTGGCCTCGTCGCAGCCCAGCACGATGAGCTCGATGTTCGCCGTCCGCAGCATCTCGTAGTATGCCTCGGTCAGCGCTTCGGGCGTCAGGCCGTCCACTTCTTCTAAGTAGCCCTCCTGCCGGACACCGGCGGGGCTGTCGCCCCAGAAAATCCCGGTGGGCTACGGTGCCGCTGGCAGTAAAGGCGCTTGTCGTTCACTTCGTCTTCCAGCGCCTTCTTCAGCATCTGCTTCTCGATGCCTACGGCCTCGGGGTCGAAGGTGCTGCCCACAAAATAGGGGTGGAACGCCGTGCCGAGGGCCAGTGCGGCGTACTCCTGCGTCAGCTTCTCCCCTTCCAGTGCGAACTGGTCTTTGATGCCGGTGATGCTGACGCAGAGGTTGTGGCTGCAGCCCATGGGGCGGGCGTCCACGGTCAGGTCGGCGCCGTAGAGGCGGGCCAGCTTTTTGGTCATCTGGGTCATGTCGGGGCAGTCGGCATAGCCCCGCTCCATCACCAGCGGCAGCAGCGCGTGGGCCGTGGCCGTCTCGCGGCGGGCCGGGAACGCGAAGTGGATGCTGATGCGGCAGCGGTTGAATTTCTGTGCGGCGTCATACGAGAGGTGGACGCCGGGCGCGATTTGGAATCGTCTCAATGTTCTATCGTCCTTTTGTATTATTTCGTTTGTTCCAGCGCCAGATACTCTTCCAGCGAGAGGCCGGAGGCGCGGATGGCGAGGGCGTTGTCCCTGCCCACATACCGCCAGTGCCACGGCTCAAACACCATGCCGGTGGCGGCCTGACGCTCCTGCGGCCAGCGCAGGATGAAGCCGTGCTCTGCGGCATAGGCTTCCAGCCACTCATAGGCACGGGTGTCCGCGAAGCCGGTGTCCTTTTTCCGCGAAGCCGGTGTCCTTTTCCATGCTGTCTGCCGCGAGGATGTCGGCCCCGTAGCCGGTGGCATATTCGCTGGCCTCCGGCGCAGGCTGGACGGTCGCAGCCCTGGCAGCGGCCTCTTCCTCCGGGCAGCCGGACTCCCGGCAGCTCTGGACCGCGGCCTCATAGGCGCTCTGGCGGGCGGCGGCATCCTGATACCCTGCCGTCAGCACCAGCTCTACTTCATCCCGCTTTGCGGCCTCGGCCATTTCGCGGTAGGCTGCGGCGGCCTCGGCTTCCAGCGAAGCACCGGTGGCATCATCGGCCACGGCCAGCTCCGGCGTCGGCTCTTCCGTCAGGGGAAGGTTTGCATTCACCAGCACAAGGCGCTTATCCGAAAGGTCCGTCTCCGCGCCGCCCTCATACTCCCGGGCCTCGAAGGCCGTCGGCGGTGCGATGAGGGCATAGGCCCTGGGCAGCAGCCAGAGGATGGCGCCGGTCATCACCGGCACGGCCCCGCCGGAGCCGGGCAAAGCCGCCGGCTGAGCAGAAAGACCGTCCAGTTGCGCACGAGGCGGATACGGTGTCTCCGGCGGCGTTCTTTCGGCGACAGAGCGCGGCGGGGTGCGGGTCGATTTTGCTCCATGATGCAGCTTCCTTCCTGTTTTTGACGTTCGCCCTGGATACAGGCAGATAATAATATTATACACCCCTTTTATCTGGGTGTAAACGGCAGGGGCTGTAAAAAAATTGTGTACGCAAAAAGCCGCCGCACCGGCGCAGGACGCACGGCACGGCGGCTTTGAAGCCACGTCTTACTCGAACAGCATATCGTGGATGGCGCTGACAGCCTTGTCGGCGTCCTCACGGTCGATGATGCAGGAGATCTTGATCTCACTGGTGGAGATCATCTTGATGTTGATGTTGCTGTTGGACAGAGCCTCGAACATCTTGGAGGCCACGCCGCTGTGGCTCTGCATGCCGGCACCCACGATGGACACCTTGGCGCAGGTCTCGTCGCAGGTGACCTGGTCGAACTTTGCGCTCTCGCGCAGGACGCGCAGAGCAGTCTCAGCTTCGCTCTCCGCGCAGGTGAAGCTGATGTCCTTCTTGCCTTCGCGGCCGGTGGACTGCAGGATGATGTCCACGTTGATATTCTTCTGGGCCAGCAGACCGAAGATCTTGAAGCTGGTACCCGGCTCATCGGGAACATTCAGGATCGTGATAACAGCAACGTCGGTGTCCTTTGCGACACCCTTGATCAGCATACCTTCCACGTCTTTTACAACCTCCTTGACGACCGTGCCGGGCACGGGGTTCAGGCTGGAGAGGACCTCCAGCTCCACATTATACTTTTTAGCCAGCTCCACGCTGCGGTTGTTGAGCACCTGTGCGCCGAGGGATGCCAGCTCCAGCATCTCGTCGAAGGTGATCTCATCCAGCTTGCGGGTGTTGCGCACCTTGCGCGGGTCGGCGGTGTAGACGCCCTCCACGTCGGTAAAGATCTGGCAGCGGTCGGCGTGGAGCGCTGCTGCGATGGCGACAGCGCTGGTGTCGGAACCGCCGCGGCCCAGCGTGGTGATGTCGTCCAGCTTGTTCAGGCCCTGAAAGCCTGCCACGACGACGACGCGGTTGCGCTCCAGCTCCGAAGAGATGCGCTCGGTCTCCAGCTTGGTGATGCGGGCCTTGGTGTAGGCACGGTCGGTGCGGAAGCCTGCCTGCCAGCCGGTCAGACTGGTGGCATGGCAGCCCAGCTCGTTCAGAGCCATAGCCAGCAGGGCGATACTGATCTCCTCGCCTGCTGCCAGCAGCATATCCATCTCACGGGCAGAAGGGTTGTGGGTGATCTCTGCTGCCTTTGCGATGAGGTCGTCGGTGGTGTCGCCCTGTGCGGACACCACCACGACCACGTCATTTCCCGCGTTGTGGGTGTTGGCCACGATGCGGGCCACGTTGAAGATACGGTCCCGGTCCTTCACCGAAGAACCGCCGAACTTCTGTACGATCAACGCCATATCTTGTCACTCTCCTCTTTTTGCTCCCTCAGTGTGTGAGGGGTACACCGGGCGGAAGCGGTCTTGCACTTCCGGTCCTGTTTATCATTCCACTGTCGCACCGGTGTTGTCGGCATCCAGCCGCAGCAGTGTAAATGCTTCACATCCGTCCAAGCCTTCCAGCAGCTCGAGGCCCTTTTCCAGCTTGGAGTAGAATTTCTCGGCGTTGGCCTTTTCGGCCACAGCCATTACGGTGCTGCCGGCGCCCGAGACGTACACCGCCTTGGCACCGCAGAGCCGCGCCATATCGAAGACCTCCTTCGAGCCGGGCATCAGGGGCATCCGGTAGGGCTGGTGGAGCTTATCCTCGGTGGCAATGGCCAGCAGGTCGTGGCGGCCCTCGCAGAACGCCGCCGGGATGAGGGCCGCACGGGACAGGTTATACACCGCATCCTTGTGGGTGACCTCTTTGGGCAGGGCCGCACGGGCGGCTTCGGTCAGCAGCTTGTAGTCCGGCACGATGGCCGCGAAGCAGAGGCTCTCGTCCACGTCCCGCTTGACGGAGTAGACGACGCCGTCCTCGAAAACGCTGCTGGCCAGACCGCCCAGAAGGGCCGGTGCCACATTGTCCGGGTGGCCCTCGATGGAGGTAGCCAGCGTCAGCAGCTCCTGGGTGTTGAGCACATCGCCCAGCATCCGGTTCGCGCCCAGCAGGCCCGCGATGATGCAGGCCGAGGACGAGCCGAGGCCCCGGGCCATCGGGATGGCGTTGGTCTGGACGAGCTTGAGGGGCGGCATGGTCTTGCCGACCTTATCGAACAGACCCTTGGCCGAGCGGTAGACCAGATTGGTCTCGCCGCGGGGGATGCGGGTGCCGTCCGCCGCCGAGATGTCCAGATGGTCGCTCTCCTCGAAGGTCACGGTATTGTACAAGGTCACAGCCAGACCCAGCGCATCGAAGCCGGAGCCGATGTTGGCGCTGGTGGCCGGGACGGAAACTTTTATCTTCATCGCAGTTCCCTCTTCTCTCGCGCTCAGGCGTCCTCAGGCAGGCGGCGGAGCACCAGCTTCACGCTGCCGCCCATGGCCTCTACCTTGCGGGCTGCTTCGGCCAGAGCCTTGTCGTCGGCGCTGTCCACAAAGTAGGAGCAGCCGTCGAAATGCTCTTCCACCACATGGCCCTTGCCGTAGATGGCCTCGGCCACCGCCGGGGCGATGCCTTCCACACGCACATAGTATGCGGCGGGAGCGGGGTCGGTGAGCATTCCTTCCACCGGCTCGGCGGGCTGCCAGAACAGGCTGTCGTGGACCTTGACGCCGTTCTTGAGGGCGTCCACCACGTCGGCCACGACAGCACTGGCGGTGGGCAGCTTGCCCGCGCCCTTGCCGTAGAAGACCACGTCGCCCAGCATATCGCCCTTGACGAGGACGGCGTTGAAGACGTCATCGACACCGGCCAGCTGGTTTGCCTTCGGCACGAGGCAGGGCTCGACACCGGCGGCAACGCTGCCCTCCTCGCCCCGCTTCATCCAGGCGATGAGCTTGATGACGCAGCCCAGCTTCTCTGCCGCAGCCACATCATCCACCGTGATGTCGCGGATGCCGCGGGTGGGGATGTTCTGGGGGTAGATCTGGTGGCCGCAGACCAGCGAGGACAGGATGGCGATCTTGCGGCAGGCGTCGCGGCCGTCCACATCGTCGCCGGGGTCCCTCGTCTCGGCGTAGCCCAGCTCCTGGGCGATCTTCAGAGCCTCGTCAAAGCCCAGATCCTCCCGCGCCATCTTGGTGAGCATGAAGTTGGTGGTGCCGTTGACGATGCCTTCCACCTCGGTGATGACGTTGGCCGCGAGGCACTGGTGCATCGGGGTGATGATGGGCGTGCCGCCGCCCACGGAAGCCTCGAACAGGAAGGCGCAGTTGTGTGCCTTGGCCAGAGCCAGCAGCTCTGCGCCGTAGGTGGCCACCATCTCCTTGTTGGAGGTGCAGACGCTCCGGCCGCTCTCGAGGCAGGCCTTGACGTAAGGGTAAGCGAAGCGGGTGCCGCCGATGGTCTCGACGACGACCTTCACTTCGGGGTCTTCCAGAATGGCGTCAAAATTCTTTATAAACAGCTTTGCAGCCGGATGATCCGAGAAGTCCTTGGGGTCAAGGATGTACTTGACCTCCACCGGTTCGCCTGCGCGGTGGGAGACGCCTGCGGCGTTGCGGCAGAGCACCTCGTACACGCCGCTGCCCACCGTGCCAAAGCCCAGAATCGCGATTTTTGCCATGATACTGCCCTCGTTCCTTTTTTCTATGAATGTGCTGTCACAGATTGTATCCGCAGTGTACGCCCACGACCATCCGCTGGCGCGAAAGCTTTTCCGTCAGCTCCTCGGGGGTCATCTGCATGGTGTCGGTGCGGATGGTGACAGCCACCAGCGCGGCTCCGTTCTCCGGAGTAGACTGATTGATGGTCACGATGCTGGCACCGGCGGCACTGATGCCGGCCAGAAGGCTCTGCAACGCACCCGTCTCGTCCCGCAGGGTCGCCATGACAGTGATGACCTCGCGGCCATTCTCCGAGTCGAAAATGCAGTCCTTATATTTATAAAATGCACTGCGCGACAGGTCTACGCTGCGGGTCGCAGCCGAAATGCTGCGTGCCTCTCCGCTGGCCAGAAGCTCCTTGGCCCGGACGACCTTGAGGAAAACTTCCGGCAGGACCTGCGCATCCACCAGATAAAAACGGCGTTCCAACTTGTTCACCTCTCAAACACAAGTGTTCTTGCAGAAAATATAATAGCATCCGGCTCCCTGCATTGCAAGAGGTCGGATGCTATTTTGTCAGATTATCCAGTTTTGAGCCGTGAAGTACCCCTTCAGCGCACCGAATCTGCAACCCGATGTGCCGAAAAGTATGATTTTTGCCTCAGTCGGTGTCCAGATTGGTGGTGTCCGGCTCAGGCGCGAGAGGCTGGCTGGCGACAGCCGCCTGACCGTGGGAATAATTGCAGACGTCGGGCAGGTCGTCGGCACGGTAGTAGCCCACTGCCGTGCTCGGGCAGGAGCCGCTGGCCAGCAGGCCGCTCTGGGTGCAGTAGCTGCGCTCCACGACGCCGTCAGCCGCCGGGAACGCCTTATAGGGCAGGTCTGCCTGGATCTGCTCCATCAGGGCCTTCCATGCCATGACGCAGGTGCGGGTCTTGGCCTGCTGCTTGCCGAGGGTCTGGGTCATATCGTAAGGCGCATCATAGCCCCACCACACAGCGGTGACGTAATAGGGCGTGCCGCCCACGAACCACAGGTCCTTCTCATCGCTGGCCGTACCGGTCTTACCGAAGGCCTCCATGCCGTTGGAGTTGGGGTAGCGGCCGCTGGCCGTACCGACGCTGGAGAACAGGACGTTCTTCAGCAGGCGGTTCATGACATAGGCCGTCTGGGGCGTCAGAGCCTGATAGCTGGTGTCGTTGCTCTCCATATAGATGTTGCCGTCCCGGTCGAGCACACGGGTGTAGAGGTGAGGCGTGGTGTACTCGCCGTCGTAGAAGATCTGGAACGCCGCCGCCAGCGCCATCGGGGTGACGCCATGGGTCTGGCTGCCCATGACCATCTGTGCAAGGCCCACATCGTTGACGGGGTCCAGCGTGCTGAGCTGCAGGGTATTGTAGACGAAGTTGAAGATGTTGTTCGCGCCCACGAGGTCGCCAACGCGGATGGCGATGGTGTTCAGGGAGCGTGCAAGGCCGTTCCAGAGCGGCAGGTCGGAGCCGTCGCCGTAGTTGCCGCCGTAGTTGCGGGGCCAGCTGCGCCAGCTGCGCCATGCGTTGGGGTAGGCTTTCAGCTGCTTGTCCGTCAGGCCCATGAGGCCGTTCCGGCGGCAGTAGTCCTCGTCACGGATGACCATATCCTGCTTGAGGTAGAGGGGCGAGTTGTTGAGCATGGTGGACCAGTTGACCAGACCATACTCGATGCCCAGCGCATAGGCGCCGATGGGCTTGATGGTAGAACCGGTCTGACGGGTGACGCCGTAGGCGCGGTTCAGGGAAAGGCTCTTGGTCTTTTCGCCCAGACCGCCCACCATGGCGATGACATTGCCGTCATAGTCCAGCGTGACCATCGCCGCCTGGGTGCGGACATTGCGGTAATAGTAGACCGTACCGTCGTCGCCGGTGCGGGTCTTGGGGGTGCCGTCCTCATTGAAGACCTGCACATCGTCGTCGGAGATGCTGGTCACCTCTTCCTCATGCCAGCCGGCCGGGAAGTAGGCGTCGTCGGTGTTGAGCATCAGGTTCTCCATCGCGGTCTGGATCTTGGGGTTGACCGTTGCCTCGATGGTGTAGCCGCCGGTGTAGAGCATACTCTGGGCGGTGGACTCGTCCACGCCCTCCTTGGCCATGATGTCCTTCACCACCTCGTTGAAGAGGGCATCGGTGAAGTAAGAGGTGGTGGAGCTGCTCTTCTTCGTGTTGTCCGTCTCTGCCAGCACCAGCGGCTGGGCAGCGGCGCTGCGGTAATCCTCCTCCGAGATGACACCCTGCTGCCACATATTGTAGAGCAGGAAGTTCCGGCGGTTGATGAGGTTCTCGGGGTTGGTGTAGGGGTTATAGTTGGTGGGATTCTTGGTGATGGAGGCGATGGACGCGCACTCCCAGAGGGTCAGCTCGCTGACATCCTTGTCAAAGTACTCGTTTGCCGCCGTCTGGACGCCCTGGATGGTACCGGTGAAGCTGATGGTGTTCAGGTAGGCTTCCAGAATGGTCTCCTTGGAGTAGCTGCGGCTCAGGATGAGGGCGCGGTAGATCTCGCGCAGCTTGCGCAGTGCGCCCTCGATGCCGCTGGCGCTCTTGTCGCTGGTCAGGTTCTTGATGAGCTGCTGCTCCAGCGTGGAGGCGCCCTGCTTGGAGCTGTAGATGGGCAGCAGGTATTCATTGATCATCGCGCCGATGGTGCGCTTGAAGTTGACGCCCGGCTCGCTGTAAAAGTCTTTGTCCTCGGTGCAGATGAATGCATACTGTAGGTTGGTGGGGATCTGCTCGAGGTCCGCCCAGACGCGGTGGCTGTTGGAGGAGCGCAGGGTGGCGTACTCCACCTGTGCGCCGGTGTCGGGGTCGGTGGCCACCACAAGGCTCGACTGGCTCAGTTCGATGTTGTCGAGGTTCAGCAGGTCGCCGTCACTGGCCGTAGCCTGCACCACATAGTACACAGCGCCCACTGCCACCAGACTGCCCGCCATAATGCCCAGACAGACGAGGGTGACGATGGTCCGGCCCAGGAATCCGAGAGCGGGATGGCCGCGCCTTTCTCCCTGCTCCTGCGGCCCGCGGGCCTCACGGACCCGCCGGTTCTGCTCCGCTGCGGGCCGCTGCTCCCGGAGCGCACCATCACTGTGGAGTCTCCGTCTTTCATTGTTTGAGATAAGGATCGCCTCCTATCGCAATTTTCACTGTTCTGCATCTCAAAGCATCCTCTGACGATGCCGTTTGCTGTTCCTGCTGGGGCCAGACGGCCTACAGCCATAATAACACATTATAGTCCGCGCCGCCCGCTTCCGCAAGGGGGAAATCGACGGGATACGATGTTAGTATAGCACATCTGCCCCGCCAAAGTACAGCATCCGGGTGTGAAAATTCTGCATCCCTGTCTGAGGCAGTTTTCTTTTGCACATACTACCGTCTGAAACACCATTTCAGCCGAAAGGAGTCCACTGCCATGCGCAAGGTCTGGCTCTGCATTTTTTATGCGCTGTGCATTTTTACCATCGTGTTCAGCCTGTTCTGGATGGCCCTGCCCAGTCTCCCCTTCCCTGCCGATTCCGGCGAAGAGACGCCGGCCTCCGAGCCGGGTCTGGCCGCGCAGGGCTCCGCCGGGCAGAGCGGCACCGATTTCTACCTCTGCGACGAGGGCGGGCGGGTGGTCGTCTACACCTGCTCCGACAACGGGCTGCCCGACAAGCGGCTCCTGCGCACCGGCATCTATGTCAATCTCCTGCCCGAGGCCGATGCCCTCCGGCTCAAGCAGGGCCTCTACGTCACCGGCGAAACGGCCCTCCGGGCGCTGCTGGAAGACCTGGGCGAATAAACAAAACCAGTGCAGACCTCCCCGGGGAGGTCTGCACTGGTTTTATCCTTTATCAGGATCAGGCTTCGAGCTGTTCCAGCGGGATAAGGTAGTCCTTACGGCACTGCTCGTAGTTGAGCATATATTCCTTGGTGGGGTTGTGGTGCATCATATTCTTGAGGGTATGGGAGTCGTAGTCCTCGCCTGCCTCCATGCCCACCAGACGGGCGGCGATGTTGGAGCAGTGGTCCGAGATACGCTCTGCATTGCTCAGCACATCGAGATAGACGACACCGGTATCAATGGAGCAGACACCATCCTTCAGACGCTTGATGTGCTGCGCACGAAGCCGCTCCACGAGGATGTCGATGACCTGTTCCAGCGGCTCCACCTGGCTGGCGGTCCGGGCGTCGTCGAACTCGAAGGCGTCCGTGGTGAGGGTCAGTATCTTTTCCAGCGCATTGTCGAGAAGCTTCAGCTCCTGCTGTGCCTTCTCGCTGAAGGTGACTTCCTTGTCGGCCAGCTCCTGCGCCTTTTCTTTGATGTTGACTGCATAGTCGCCGATGCGCTCGCACTCGGTAACAAAGTTGAGCAGCTCGGTCACCTCATGGCTCTCCGCGTCGCCCAGCTCCTGGTCTGCCAGCTTGATGAGGTAGTTGGAGATGTCCACCTCCATCCGGTCGATGAGGTTCTCGCGGACATCGATGGCACTCACGACGTCCTCGTCCATCTTGAGCAGCAGCGGGGTGGCGAGGCCGACGTTGCGGGCTGCGCGGCGGGACATCTTGACCACCGCATTCTTGGCCTGCTGCAGAGCCACAGCCGGGCTCTTGAACAGACGCTCATCCAGCACAGGCATGCTCAGCTCCTGCGCCTCCTCCGCGCTGTTCGGCACGGTCATCATGGCCAGCCTGGACAGCACGCCGCTGCAGGGCAGGAAGAGCAGCATCGCAATGACGCTGGTCATGGTGTGGATGTTTGCAATGCTGCTCTTGTTCATCACATCGCCCCACATGGGGATGCCGATGGTGAACTGGACTGCATAGACCAGCGCCAGCAGGATGACGCTGCCGATGATGTTGAAGTACAGGTGGATGAGGGCGGCGCGCTTGCCGTCCTTGGAGGAGCCGCCGATGGTCAGCAGGGGGGTGAAGGCCGTGCCGATGTGGGCGCCCAGCACGATGGGGATGGCCGAGCTGAAGGTGACGAGGCCGGTGCTGGAAAGCGCCTGCAGGATACCCACAGAGGCCGAAGAGGACTGGATGATGACCGTGACCACCACGCCCACGAGAACGCCGAGGATGGGGTTGGTCATGGTGACGAACAGCTCCTGGAACGCTGCGCTCTCACGCAGGGGAGACACGCCGGTGTCCATCAGGCTCATGCCCGTGAACAGGATGCCGAAGCCCAGCATGATCTGGCCGATGTTCTTTTTCTTCACGTTGCGGATGAACACATAAAAAATGCAGCCGATAAACGCCACCACCGGCGCAAACGTCTTGGGCTGGATGAGGGTCAGGATGAGGCTGTCGCCCGAAATATCCGCCATGCGGATGAGCTGACCGGTGACCGTAGTACCAATGTTTGCACCCATGATAACGCCTACCGACTGCGTAAGGGTCATGATGCCGGAGTTGACGAGGCCGACGCAAATGACGACCGTACCGGCCGACGACTGGATGACGCCGGTGATGAGGGTGCCGAAAATGACGCCCTTGATGGTGGACGAAGTCAGTTTCTGCAATATGCCCTGCATCTTGCCGCCGGCCAGCTTTTCGAGGCCGGCACCCATGATCGACATGCCATACAGGAACAGCGCAATACCGCCCAGCAGAGAGGTGATGTGTGTAATGTCCATAAAACAATGCTCCTAAAATCTTCCTATTGCTCTCTTGCACAAGACGGCCGTGCCTGGCTCTCCATACGCAAAACGCCGTCCTTTTTATTATAGCATCGAACCCCCCGGCTCAACAAGCATTATTTTACAGGAAAATCACTTTTTTGACCGGAATTTTAAGATTTCCGGGCCTTCTCAGGCGGTTCTTTTCTTGAATTTTACATTCATTTTATATTAGTATTTTCTAACTCCCGCCCGGTGCTTTCCGGCATTCCCGGGAATGCATCAGGCGGCATCCAGCTCTTCCATCGCCTCCCGCAGGGTGTCCGCCGAGAACAGGAACGCGCCCGCCTCCGTATACACCTCCACATGACCGCCCACATACCGAAGCTCAATGTCTTTCATTCCTCTTCCCTCCTGTGTCTTTTTGTTCTGACAGGAGTATAGCAGAATAAAAGTCCAATAAAATGTATCTTCAG
>OBZQ01000808.1_pt1 | contig 16814 bp, 10 predicted proteins | sample 1495531 | NCBI WGS metagenome assembly OBZQ01 (sample SAMEA2580237, study PRJEB22360) | human gut metagenome | biome: human gut; feature: human-associated habitat; material: faeces | place: Denmark | collected 2008/2010
CTGGCTGTTCGCCCGCTGCGCGACGGCGCATACGATCCTGGTGGTACGCATAACCGGTACCTGCCGGGATCAGACGACCCACGATGACGTTCTCTTTCAGACCGCGCAGTTCGTCGCGTTTGCCCGCAACGGCTGCTTCGGTCAGCACGCGAGTGGTCTCCTGGAACGATGCCGCGGAGATGAAGGACTCGGTTGCCAGAGACGCTTTGGTGATACCCAGCAGGTCGCGGGAATAGGTTGCCGCAACCTTGCCATTCGCTTCAAGCTCGCGGTTAGCGATCTTAACGCGGGAGTATTCAACCTGCTCACCTTCGAGGAAGTCGGAGCTACCAGCACTTTCGATGGTCGCTTTACGCAGCATCTGACGAACGATAACTTCAATGTGCTTATCGTTAATCTTAACGCCTTGCAGACGATAAACGTCCTGCACTTCGTTGGTGATGTAACGCGTTACCGCGTGTACGCCACGAAGACGCAGAATGTCGTGCGGCGCTTCCGGACCGTCGGAAACCACGTCACCACGTTCTACACGTTCACCTTCGAACACGTTCAGCTGACGCCATTTCGGAATCATCTCTTCGTACGGTTCGCTACCGTCTACCGGGGTGATAACCAGACGACGTTTCCCTTTGGTTTCTTTACCGAAGGAAATGATGCCGCTGATTTCAGCCAGGATTGCCGGCTCTTTCGGACGACGTGCTTCGAACAGGTCCGCAACGCGCGGCAGACCACCGGTGATATCCTTGGTACCGCCAGATTCCTGCGGAACACGCGCCAGGGTGTCACCAGAGCTGATCTGTACGCCATCTTCCAGCTGAACAATCGCTTTACCCGGCAGGAAGTACTGAGCAGGCATATCGGTGCCTGGGATCAGAACGTCGTTGCCCTGAGCATCAACAATTTTCAGTGCCGGACGCAGATCTTTACCACCGGAGGTACGTTCCGCGGAATCCAGAACCACCAGCGAAGACAGACCGGTCAGCTCGTCGGTCTGACGAGTAATGGTCTGGCCGTCGATCATGTCAGTGAAGCGGACGAAACCACTCACTTCGGTGATAACCGGCATGGTATGCGGATCCCAGTTTGCAACGGTTTCACCGCCAGCAACCTGTTCGCCGTCGCCTTTAGCCATAACGGAGCCGTAAGGCACTTTATAGCTTTCTTTGGTACGACCGAATTCGTCGATCAGCTTCAGTTCGGTGTTACGCGAGGTGATAACCAGTTTACCGCTGGAGTTCACAACCGACTTCGCATTGCTCAGACGGATGCTACCTTTGTTTTTCACCTGGATGCTGGATTCAGCAGCCGCACGAGATGCCGCACCACCGATGTGGAACGTACGCATCGTCAGCTGTGTACCCGGCTCACCGATGGACTGTGCCGCAATAACGCCGATAGCCTCACCTTTGTTGATGAGGTGGCCACGCGCCAGGTCACGACCGTAGCAGTGCGCACATACACCAAAGTCGGTGTCACAGGATACAACGGAACGAACTTTGACGGAGTCAACGGAGTTCTCTTCCAGCAGGTCACACCAGTGCTCGTGCAGCAGCGTGTTGCGTGGAACCAGGATGTCCGCGGTACCCGGCTTCAGAACGTCTTCAGCAGTCACACGACCCAATACGCGATCGCGCAGCGGCTCTTTAACGTCGCCACCTTCGATAACCGGCGTCATGGTGATGCCTTCCAGGGTGCCACAGTCGTCTTCAGTGACAACCAGGTCCTGCGCAACGTCAACCAGACGACGAGTCAGGTAACCGGAGTTCGCAGTCTTCAGTGCGGTATCCGCCAGACCTTTACGAGCACCGTGGGTGGAGATGAAGTACTGGAGTACGTTCAGACCTTCACGGAAGTTCGCGGTGATCGGCGTTTCGATGATGGAGCCATCCGGCTTCGCCATCAGACCACGCATACCAGCCAGCTGACGAATCTGTGCCGCAGAACCACGCGCACCGGAGTCGGCCATCATGTAGATGCTGTTGAAGGAAACCTGCTGCTCTTCCTGACCGTCACGGTTAATCACGGTTTCGGTTTGCAGGTTATCCATCATCGCTTTGGATACACGATCGTTCGCCGCAGCCCAGATATCGATAACTTTGTTGTAGCGTTCGCCCGCAGTAACCAGACCAGACTGGAACTGTTCCTGAATCTCAGCAACTTCCGCTTCCGCTTCGCTGATGATTTCGTATTTTTTCTCCGGGATGACCATGTCATCGATACCAACGGATGCACCTGAGCGCGCTGCATAAGCAAAGCCGGTGTACATCGTCTGGTCCGCAAAAATAACGGTCGGTTTCAGACCCAGAATACGGTAACAGGTGTTCAGCATCTTAGAGATCGCTTTCTTACCGAGCGCCTGGTTCACGATAGAGAACGGCAGACCTTTCGGCACGATCATCCACAGAATGGCACGGCCGATGGTCGTGTCTTTCAGGCTGGTCTTCGCGACGAATTCACCATTGTCGTCTTTTTCGTATTCGGTGATACGCACTTTAACGCGCGCATGCAGAGAGGCCAGACCGGCGCGATAAATACGCTCCGCTTCTTTCGGGCCAGTCAGCACCATGCCTTCGCCTTTGGCGTTAACACAGTCACGGGTCATGTAGTACAGACCCAGTACAACGTCCTGAGACGGAACGATGATTGGTTCGCCGTTCGCCGGGGACAGGATGTTGTTGGTAGACATCATCAGCGCACGCGCTTCCAGCTGGGCTTCCAGCGTCAGCGGTACGTGAACAGCCATCTGGTCACCATCGAAGTCGGCGTTATATGCCGCACAAACCAGCGGGTGCAGCTGAATGGCTTTACCTTCGATTAGAACCGGTTCAAACGCCTGGATACCCAAACGGTGCAGTGTTGGCGCACGGTTCAGCAGTACCGGGTGTTCGCGGATAACTTCGTCCAGGATATCCCAAACGACAGCTTCTTCGCGCTCAACCATTTTCTTAGCGGCTTTGATGGTGGTGGCCAGGCCACGCAGTTCCAGCTTGCCGTAGATGAACGGTTTGAACAGCTCCAGCGCCATTTTCTTCGGCAGACCGCACTGATGCAGACGCAGGTATGGACCTACGGTGATTACAGAACGACCGGAGTAGTCAACACGCTTACCGAGCAGGTTCTGACGGAAACGACCCTGTTTACCTTTGATCATATCGGCCAAAGATTTCAGAGGACGTTTGTTGGAACCGGTGATCGCACGACCGCGACGACCGTTATCCAGCAGGGCGTCGACCGCTTCCTGCAGCATACGTTTTTCGTTGCGTACGATGATGTCCGGCGCAGCCAGATCCAGCAGACGTTTCAGACGGTTGTTACGGTTAATGACGCGACGATACAGATCGTTCAGGTCAGAAGTCGCAAAACGACCGCCATCCAGCGGAACCAGCGGACGCAGATCTGGCGGCAGAACCGGCAGAACGGTCAGGATCATCCACTCCGGCTTGTTGCCAGACTGAACGAAGGCTTCCAGCAGCTTAATGCGCTTGGTCAGCTTTTTACGCTTGGTTTCAGAGTTGGTTTCGTTCAGCTCTTCACGCAGCTGCTCGCACTCTTGCTCCAGATCCATGCTTTTCAGCAGGGCCTGAATAGCTTCGGCGCCCATCTTCGCGTCGAATTCGTCACCGAACTCTTCCAGCGCGTCCAGGTACTGCTCTTCAGTCAGAATCTGGTTGCGTTCGAGGTTGGTCATGCCACCTTCGATAACAACATAAGATTCAAAGTACAGTACGCGTTCGATATCACGCAGCGGCATATCCAGCAGCAGGCCGATACGGGACGGCAGAGATTTCAGGAACCAGATGTGGGCAGTCGGAGACGCCAGCTCGATGTGGCCCATGCGCTCACGACGCACTTTGGTCTGGGTCACTTCAACGCCGCACTTCTCACAGATAACACCACGGTGTTTCAGGCGCTTGTACTTACCGCACAGGCACTCATAGTCTTTTACTGGCCCGAAAATACGAGCGCAGAACAGACCGTCACGTTCTGGCTTGAACGTACGGTAGTTAATGGTTTCCGGCTTTTTAACTTCACCGAAAGACCATGAACGGATCATGTCTGGCGATGCCAGAGCAATTTTGATCGCATCAAACTCTTCGGTTTTAGTTTGCGCTTTCACGGATTTGCTCCCGTCGGAGTTAGCACAATCTGGCGCCGGGTTTTACCCCGGCACCAGTGACCTGTTTGAGCGAGAGTTACTCGTCTTCCAGTTCGATGTTGATGCCCAGCGAGCGGATTTCTTTCAACAGTACGTTGAAGGATTCCGGCATGCCCGGTTCCATCTGGTGGTTGCCGTCCACGATGTTTTTATACATCTTGGTACGACCGTTCACGTCATCAGACTTAACGGTGAGCATTTCCTGCAGGGTGTAGGCCGCGCCGTATGCTTCCAGCGCCCACACTTCCATCTCACCGAAGCGCTGACCACCGAACTGCGCCTTACCACCCAGCGGCTGCTGAGTAACCAGGCTGTAAGAACCGGTGGAACGAGCGTGCATTTTGTCGTCGACCAGGTGGTTCAGTTTCAGCATGTACATGTAACCTACGGTTACCGGACGTTCGAACTGTTCACCGGTGCGGCCGTCAAACAGAGTGATCTGACCGGAAGTCGGCAGATCGCCCAGCTGCAGCAGCTCTTTGATTTCAGCTTCTTTCGCACCGTCGAATACCGGCGTTGCGATCGGCATGCCTTTACGCAGGTTTTCAGCCAGACGCAGAACTTCTTCATCGCTGAAGGTATTCAGGTCAACTTTCTGGCGAACGTCAGCGCCCAGATCGTAAGCACGCTGGATGAATTCGCGCAGTTTCGCGACTTCTTGCTGCTGTTTCAGCATGGCGTTGATCTTATCGCCGATGCCTTTCGCAGCCATACCCAGGTGAGTTTCCAGGATCTGACCGATGTTCATACGAGACGGTACGCCCAGCGGGTTCAGTACGATATCTACCGGCGTACCGTTAGCATCGTGCGGCATATCTTCGATCGGGTTGATCTTAGAGATAACACCCTTGTTACCGTGACGACCTGCCATCTTATCACCAGGCTGGATACGGCGTTTAACGGCCAGGTATACCTTAACAATCTTCAGCACGCCCGGTGCCAGATCGTCGCCTTGGGTGATTTTACGGCGTTTCGCTTCGAGTTTTTTCTCGAACTCGTGTTTCAGTTCGTCATACTGCTCAGCCAGTTGCTCCAGCTGATTTTGTTTCTCTTCGTCGGTCAGGCCCAGTTCCAGCCAGCGATCGCGAGGCAGTTTGTCGAGCTTGTCAGCTTCAACGCCACCGGCAACCAGCACAGCGTAAATACGGCTGAACAGACCAGCTTCGAGGATCTGCAGTTCTTCAGACAGGTCTTTTTTAGCCTGCTTCAGCTGCATCTCTTCGATTTCAAGCGCACGCTTGTCTTTCTCTACGCCGTCACGGGTAAAGACCTGAACGTCGATAACGGTACCAGAGACACCGTTCGGTACGCGCAGAGAAGAGTCTTTAACGTCAGACGCTTTCTCACCGAAGATCGCGCGCAGCAGTTTCTCTTCCGGAGTCAGCTGGGTTTCACCTTTCGGCGTTACCTTACCAACCAGAATGTCGCCGCCGGTCACTTCCGCACCGATATAAACGATACCGGATTCATCCAGTTTGGAGAGCGCAGCTTCACCCACGTTCGGGATGTCAGCGGTGATCTCTTCCGGCCCCAGCTTGGTGTCACGGGACACGCACGCCAGTTCCTGAATGTGGATGGTGGTGAAACGGTCTTCCTGGACAACACGCTCGGATACGAGGATGGAGTCTTCGAAGTTGTAACCATTCCACGGCATGAACGCTACGCGCATGTTCTGACCCAGCGCCAGTTCACCGAGGTCGGTGGACGGGCCGTCGGCCAGGACGTCGCCGCGTTCAATTGGTTCGCCCAGGGACACGCAAGGCATCTGGTTGATGCAGGTGTTCTGGTTAGAACGGGTGTACTTGGTCAGGTTATAGATGTCGATACCTGCTTCGCCCGGGTACATCTCGTCTTCGTTAACTTTGATAACGATACGGGAAGCATCCACGTACTGAACGGTACCGCCACGTTTAGCCACCGCAGTAACACCGGAGTCGACGGCAACAGCACGTTCCATACCGGTACCAACCAGCGGCTTATCAGCGCGCAGAGTCGGAACCGCCTGACGTTGCATGTTCGCACCCATCAATGCACGGTTGGCGTCATCGTGTTCCAGGAACGGGATCAGGGACGCACCGACGGATACCACCTGCTGGGTGGATACGTCCATGTAGTCAACCTGGTCGCGGCTGAACAAGCTGGATTCGCCTTTACTACGGCAGGTAACCAGATCTTCAACAAAGTGGCCTTCGTCATCCAGGTTGGAGTTCGCCTGAGCAATGACGTAGTTACCTTCTTCGATAGCAGACAGGTAATGAATTTCGTCGGTAACAACACCGTCGGTCACTTTACGATACGGGGTCTCAAGGAAACCGTATTCGTTAGTCTGTGCGTACACGGACAGGGAGTTGATCAGACCGATGTTCGGACCTTCAGGCGTTTCGATTGGACATACGCGACCGTAGTGAGTCGGGTGTACGTCTCGAACTTCGAAGCCTGCGCGTTCACGGGTCAGACCGCCTGGGCCGAGTGCGGAGATACGACGTTTGTGCGTAATCTCAGACAGCGGGTTGTTCTGGTCCATAAACTGGGACAGCTGGCTGGAACCAAAGAACTCTTTCACTGCTGCGGAAATCGGCTTGGCGTTGATCATATCCTGAGGCATCAGGGTATCCAGATCGCCCAGAGACAGACGCTCTTTAACCGCACGCTCTACACGCACCAGGCCAACGCGGAACTGGTTTTCCGCCATTTCGCCAACGGAACGGATACGACGGTTGCCGAGGTGGTCGATATCATCGACTTCGCCTTTACCGTTACGGATATCGATGAGCTTCTTCATCACTTCGATGATGTCGTCTTTGCTCAGGATACCGGAACCTTCGATTTCGTCGCGCAGCAGAGAACGGTTGAACTTCATACGACCAACCGCGGACAGATCGTAGCGGTCTTCGGAGAAGAACAGGTTCTCAAACAGGCTTTCAGCCGCTTCACGAGTCGGCGGCTCACCCGGGCGCATCATGCGGTAGATTTCTACCAGCGCGCTCAGACGATCGTTGGTCGGGTCGACGCGTACAGTTTCAGAAATGTACGGACCGTGGTCCAGATCGTTGGTGAACAGCGTTTCGATACGCTTGTGGCCGGACTGGCTCAGTTTAGCCAGCAGATCCAGGCTCAGCTCCATGTTCGCCGGGCAGATCAGTTCGCCGGTCGCTTCGTCGATGTAGTCTTTAGAAGCAACTTTACCCGCGATGTACTCAACCGGAACTTCGATATGTTTGATATCGTCTTTTTCCAGCTGGCGAATATGGCGCGCGGTAATACGACGGCCTTTCTCAACGTACACTTTACCGTTGGCTTCGATATCGAAGGAGGCGGTTTCACCGCGCAGACGCTCCGGTACCAGCTCCATCTGCAGCTTGTTGTCGCGAATTTCAAAGACCACTTTCTCGAAGAACAGGTCAAGGATCTGCTCAGTGGTGTAATTCAGCGCGCGCAGAATGATGGTTGCAGGCAGTTTACGACGACGGTCGATACGAACGAACAGGTTGTCTTTCGGGTCGAATTCGAAGTCCAGCCAGGAACCACGGTAAGGGATGATACGTGCGTTATACAGGACCTTACCGGAAGAGTGAGTCTTACCTTTGTCACTGTCAAAGAAGACGCCCGGGCTACGGTGCAGCTGAGAAACGATAACACGCTCGGTACCGTTGATAACGAAGGTACCGTTGTCGGTCATGAGCGGGATTTCGCCAATGTAGACTTCTTGTTCTTTAATGTCTTTAACGGTGCCTTCCGGCGCTTCGCGCTCGTAGATCACCAGACGCAGTTTTACGCGCAGCGGTGCGGAATACGTGACGCCACGGATCTGACATTCTTTAACATCAAAAACAGGTTCGCCCAGACGGTAGCTGACGTACTGCAGCTCTGAATTACCGCTGTAGCTCTGAATCGGGAATACGGAACGGAAGGCTGCTTCCAGACCATACTGCCCTTCAGGATCTTGCTCGATAAACTTCTGGAACGAGTCAAGCTGGATAGAAAGGAGATAAGGCACATCCAGAACTTGTGGACGTTTACCAAAATCCTTACGAATACGTTTTTTCTCGGTATAGGAGTAAACCATAGGGTTCCTCAGCTCGCTGACAAGTCGACCCATCTGCCCGGAAAGGGCAGTTTTTTATGCAACACTATTTTGTTGACCGGAAAATGGAACACTTTCCGCAATGCCTGTTGCTATCACGCTTAAACCATTTCATTGCGATTTACACAGCCCAGGAACCCTAACCTGTCGCAGTATATTAAGTCGTCGATAGAAACAAGCATTGTGAGGCAAACCAGCAGTCAAACAGTGTGAAATGCTACTGGCGCCTTACAGCGCAAAAAGGCTGGTGACTAAAAAGTCACCAGCCTCAGCCTAATTTCTCAGGCTGCAACCGGAAGGGTTGGCTTATTTAACTTCAACTTCAGCGCCAGCTTCTTCCAGAGATTTTTTCAGAGCTTCAGCGTCGTCTTTGCTGATGCCTTCTTTCAGTGCAGCCGGTGCAGATTCTACCAGGTCTTTAGCTTCTTTCAGACCCAGGCCAGTCGCGCCACGTACTGCTTTGATAACAGCAACTTTGTTAGCGCCAGCAGCTTTCAGAATTACGTCGAATTCAGTTTTTTCTTCAGCAGCTTCAGCCGGGCCAGCAGCTACAGCTACAGCGGCAGCAGCGGAAACACCGAATTTTTCTTCCATTGCAGAGATCAGCTCAACAACGTCCATTACGGACATAGCGGATACTGCTTCAATGATTTGATCTTTAGTGATAGACATTTAAATTGTTCCTGAATATCAGAATAAGTTTATACGTAAGCGAGTGCTTTACAAAGATAACTGCGATTAAGCAGCTTCTTTCGCATCGCGTACAGCAGCCAGAGTACGAACCAGTTTGCCAGCCGAAGCTTCTTTCATGGTTGCCATCAGGCGTGCAATTGCTTCTTCGTAGGTCGGCAGAGTTGCCAGGCGGTCGATTTGCGACGCCGGGATCAGCTCACCTTCAAAGGCAGCGGCTTTGACCTCAAATTTTGCATTCGCTTTCGCGAACTCTTTGAACAGACGAGCAGCAGCGCCCGGGTGTTCCATAGAGTATGCAATCAGGGTCGGACCAACAAACGTGTCTTTCAGGCACTCGAACGGAGTACCTTCAACGACGCGGCGCAGCAGGGTGTTACGAACAACACGCATGTAAACGCCAGCTTCACGACCTGCTTTACGCAGTTCAGTCATTTTATCTACAGTTACGCCACGGGAATCCGCAACTACTGCAGACAGCGCGCCTTTGGCTACTTCGCTGACTTCAGCAACAATCGCTTGTTTGTCTTGAAGATTTAAAGCCATTAGCTTTGCTCCTGGATGTTTGCCAGAGCTTATGCTCTGGAACTCACTTCACTCTATTCAACGAATAGAGCGTCTTAATACGGTGAGCAGAAACAAGCCAGAGTATCCAAAAAATAATCTTAGCGTTCTGTCACCGTCTACGCAGGGGATTAAGTTTCTTACGAAACACCTGCGGTCTTCGACGGAGGCCTGGATAGGCCAGGCTCCAACGAACAAATCTGTTAGCCGCTAACTTTCGTTAGCAAACGTGGGGGTAAGATTGTAGACAAAATCACCGCCCACGTAAAGGCATTAGTTTGCAGAAGCGTTCAGGCCAGCCTGATCTACTGCAACACCTGCACCCATGGTGGTGGAGATGCTAACTTTCTTGATGTACACGCCTTTAGCCTGAGTCGGTTTTGCTTTTTTCAGCGCAACCAGCAGAGCTTCCAGGTTTTCTTTCAGTTTGTCAGCGTCAAAGTCCACTTTACCGATGGTGGTGTGGATGATGCCGTTTTTGTCGTTACGATAACGAACCTGACCTGCTTTCGCGTTCTTAACCGCTTCAGCAACGTTAGGAGTTACGGTACCAACTTTCGGGTTTGGCATCAGGCCGCGCGGGCCCAGAACCTGGCCCAGCTGGCCAACAACGCGCATTGCATCCGGGGAAGCAATAACAACGTCAAAGTTCATTTCGCCTTTCTTGATCTGGTCAGCCAGATCTTCCATACCTACCAGCTCGGCGCCTGCAGCTTTAGCAGCTTCAGCGTTCGGGCCCTGTGCAAATACGGCAACGCGAACAGAACGGCCAGTACCGTGCGGCAGTACAGTTGCACCACGTACGTTCTGGTCAGATTTACGAGCATCGATGCCCAGGTTTACAGCAACGTCAACGCTTTCAACGAACTTAGCGGTCGCCAGTTCTTTCAGCAGAGAGATGGCTTCGTTGATGTCGTACTGTTTAGTTGCATCAACTTTCTCACGAATCACGGACATGCGCTTGGTCAGTTTAGCCATTTCTTAGTCCTCCACTACCAGGCCCATGGAACGTGCAGTACCTTCGATGGAGCGAGTCATCGCTTCAATGTCGGCACCAGTCATGTCGGCAGCTTTGGTCTGCGCGATTTCCTGCAGCTGAGCGCGGGAAATTTTACCAACTTTCTCTTTGTTCGGCTTACCGGAGCCGGACTTGATACCAGCCGCTTTTTTCAGCAGAACTGCTGCCGGCGGAGTTTTGGTAACGAAAGTGAAAGAACGGTCAGCGTAAACGGTGATAACAACCGGGATTGGCAGACCTTTTTCCATGGATTCAGTTTTTGCGTTGAACGCTTTGCAGAATTCCATGATGTTAACGCCCTGCTGACCCAGTGCTGGACCAACCGGCGGACTCGGGTTTGCCATACCAGCTGCAACCTGCAGCTTGACGTAGGCTTGTACTTTCTTAGCCATTCTTAAATCCTCGAATTGGGTATTAACGCTTCAGAGAAGCTCCCCGTGATTAAACATCGTTTTACGGGCCAGGCCCATAAAAACAAAAGGCGCGAAATTGTATTCCAATTTCGCGCCCTATGCAACGATTAAATCGCTGCTTTTTTGATCGCCGGCTTACGCCTTCTCAACCTGACCGAAGTCCAGTTCTACCGGAGTCGCACGACCGAAGATAGAAACGGAAACTTTCAGGCGGGACTTCTCGTAGTCCACTTCTTCAACAACGCCGTTAAAGTCAGCAAACGGACCATCGTTGACGCGAACCATTTCGCCCGGTTCAAACAGCGTTTTCGGACGCGGCTTATCGCCAACCTGCTGCAGACGGTTCATGATGGCATCGACTTCTTTGTCGCTGATCGGCGCCGGACGGTCGGAAGTACCGCCGATGAAACCCATCACACGCGGGACGCTGCGCACCAGGTGCCAGCTCGCGTCGTTCATGACCATCTGAACCAGAACGTAGCCTGGGAAGAATTTGCGTTCGCTTTTGCGACGCTGGCCGCCACGGATTTCAACCACTTCTTCGGTCGGAACCATGACTTCGCCAAACAACTCTTCCATGTTGTGTAATTTGATATGTTCACGCAGCGACGTAGCTACGCGACCTTCAAAACCGGAAAACGCCTGAACGACGTACCAGCGCTTTTTAGGAGCTTCAGACATCTCAGAACCTCAGGCCAGTGATAAAGGATACCAGGCGAACCAGAATACCATCCAGTCCCCACAGGATCAGTGACATTACTGCAGTTACGGCAGCAACAATCAGCGTGGTGTGCAGCGTTTCCTGGCGGGTCGGCCAGATCACTTTGCGGACTTCGGTTCTCGCTTCGCGGGCGAAAGCGACTGTCGCCTTACCTTTTGTCGTTAACAGAGCGACGCCACCGGCAGCAGCGATAAGAATCACCACAGCCAGCGCACGGATCGCCAGCATAATGTCGCGATAAAGGAAGTTGCCTACGATGGCTACAATCAGCAGCACGGCAACGATAACCCACTTCAACGCTTCCAGGCCGCGCCCGCTCCCTTGAGCTTCGGTATTCGCACTCATAAACCAACCTGTCACAAGAATTCAGACAAACATCTTCGCCCCGCATTAAATGCGAGGCGACCAAACCGAAATGCTCTGCTGCGTTTCGGACTTTACGCCCTCTTCAGAGCCTGTCTCAGCAATGATTATGACAAAAAAAATCACTGATGAGCCAGGTTCTGGTGTGAAAGCGTGCAAAAAGGGCATCAAATGATGCCCTTTTATTGCGCATTGCGTCAAATGTTATCAGCGATTAGCCGAGAACTTTAGCAACCACGCCCGCGCCAACGGTACGGCCGCCTTCACGGATTGCGAAACGCAGACCATCGTCCATCGCGATCGGGTGGATCAGGGTAACAACCATTTTGATGTTGTCGCCCGGCATTACCATCTCTACGCCTTCCGGCAGTTCGATGGTACCAGTCACGTCAGTAGTACGGAAGTAGAACTGCGGACGGTAGCCTTTGAAGAACGGAGTATGACGGCCGCCTTCGTCTTTGGACAGGATGTACACTTCAGATTCGAACTTGGTGTGCGGCTTGATGCTGCCCGGCTTAGCCAGTACCTGACCACGTTCGATTTCTTCACGTTTGATACCACGCAGCAGAACACCTACGTTCTCACCAGCACGGCCTTCGTCCAGCAGTTTGCGGAACATTTCAACGCCAGTACAGGTGGTTTTCGCGGTTTCTTTGATACCAACGATTTCAACTTCTTCACCAACTTTGATGATACCGCGCTCTACACGACCGGTAACAACGGTACCACGACCGGAGATGGAGAATACGTCTTCGATCGGCAGCAGGAACGGGTTTTTCAAAGGCCCCCCCTGCCCGATGCCGATCGGCAGCAGGACCGGCTTGTCAATCGCACGCTCTGGTTCTGGGATGTAAGAATCCAGGAAGCCAGCCAGTTCGATGATTTTCGCTTCCCACTCTGCGTCGCCTTCCAGCGCTTTCAGAGCAGAACCACGAACGATCGGAGTGTCGTCGCCCGGGAAATCGTACTGAGACAGCAGTTCACGAACTTCCATCTCAACCAGTTCCAGCAGCTCTTCGTCATCAACCATGTCGCATTTGTTCAGGAACACGATGATGTACGGAACGCCTACCTGACGACCCAGCAGGATGTGCTCACGAGTCTGCGGCATCGGGCCGTCAGTCGCAGCAACAACCAGGATCGCGCCATCCATCTGAGCAGCACCGGTGATCATGTTTTTAACATAGTCGGCGTGGCCCGGGCAGTCTACGTGTGCGTAGTGGCGAGTCGGGGTGTCATATTCAACGTGGGAAGTGTTGATGGTGATACCACGAGCTTTTTCTTCCGGCGCGTTATCGATCTGATCGAATGCGCGAGCAGCACCGCCGTAGGTTTTAGCCAGTACGGTAGTGATTGCAGCGGTCAGCGTTGTTTTACCATGGTCAACGTGGCCGATAGTACCGACGTTAACGTGCGGTTTTGTACGTTCAAACTTTTCTTTAGACATCGATTGTCCCTCTAAGACACGGATAAATCGGTGATATCACCACATCAACCAGGCAACATGCCCGACTTGTTGAATGCAATAAACAGAGAGAAACAGGGAAGGAGAGATAAAGAAGTGGTGCTGATACCCAGAGTCGAACTGGGGACCTCACCCTTACCAAGGGTGCGCTCTACCAACTGAGCCATATCAGCACGCTAAGAGCGGGCAGCGGGAATCGAACCCGCATCATCAGCTTGGAAGGCTGAGGTAATAGCCATTATACGATGCCCGCATCCTGAAACTCGGCTACCCAGTTCTTTCTGTAACAAAAAAGAGATTGCTCTCTTTAATGTTGAGCTGATTAGTTTACCCAACCAACTCCGGCTACGCAAAGCGTCGCCCGAAAGTGGTGGTGGGGGAAGGATTCGAACCTTCGAAGTCGATGACGGCAGATTTACAGTCTGCTCCCTTTGGCCGCTCGGGAACCCCACCCAAATTGTTATGGTGCCGACTACCGGAATCGAACTGGTGACCTACTGATTACAAGTCAGTTGCTCTACCTACTGAGCTAAGTCGGCATCAAGTAGCGCGCATTCTAGGGAGACCTGCGAGTTCATGCAACTAAAAATTTGCATAAAACGTTCTCTTGCTCACATTTTGTGCTCTTACGCGAAAAAACGGTGTAATTTCAAACAATGGAGTGCAAAAAAAGCGCATTCCTCAACGCAGAATTTGTTTCGCTGCGCCTGTCAGATATAAGAATGACGGTTTTTTCACCTGCAAATCCTGGTGGCAGGTGCGATCGCTAACCTGCAAAGATAGCAGACTCGCTTTCTCCCCTCTTTCTACTTATTCATCACTTGTGATGCTGCTATGAGAAAGCGCCCTTCGATGAGTTTTTTTCTTATTATTCCCGGCATTCTGGTGTTACCCTCCTGCCCATTGTCCTGATTAACTAGTGTGAAGCATCACCGCTACCTCTTTTTCGGTGATAGTAAGAACATGCTTATGAGCAAAAAAGAGCAGACGTTAATGACACCCTATCTACAATTTAACCGCAACCAATGGGCTGCACTTCGTGATTCCGTTCCGATGACGCTGACAGAGGAAGAAATCGCGCGGTTAAAAGGCATCAACGAAGATCTTTCGCTGGAAGAAGTCGCCGAGATCTATTTGCCGCTGTCACGTTTGCTCAATTTCTATATCAGTTCCAACCTCCGTCGCCAGGCGGTGCTTGAGCAATTTCTTGGCACCAACGGCCAGCGTATTCCTTACATCATCAGTATTGCAGGTAGCGTTGCGGTTGGTAAAAGTACTACAGCGCGTGTTTTACAGGCGCTGCTTAGCCGCTGGCCGGAACATCGTCATGTTGAACTGATAACTACCGATGGCTTCTTACATCCTAACTCGGTGTTAAAAGAACGCGGCTTGATGAAAAAAAAGGGCTTCCCGCAGTCCTATGATATGCATCGGTTGGTGAAGTTTGTTTCTGACCTGAAATCTGGCGTACCAAATGCCACCGCGCCGGTCTATTCCCATCTCATTTATGATGTTATTCCTGATGGTGATAAAACCGTTGCTCAACCGGATATTCTTATTCTGGAAGGTTTGAACGTTCTGCAGAGCGGGATGGATTATCCGCACGATCCGCATCATGTATTTGTCTCTGACTTTGTCGACTTCTCTATTTATGTCGATGCGCCGGAAGACTTATTAAAAAACTGGTATATCAACCGCTTCCTGAAATTCCGTGAAGGCGCTTTTACCGATCCGGATTCTTATTTCCATAATTACGCAAAACTCTCAAAAGAGGAAGCGGTCAATATCGCCACTTCATTATGGAATGAGATCAACCTACTGAACTTAAAAGAAAATATATTACCAACCCGAGAGCGAGCCAGCTTGATTATGACCAAAAGCGCAAATCATTCGGTCGATCAAGTTCGCTTACGGAAATAAAAAAGGGAGCGCAAGCTCCCTTTTGTTTATTCAGCGCTACGCAGCGATATCTCGCCTCCCACCCATGGTTTAATTACCCCATCCTGCTCGAGTAATAATGCCCCTTGAGCATCAATTCCGCGAGAAATACCAAATATTTCCTTATCACCAATAATCAGCTTCACCGGCCGATTAATAAAGTTATCCAGTTTTTCCCAGCGTGGCAGGTAAGGTGTTAAACCTTCCTGTTCGAATAGTTGCAAACCGGTACGTAATGCTTTCACCAGACGCGCCGTCAGGGTGTTACGGTCAATGAAGACTCCCGCCTCCTGGAGGCTGATCCACCCCTGATTGACAATGTCAGACTCAACGCGGCGCATCACGAGGTTGATACCAGCGCCGCTGACAATTTGCGCGGCATCACCGGTTTTGCCTGTCAGTTCTACCAGGATACCGGACAACTTGCGGTCCTGCAGATAGATATCATTCGGCCATTTGACCCGAACGTTATCCGCCCCCAGGCTCTGCAGTACTTCCGCAATCACAATACCGATAACCAGGCTCAAACCAATCGCTGCAGCAGGGCCTTGTTCCAGACGCCAGTACATGGAGAGATAAAGATTGGCCCCAAACGGTGAGAACCACTTACGGCCGCGACGACCTCGACCAGCCTGCTGATATTCAGCGACACAGGCATCACCTGACTTCAGTTCATCCAGACGATCCAGCAAATACTGGTTGGTGGAATCAATCACCGGCAGCACGGTAATACGACCTTGCTCAATCTGGCCGGCAATCTTTTGCTCGTCCAGCAATTCAATCGGCTCAGGGAGGCTATAGCCCTTCCCTGGTACGGTAAACACATCAACACCCCAGTCGCGGAGCGTCTGCATATGTTTGTTAATTGCCGCGCGGCTCATCCCCAGGCGTTCGCCGAGCTGTTCGCCAGAGTGAAACTCACCATCCGCCAGAATAGAGATCAGCGTCAGGGGTACGGTATTGTCTTTCATGCAATCACCTCTTCCGCATTCACTTCACCGTTCTCTGCGATGAAGCGCACTTCAGGCTGGAGCCAAACATTAAATTTCTCGCCAACCTGCTGGCGGACATAGTGGGCTAACCCTACGACATCATCGCTGGTCGCCTGGTTATCGTTGATCAGCACCAACGCCTGCTGACGGTGAACGGCAGCCCCACCGACCGTTTTGCCTTTTAGCTGGCACTGGTCGCCAGTTTAACGCTGCCGTCAGCCTGTGGATAATGCGGCGCGCCAGGGAATGCAGCCAGCAATGCCTGAGCAACCTGAGCACTGACGACCGGGTTTTTAAAGAAGCTACCGGCATTACCATTCACTTTAGGATCCGGTAACTTGGTCATACGCATGTGACAAACGGCATCGAATACCTGGCGTGGGGTAACAGTTTGCGGATCGAGGCGGGTT
>OBZQ01000816.1_pt1 | contig 16495 bp, 10 predicted proteins | sample 1495531 | NCBI WGS metagenome assembly OBZQ01 (sample SAMEA2580237, study PRJEB22360) | human gut metagenome | biome: human gut; feature: human-associated habitat; material: faeces | place: Denmark | collected 2008/2010
TTGTGGCGCAGTTGATGATATTTTTGCTCCTGCCGATACCCGTGCAAAAGTTATTTCTGCACTTGATATTCTTGCAGGTAAAAGAGAAAATACTTTACCAAGAAAACATTCTGTTAAATAATGGAGGATTAAAATATGAAAAACTATACAATTACCGTAAACGGTACAGCTTATAATGTTACAGTTCAGGAAGGTGCAAATGCTCCTGCTCCTGCTGCTGCACCGGCTCCTGCTGCTGCACCTGCTCCGGCTCCTGCTGCTGCACCTGCACCGGCAGCTCAGGGTTCAGAAGGTTCAGTTAAGGTTGAAGCTCCTATGCCTGGTACTATCCTTGATGTTAAGGTTTCAGTAGGCGATTCAGTTTCAAGCGGTTCAGTTCTTTGCATTCTTGAAGCTATGAAAATGGAAAATGAAATCGTTGCTCCACAGGATGGTACTGTTGCATCAATCAATGTTTCAAAGAGTGACAGCGTTGAAGCAGGCCAGGTTATCATTACATTAAACTAAGAGGTGTCGTAAATGGCTAAAATCGGTATTACTGAAACAGTTCTCCGTGATGCTCATCAGTCTTTGATTGCAACTCGTATGAGAACTGACGAATTTGAAGACATCCTCGAAAAAATGGATAAAATCGGCTACCACTCACTTGAATGTTGGGGCGGTGCAACTTTCGACAGTTGTCTTCGATTCCTTGATGAAGACCCTTGGGATAGGCTTCGTCTTATTCGTAAAAAATGTCCTAACACAAAGCTTCAAATGCTTTTCAGAGGTCAGAATATGCTCGGCTACCGCCATTATTCTGATGAACTCGTTGATTATTTTGTAAAAAAGAGTATTGATAACGGTATTGATATTTTAAGAATATTTGATGCTCTTAACGATGTTCGTAACCTTCAAACAGCTATTGATGCAGCCAAGAAATACGGCGGTCATGTTCAGGCTGCTATTTCATATACCACCGGCCCTGTTTTTGATATTGATTATTATTGCAATTATGCAAAGCAACTTGAAAACGCCGGTGCAGATTCAATCTGTATTAAAGATATGGCAGGTCTTTTAACTCCTTACGGAACTTATGACCTTGTTAAAGCACTTAAAAGTACAGTTGATATTCCTGTTCAGCTTCACTCTCACTATACTTCAGGCCTTGCTTCTATGGTTCACCTTAAGGGTATTGAAGCAGGTGTTGATGTAATTGATACTGCTATGAGTCCGCTTGCTATGGGTACTTCTCACCCGGCTACCGAATCAATGGTTGCCGCACTTAAAGGTACAGAGTATGATACAGGCCTTGATATTAAGGCTCTTTCAGAAATCAGAGATTTCTTCACACCGCTTCGTGAAAAGTATCTTAAATCAGGTCTTCTTGACCCTAAAATGCTTGGTGTTGACGCTAATACCCTTCTTTATCAGGTTCCGGGCGGTATGCTTTCTAACCTTGTATCACAGCTTAAGCAGGCAGGCAAGGCAGATAAGCTTGATGAAGTTCTTGCCGAAGTTCCGAGAGTAAGGGAAGATTCAGGTTACCCACCGCTTGTTACTCCTACATCTCAAATCGTTGGTACACAGGCTGTTTTCAATGTTATTATGGGTGAAAGATATAAGATGGTAACCAAGGAATTTAAGGATATGGTTGCCGGTAAGTACGGTAAAACACCTTGTGATATTGACCCTGAATTCCAGAAGAAGATTGTAGGCGATGATGAAATTATCACCTGCCGCCCTGCTGACCTTATTCATGATAAAATTGATGATTTCAAGGATGAAATTAAAGAATATTATGAGCAGGAAGAAGATGTTCTTTCATATGCCCAGTTCGGTCAGGTTGCAGTTAAGTTCTTCCAAAAGAGAAGAGATAAAAAATACAATCTTGACGGTAAACATGAAGACTTTGAATCAAAAGTTCATCCTGTTTAATTAACAAACTTATAAAAAGTGCCACTTTTGTGGCACTTTTTTGTTTATATTTCGTCGTTTTTATACATTGTAAAAGTAATGTATAAAATATTGCGTAAAAATACAGTATGATATTAAAAAATATGTACAAAATATTGCAAAAAATGATTTCTTATGTTAAAATAATAACAATATAAAAACAATATTATGTATGTGGGAGGAATAATCTATGCTTACATTCAAAAAAACCATTGCATGCCTTATGTCGCTTATAATGATAATGACTGTAACTCCGTTTACAGCTGTTACTGCATCTGCGGCTACGGCAAAGAGCGTAAGCTCAAACATTGACGAAACAAACAAAAAGTACCATGCAGCTCCGTCAAAAACCTTTACAGCAAAGACAGGTTTGAGTGAAGTTTTTTGGAGTAACAGTGCTGAGGTTAATGAATTAAGCTCATCAGACGGTAAATCTCATAAACCATCATATGCTCCGTCTTCAAATGTACTTTATTGGCCGAGCGCTTATAACAGCGAAAATAACTGCTTGCGATTTCAAAGTAATTATTTGGAATTTATGACTTTTTATCCGTCAGCTGTACTTATGTGGGATGGCACGACTGATGCTTATATACCGATTATGTGTGTAGCTCAAAATTCAGCTAACACTCTATTTGATGGTAGTAGAACAATTTACTATGCTGCACCATATGACAGTGAGCGTATATCTAATGCCACTTCGCCGGCTCACAGTGCAAATTTCTATGCTGATACTTGGCGCGGAAGTAAAACTGCAACTGAACAAAATCAAAACTTCAACGGTAATATGTACGGTAATGATACATCATTTGGTTTTGAAGCAAATGTTTTAACTGAATTTATCAGCGGTGGTGAAAACGCTAATCAATTCTACAAATTCGGTAATGACCGTGGCAAGAGAAATTTGGCAAGTTTTCTTCATATTGATTCAAATATTGATAATGACACTTCTTTTATCTCAAACGGTTTTTTGGCTAAAAAACTTTATTGGACAACAAATTCAAGTAATACAGATTTTACAACTGCTTATGATAATAATTCAAAAGAGTCAAGTTCAACAATTTATGTTGTAAACTATAAGCCGATTGTTACAGCTGCAAATGAAGCTGCAAAAGATTTGGAAAGTTTTGACCAGACATTGTATACTCCTGATGCAGTTAATGAGTATTACAAAGCAATACAGGATTTGTATGATTGTGACCCGAATTCATCTTTTAACCAAAATGACGGTAAGGATGTAACCGATATATCAGACGTTGCAGTTAGAGTTGCAAATTGTACAAATGATATTAAAAATCGCGTTAGTGCTTATGAAAAAGCAAAACTTAAGCTTGAAAAAAGTAAGCAATATCGCATTAAGTTTACAAATTCAAATACAGATCTTCTTTCAGATAACTATTATAAAGCAGGAGATACAATAGTTGCACCTGTTCTCAGTGATAGTTATGAAGATTGTGATAAAACAGGCCATTGCACTGTAACATTTGAATGGCAGCCTGCTTTTGAAAAAACCGCAAGTAAAAATGTTGCCTATGTTGAAACGAAAATAGTACCGGCAAAAACACCGCATACTTATGGCGCATACTCACAAATTACACAAGATGGTAAAAACGGTCATATCCGCACCTGTTCAGAATGCGGATATAAAGATTGGGCTTTGTGTGATGACCATTATGTAAAGAAATCTTCGACACCTGCAACATGTACACAGGACGAACAGATTGTATACGAATGTTCGGTTTGCGGCAGAATTAAAACTGAAGTAGGCGAAAAGAAAAAAGATCATGATTATGTAGTTGATTCGCCAAAGGTTGATGCCACTTGCGAAACTCCAGGTAAAACTGAAGTAAAGAAATGTAAAAACTGCGGTGATACAATAGGCGGCGATGTAATTCCTGCTCTTAAGCACAATTATTTATTAGAAACAGAAAAACAAGAAGCTACCTGTACAGCAGACGGTAAAGAAGCTGTATATAAATGCTCAAAGTGCGGAAAACTTACCGGCGGTGAAGTAATTAAGGCAACAGGCCATAACTATCAGTATTTTGAAGCTGAAAAGAAAATCGTTTGCAGCAGATGCGGCGATGAAAAAAAAGTAGACACATCATATACAGTACCTTCAGGATATACTTTAGTTGAAACAGTTCCACCTAAATGTAAGGAAATTGGTTATACACTTTACAAAAACAGTGAAGGTAAAGAATTTTATAACGATATTAAATCTCCAACAGGTCACCAATACGGAGAGGCGACAGTACATCCGGCTACTTGTACAGAAGATGAATATAGCGTAAGAATTTGTAAGGTATGTAACCATAAGGATGTTGTTACAAAAGAAGGTACAAAGCTTGGACATTCATATATTAAAAATGTTGTAGCACCGACCTGTACCGAACAGGGATATACAATTTATAAATGTAAAACTTGCGGTGACACAAAAACTGCCGATTTTGTAAATGCAAAAGGACATAAATTTTCAAACAACGCACAATTTTGTTTGAACGGTTGCGGTACTGCTAATCCTAATTATGTTGCACCAAGTCAACCGTCAACACCGTCAACACCTTCAACTCCGTCGACACCATCAACTCCGTCGACACCATCAACTCCGGCACCGTCAGCACCTCCGCTTACACCGGGTGAAAGCACAATTGCCAATAATTACGGTGTGGATTCTGCAACAGCCAAGTTAATTTATATTTATCTTACCCAAAATAATATTTCAAGTGAGACTTCATCATTAACCGAAAAGGTAATGACAGGTACACCTGTTAAGGGCGACGGTGATTATAAAGGTTCAAACTTCGGTCTTTTAAAAGCAAAAACCACTAAGATTACTAAAAAAAGCGTGACTGTAAAGTGGAATAAGGTTAAGAATGCAGACGGTTACATTGTTTACGGCGCAAAGTGCGGTGCTAAGAGTAAGTACAAAGTACTTAAAGTTGTTTCAGGTAAAACAACATCTTATACCCAAAAGAAGCTTAAGAAAGGTACTTATTACAAGTACAATATCGTAGCATTTAAAAATATTAACGGTGCTAAAGTTACTACCGCTGTGTCAAAGAAAATTCACGCAACTACTCTTGGCGGAAAATACGGTGTAGCAAAGGCTGTTAAGGTAAATAAAACAAAGGCTACAATTAAGAAAGGTAAGACTTTCAAAATCAAAGCTTCTGAAATCAAGAAGGATAAAAAAATTAGAAGACACAGAGCTATTTGCTATGAATCTTCAAATACCGCTGTTGCAACTGTTAATGCAAAAGGTAAAGTTAAGGGCGTTAAAAAAGGTAAATGCACAATTTATGTTTACGCTCAAAACGGTGTTTATAAAACAGTTAACATTAAAGTAAAATAATAATATTTAAAGGGAATGGCTTTTGCCATTCCCTTTAGCGTGTAGAAAAAACAAAATTATAAATTTCTACACGCTGGTAGACTTTGAGAAAGTGAGATAAATTTTGTATTTTGCGAGTGGGAGCTGTACGAGGGTACTGCCCCCGAGCAAAAGACAAAAAGCGCCAAAAGTGGATTGAACACAATGTTCAATCCACTTTTCTATAAACGCTGTTTTTTGATTTTGTTTTAGTAAGAGCAACCTTTGCCATACGATATAACTCTATGACAATTATAACGCGGCGCGCTTTAGCCACTTTATCGACAGTCTAAAGGGAATGGCTTTTGCCATTCCCTTTGTTTTATCTAACCACAAAGTATATGTATATTCCGTAAATTATAAGCAGTAATATACCTTGCCACCTTTGAAATTTTTGGCTGATGATAGTAGGCAAAACAGCTATTAAAATTACGCCTAAACACATTACACAATCAAAATTAACGCAGGAAAGTGAAACCGCAAGTTCGCCGCTTCCTTTTGTAATTGATATTAGTGAGCAAATCGGAAGAATTAAAGTTAAATCAATTATATTTGCACCAAGTATATTTCCGGCTGAAAGTGAGCCGGATTTTTTCTTTAGTGCTGTAAGAGCTGTTACAAGCTCCGGCAGGGAAGTGCCGATAGCAACTGCGATAACGCTTATTACTCTTTGTGAAATATTTAGGCTTATGGCAATTTGTGTGGCATATTTAACAAGAAGTTTTGCACCGAATATTATGCCCACAGCACCTAAAATAAAAAGAATTATGCAACTCACTTTTTCTTTTGTGCAGTATGATATTTTGCTTTCATCACTTTTTGTTTCGCTTTTTATGCATTTTATGTTTTCAAAAATAAATATTGCAAATACTGTAAATAAGAGAGTTACACCCAAAGCCGAAAGAAAATAATATTCTCCGACTTCACCTTTAAAGCTGAGCTCTTTCTTTTGCGTTACTATGCAGCCTATTATTATAAAAACAACAGCAAATATCATAGCGATACTTTTAAATGAAATATCTTTTCTTTTTATTTCAAATGGCATAAATGTAATAAAAAGTCCTAAAATCAAAGCTGTATTTGCCGTGACGGAACCAATCGCATTGCCGACCGCCATATCAACATTTTTGCTTAATGTTGCCTGAATACTTACTATAATTTCAGGCAGTGTGGTTGCGATTGATACTATTGTAGCGCCTATGATAAATTTAGGAACACCAAGCATATTTGCAACTTTTGTTGCACTGTCAACGAAAATATCACCGCCCTTAATTATTAAAATTAAGCCGATAATAAAAAACACGTAAGTTAATGCTGTTGCCATTTTCTCACCTTAAAAATTTGTTGTTTTGCAAATTGATATATGATATAATATTTAAGCTAATACTGATATGAGGTGACATTATGTCTAAAAATAAAAAATTCAGTCCTGTAATACTTATTCCTATTTTTGTTGCAATATTCGTTTTAATTGTTCTTGCAGTGAGTGGGCATTTAACGAGAACAGAAGATATAAAAGAACCGACTGCCGAAACTTCCGTTTCTGCAGTTAATGAGCAAAACAGTGAGCCTGTAAGCGAAAATTCAGATGGAAAGGTTACACTTTGCGCTGTCGGCGATAATCTTATTCATAATACATTGATTGATGCAGGCAAGCAGGAAGACGGAAGTTATGATTATACTTCGCTTTACCAAAACATTGCCCCTGTAATTCAAAAATATGATGTTTCCGTAATCGACCAGGAAACTGTACTTGGCGGCTCTGATTTTGAATATACGGGCTATCCTGTGTTTAATTCTCCTCAGGAAATCGGCGATGCCGCAATAAATGCCGGATTCGATGTATTTAACTGTGCCAATAATCATATAATGGATAAAGGCTCACAAGGCATTATGAATGAAATTGAATATTTTAAAAAGCATAAGAATGTTGTTTATCTCGGTATTAACGAAGATGAAAAGAGTTATAACAATATAAAGTATTATGTAAAAAATAATATTACATTTGCATTGCTTAATTACACTTATGGCACTAACGGTATTGACCTTCCGAGTGATAAACCTTGGATTGTTAATATGATGGACAAGGATAAAGTGACTAAAGATATTAAGGAAGCAAGGGCAAATGCCGATGTGGTAATTGTATTTCCGCATTGGGGGACGGAAAACAGCTTCGGTATTTCAGATTATCAAAAGGAATACACCGATTTGTTTAGTAAATTGGGTGTTGACCTTGTTATCGGTTGTCACCCGCATGTAATTGAGCCGGTTAAGGAAGTTACTAATGAAAGCGGCCACAAAATGCTTGTTTACTATTCGCTTGGTAATTTTATTTCACATCAAATTGAAATTGACCAGCTTTGCGGCGGTATTGCAAGTGTTGATATTGAAAAGAAAAACGGAAAAATAACTGTTAACGGTAAGTTTATTCCGATTGTTACTCATTATAACAGAACAGACGGTGATAAATTTAGATTTGATGTTTATAAACTTTCCGATTATACAGATGAACTTGCAAAGTCACATTCACAAAAAGGCGGAACACCTGAATACTATAATAAACTCGTGAAAAAAGTAATTGATGAAAAGTATCTTGATTTATCATAGTATCTTATTTTTGGCATATCATACAAAAAGTTTTAACATGAATTGATGCTCACGCAGTAAATTGACAAAATTGAACAAAATCGTTGACAAATTTATACATGCTGGCTATAATGAAAGTGTAGTAAGAACAAAGGCGTTCCGAGTTGATTCGGAGCGCCTATTTTTTTGCTTTAATTTACAAAATTACTCAAGAGAGGAGTATTTACTATGAGTAAGTACACAAAAGAAGACATCCTTAAAAGTGCACAGGAAAACGGAGTTGAATTTATCAGACTTCAGTTTACAGATGTTTTCGGCATTATGAAAAATGTCGCTATCACAAGCTCACAGCTTGAAAAAGCACTTGACAATGAATGTATGTTTGACGGTTCATCAATTGATGGATTTGTAAGAATTAACGAAAGTGATATGTATCTTCATCCTGATTATGATACATGGACTATTTTCCCTTGGAGAAAGCACCAGAACGCACAGACAGCTCGTCTTATCTGCTCGGTATATTGTGCCGATAATAAAACACCGTTCCTCGGTGACCCAAGAAATGTTCTTCAAAAGGTTATGGATGAAGCTGCTGAAATGGGTTACAGCTTTAATGTAGGCCCTGAATGCGAATTCTTCCTTTTCAAACTTGATGAAGACGGCAACCCAACTACAACAACAGGCGACGAAGGTGGTTACTTTGATCTTAACCCTATTGACCATGGTGAAAACTGCCGCCGTGATATTTGCCTCGCTCTTGAGGAAATGGGATATACAATTGAAGCATCACACCACGAAGTAGCTGAAGGCCAGCACGAAATCGACTTTAAGTTTGATGAAGTAATGACAACAGCAGACCGTGTAATGACTTTCAAGCATGTTGTTAAAACTTATGCTACAAAGCATGGCCTTCATGCAACATTTATGCCAAAGCCGATTTATGGTATCAACGGTTCAGGTATGCACACAAATATGTCACTTATGACTAAAGATGCTAACGGTAAAGTAGTTAATGCTTTCTATGATCCTGAAAGCGAAGACGGTTTGAGCGAAGTTGCACATTATTTCATCGGCGGTCTTTTAAAGCATGTTAAGAGTATTGCAGTATATTCAAACCCAACCGTAAACTCATATAAAAGACTTGTACCTGGTTATGAAGCTCCTACCTATATTGTTTGGTCAGCATCTAACCGTTCATGTCTTGTTCGTATTCCTGCAGCAAGAGGAATGGGTACTCGTGTAGAGCTTCGTTGCCCTGACCCAACTTGTAACCCATATCTTGAAATGGCTCTTTGCCTTGCAGCAGGTCTTGACGGAATTAAGAATAAAATCACTCCTGCTCCTGCAGTTGATTATAATGTATTTGACCTTTCAGATGAAGAACTTGCAGCAAAAGGTATTGATTGCCTTCCTGGTTCACTTAAAGAAGCAGTTGAAGCTTCAGAAGCTGACCCATTTGTTAAAGAAACAGTAGGCGACCATGTATTCAATGCTTATACCGAAGGCAAGAAAGCTGAATGGGATGAATACAGAACAAAGGTTTCACAGTGGGAAATCGACAGATATATGGTTAATTACTAATCTGTATCTTTTACTTAACCCTCTCTTATGGCAATTATGCCAGTTGTTAGGCCGGCATCGCTTTCCGGTGTCGGCTTGACATATATTTTTAGCACAATGAGGTGCGACAATGTTATGTGTTGTCGTGCCTCTTTTTTTATTTTCTTTTTATCATTACAAACTATTTAATTTTAGGAGGAAGAATATATGGATATAACATCTATTCTTGAAAAAGTCGACAGTGAAGTGTTCGGCATTTGGTTTTTAATCGGTGCGGCTCTTGTTTTCTTTATGCAATGCGGTTTTGCTATGGTGGAAACAGGTTTTACCAGGGCTAAAAATGCCGGCAATATTATTATGAAAAATCTTATGGATTTTTGTATCGGTACTCCGATGTTTATATTGCTTGGTTTCGGTCTTATGATGGGTGAAGAAGTTTTAGGTGGCTTTTGCGGTATGCCAACCTTGGGCGTTTTCACAAATTATCAAAATTTTGATTGGTCTAATTTTGTATTTAACCTTGTATTTTGCGCAACAGCGGCAACTATTGTTTCAGGTTCAATGGCTGAGCGTACAAAGTTTTCAAGCTATTGTATTTATTCAGCTGTAATTTCTGCCGTTGTTTATCCTATTGAAGCAGGTTGGATTTGGAATCCAAACGGTTGGCTTGCAAATCTCGGCTTCCATGATTTTGCGGGTTCTTGTGCTATTCATATGGTTGGCGGTATCACAGCATTTATCGGCGCAATTATGGTTGGCCCTCGTATCGGCAAGTATGTTGAAGATAAGAAAACAGGCAAAAAAGTTGCTAAAGCTATTCCGGGACACTCTTTAACTCTCGGTGCACTCGGTGTGTTCATTCTCTGGTTTGGTTGGTATGGTTTCAACGGTGCTGCTGCAAAAAGCGGCCCACAGCTTGCTTCAATATTTGTAACCACAACTTGTGCTCCTGCTATTGCTACTTGTGTAACTATGATTTTCACTTGGATTAAAAACGGTAAGCCTGATGTTTCAATGTCACTTAACGCTTCACTTGCAGGTCTTGTTGCAGTAACTGCCGGTTGTGATGTTGTTGATGCACTTGGCTCTTGCATTATAGGCGTTGTATCAGGTATTCTTGTAGTTGTTGCAGTAGAATTTATTGATATTAAGCTTAAAGTTGATGACCCTGTCGGTGCTGTTGCAGTTCACTGCGTAAACGGTATGTGGGGTACTGTTGCTGTCGGCCTTTTCGCCACTACAACCGTACCGGGTAATGATTCATTCCAAGGCCTTTTCTACGGCGGCGGCTTCTCACTTCTCGGCAAGCAGTTATTAGGTCTTGTTTGTGTTGCCGCTTGGACAATTGTTACTATGACAATAGTATTTTTCATTATTAAGAAAACTAACGGACTTCGCGTATCTGAAGAGGAAGAAATCAAAGGTCTTGATGCTACCGAACATAATCTTCCGTCTGCTTACGCAGATTTTATGCCGGCTATGGCTTTTGCAACATCTTCTTCTATCAAAGCTTCAGCTCCAAAAGCAAGTGTACCTGCAACTCCGCTTGCTCCGGTTGAAAAGGCAGTTGAAGTTGAAACTTATACGACTAAAAAATCACCGGCTTTATCAAAAGTTGTTATGATATTTAATCCTGCTAAGTTTGAAGAAATTAAATCTGCTATGAACGAAATCGGCATTACCGGTATGACTGTTACAAATGTAATGGGATGCGGCACACAAAAAGGCCACATCAGAAAATACCGTGGTGTTGAAATCGAAGAAATGAATCTTAACCCTAAAATGAAACTTGAAATGGTTGTTTCTGCTGTTCCGGTTGAAACAGTTGTTGAAACTGCAAGGAATGTGCTTTATACCGGTAATATCGGCGACGGTAAAATCTTCATCTATGATGTTGAAGATGCGGTTAAAGTTCGTACCGGCGAAAGAGGATATGATGCTTTGCAGGGTGAGGATGATGTGTAAAACAGATTTGTAAAATCTCTTTTATATAATTGTTTTTGCTATTTTCTACCAAAGAAAAGGGACTGTTAATTCAGTCCTTTTTCTTTTATACGATATGCATAAAAATACAACTGTATACATTAAAAACTGAATAACTATACTAAAAGTTGTATTGATACTGTGATATTATACATAAAATAACTCAAAAATCGCACTAATTTTGTAATTTGTATAATTGACTAATAAGTGTTATTTATTGTAAAATTAAGAAAACACAATATTTATTGAACATTATGTTCATAAAATATATTGTTATTTACACATAACTTAAGGAGAGGATACTATGTTGAAAGAAGGAGAAATCAGAATTCCGTCAGGCTGTGCCATTGCCGCTATTATTGACAGAAAAGGCAACCGCATAAACGGTTCTCAAATCATTAAATCTATTGCACTTATGCACGATAGGTCAAATGGTCTTGGCGGTGGTTTTGCTGCTTATGGTATTTATCCTGAACATAAGGATGAATACGCTATTCATGTTTTCTATGATTCAAGCGAGGCAAGAAAGCAGTGCGAAGATTTTCTTTTTAGGCATTTTAATATTGATGTTGCGGAGAGAATACCTACCCGCCAAGTTCCAAGCATTGAAAAAGGCCCTGATATTTGGCGTTATTTCGGTAAGGCAAACCGTGTGCGAATGAAAGACGCAAGGCTTGATGAACTTGAATATGTTGCACAGTGTGTAACTAAAGTTAATAATGCAATTGAGGGTGCTTATATCTTTTCGAGTGGTAAAAATATGGGCTGCTTTAAAGCAGTAGGTTATCCTGAAGATGTAGGCGAATTTTATATGCTCGACCAATATGAAGCTTATATTTGGACAGCGCACGGCAGATTCCCGACTAACACACCAGGCTGGTGGGGAGGTGCTCATCCGTTTAATATTCTTGATTGGTCAATTGTGCATAACGGCGAAATATCATCATATGATGCCAACCGCAGATATATTGAGCAGTTTGGATATATTTGCACGATGCAAACAGATACAGAAGTTATCACTTATCTTTTTGACCATCTTTTGCGCCATCATAATCTTCCTATTGAAGTTGCCGCAGATGTACTTACAGCACCTGAATGGGATGAAATTGACAGAATGGACGATGATAAAAAGAAATATTTTACCGATCTTCGTTCTATTTATAACGGTGCGCTTGTTAATGGCCCGTTTTCTGTAATTCTCGGTTCTAATAAGGGACTTCTTGCTATTAACGATAGGCTGAAGCTTCGTTCACTTACTGCCGCAACTAAAGGAAACCGTGCTTATTTCGCTTCTGAAGAATCGGCAATCAGAATTATTTGCCCTGATCCGGATGAAGTATGGTCTGTTTCAGGTGCAGAGCCTGTATTTATTCCGCTTGAAATTGATGAAGAGGAGGATGAGAACTGATGATAAATTATATTCCACGCAGATTTACTGTTATTCGTGATAAAGAACTTTGCATAAATTGCGGATGCTGTGTTCGTCAGTGTTCAAATGAATGCCACTTTTTTGATGAAGACGGAAAAACAGTATTAGTAAATTCAAAAAATTGTGTTGCCTGCCACAGATGTGTTGACCTCTGCCCGACAGGAGCATTGCGTATAGAAAAATATGTTTGTGATTATCGTGATAATGCGAATTGGACACCTTCTTATCAACAGGAAATCTGCCGTCAGGCAGAAACGGGTTCGGTTCTTCTTTCCGCTATGGGCAATCCAAAGCCTTATCCTATTTATTGGGATAAAATCTTGCTTAATGCATCACAGGTTACCAATCCGTCTATCGACCCTCTTCGTGAACCGATGGAGATTCGTACTATATTAGGTCGCAAGCCTGATAAAATTGAGGTTGAAAAGAAAGGTAAGTCTATCACTGAAATGCCACCGCAGGTTATGCTTGAAACACCTATTATGTTTTCGGCTATGAGCTTTGGTTCTATTTCACTTAATGCTCAAAAGTCACTTGCTATGGCAGCCGTTGAACTCGGAACATTGTTTAATACAGGTGAGGGCGGTCTTCATCCCGACTTGCGTTCTTTCGGCGATTATGCTGTTGTTCAGGTAGCGTCAGGCCGTTTCGGTGTGCATAAAGATTATCTTAATAATTCAAAGTTCGTTGAAATTAAAATAGGTCAGGGTGCAAAGCCGGGTATCGGCGGTCACCTTCCGGGTGAAAAAGTAAATGTTGAAGTATCAAATGCCCGTATGATTCCGGAGGGTTCAGATGCTATTTCACCTGCACCGCACCACGATATTTATTCTATTGAAGATTTGCGCCAGCTTATTTGGTCGCTTAAGCAGGCTACACATAATAAAAAGCCTGTTTCTGTTAAAATCGCGGCTGTACATAATATTGCAGCTATTGCTTCCGGTGTTGCAAGAGCCGGTGCCGATATTGTGGTTATTGACGGATTTAGAACCTGTATTAGTGCCGCACCTACAAGAATTCGTGATAATGTAGGTATTCCTATTGAACTTGCACTTGCTTCTGCCGACCAAAGACTTCGTGATGAGGGTATCCGCTCAACAGTATCACTTGTTGCCGCAGGTTCGTTTCGCTGTTCGTCAGATATTGTTAAGGCAATAGCTCTCGGTGCAGATGCCTGCTATGTTGCTTCTGCTCCTCTTATCGCTATGGGCTGCCATATGTGCCAAACTTGTAATACAGGTAAATGCAATTGGGGTATCGCCACTCAAAGGCCTGATTTAACACGCCGCCTTAACCCTGAAATTGCACATCAAAGAGTAATTAACTTAATCAATGCTTGGAACCACGAAATTAAAGAAATAATGGGTGGTATGGGTATTAACTCTATCGACTCGCTTCGCGGTAACAGACTTATGCTTCGTGGTATAGGTTTGAGCGATAAAGAACTTGAAATACTCGGCATTAAACACGCAGGTGAATAAGGGGGATATGCAAATATGAAAAAAGTTTTCGCAAGAGAAGAGCTTTGCATAAACTGCCGTCTTTGTGAGGTTTATTGCAAAACAGCTCATTCAAAATCAAAAGATATAGTTAAAGCTTATAAGTCGGAGAAGCCTGAACCGGTAAGCAGAATTTCTGTTTTTGGTGATAAGGTTGCTTCGGTAGCAGTTAATTGTCGCCATTGTGATGACCCGGCTTGTGTAAAAGCTTGCATTACAGGTGCAATGACTAAAGATAAAAAAACAGGCATAGTTTCTGTTAATGAGGACAAATGCATTGGCTGTATGACCTGCCTTGCTGTTTGCCCGATAGGTTGTATTAAGCAGGGAAACATTGCATATAAATGTGACCTTTGCCAAGGTGAAGAACCTGCCTGTGTTAAAAATTGCCCTAACCACGCTTTGTTATGGCTTGAAGTGGGAGGTGCTAAATAATGAATTATGTTATTATTGGTGCTTGCGCGGCAGGCCTTTCAACAGCGGAAGCTATCAGAAAAGCTGATGCTAAAGGCAATATTACAATGCTTACAGAGGAAGCGTATCTTCCTTATTCACGCCCGTCAATCAGCTATTTTCTTAAAGGTAAAGTTAAAGAAAGTGATATGGCACTGCGCAAGCCTGCATTTTATAAAGCTAATAATATAAATGTTGTTACAGATGCCAAAGTAACTTCTGTTGACAGAAAAAATAAAACCGTTAAAGTCGGCAAAAAATCATACCCTTATGATAAACTTTGCCTTGCAACAGGTTCAAAGCCTTTTGTTCCGCCAATGGAAAATGTTGACGGTAAGGATAATGCAGTAACTTTCCTTGATTTAGCATCTGCAAAAGAGCTGAAAAAGCTTGCAAATGAAAATACAAAGGCGGTAGTTATCGGTGCGGGTCTTATCGGTATGAAAGCTGCCGAAGGACTTGTAAAAATATGCAAGAGTGTTGATGTTGTTGAACTTGCACCAAGAGTTCTTCCGTCAATTCTTGATAAAACATCTGCCCGCCAGGTAAAAAAACATTTAGAAAATAACGCAATTAAATTTCATCTTGAAAATACCGTTGTTAAAGCGCAGTCAAAGGGTAAGCACATTACGAGCGTGACTCTTAAAGACGGAAAAGTGTTAAAATGCGATTTGCTTGTACTTGCAGTCGGTGTAAGACCTCAAACCGAACTTGCCGAAAAAGCCGGACTTGAAGTAAACAGAGGTATTATTACAGATATTCATACAATGCAAACAAGTGATAAAGATATTTATGCGGCAGGAGATTGCACCGTTTCGGTTGATATGCTTGACGGTTCAAAGAGAATTATTGCTCTTTGGCCTAATGCTGTGCAGCAGGGTAGAGTTGCCGGCAATCAAATGGCTTGCGAAAGCGAAGTTGTAAACGGTACTTATTCAGTCAATGCAATTGACTTTTTCGGACTTCGCATTTGCACCTGCGGTCTTATAAATGCACAGGGCGAGCAGTATAGTGATAAAATCAAATCTGACGGTGATGTTTATAAAAGGCTTGTTTTTGAGGGTAATAAACTCGTAGGCTTTGTGCTTATCAATTCAAGCGAAAATGCCGGTATTTATACAAATCTTATTTCAAATAAAGTTGACCTTAATTCACTTGATGGTGATATTATGGATACACCGTCAATATTTATGTTTGATAAAGAAACAAGAATTCAAAAATTGAGAGGGGGCATTTTGTTATGATTATCGAAGCAGGGCTTACTCGATACGAAGCAGTAAATGAAGAAATTGAAAAGCAACTTAAAAAGCAAAACAAAGTTACTGTAAAAGATGTTAACGGCCAGCGATATATCGGTTGCGCTCTTGATGAGGGTAAAACCGTTGAAGTTTATGGTACACCGGGCAATGATATGGCTTGCTATTTAAATGGCGCCAGAGTTGTTGTTTACGGTAATTGCCAAGATGCAGTCGGCAATACAATGGGCGGCGGCGAAATCGTAGTTCACGGCCATTCGGGTGACGCTATGGGTTATGGTATGCGTGACGGTCAAATTTACATTCGTGATAATGTGGCTTGCCGCGGCGGGATTCATATGAAAGAATTTAGGCAAATGCGCCCGGTTCTTGTTATCGGCAAAAATGTAGGTTCATTCCTCGGCGAATATATGGCGGGCGG
>OBZQ01000830.1_pt1 | contig 15990 bp, 14 predicted proteins | sample 1495531 | NCBI WGS metagenome assembly OBZQ01 (sample SAMEA2580237, study PRJEB22360) | human gut metagenome | biome: human gut; feature: human-associated habitat; material: faeces | place: Denmark | collected 2008/2010
GAAGAGGTTAGAACGGATTTATGATAATTTTCAAATCTATATTATTGGTCAAGGAGAAGAGGAAAAAAAAATAAAAGCGTTAATAGAAAAAGAAAATGTTAACAGTATAAAATTATTGGGACCTTATGATAATCCATATCCCTATATGAAAAAAACAGATTGGTTCTTATGTTGTTCAATATTTGAAGGATTTTGCACAGTTTTACAAGAAGCATTAATATTAGAAAAACCTGTAATTACCACGGATGTAGGTGGGGCAAGAGAACTTTTTGGAGATTCAGAGTACGGTATTGTGGTAGAGAATACAGAGGATGCATTGTTTAACGCAATGGAAAATGTGATAAAAAATTCGAATATACAAAAGTATTATTCAGCAAAAGTTAAAGAGAGAGCAAATATTATTAATGTAGAAGAGAGCGTGAACAAAATATTAGCATTATTTAAGGGGAAGTAGAAAGTGAATTTAAAAAGAGGATTAAATAATATTTTTTATGGACTTGTTGGTCAAATTATCACAATAGCATTAGGCATTATTCTTCCAAGAATGTTTATTTTGTCATATGGTTCAGAGACAAACGGCTTAATTTCATCTGTCTCTCAAGTATTATCTTATTTATCATTGTTGGAAGCAGGAGTTGGAACTGCGACAATACAGGCTCTGTATAAACCTGTAGTAGATTCCGATATAGGAAATATTAATAAAATCATGACTGCGACTGATAACTACTACAAAAGAACTGGAAGAATTTACTTATTCTTGGTTACAGTAATAGCAATCATATATCCTAATATTGTTACCAGCAATATTTCAAAACCTACTATTAGTGCAATCATATTAGTTAATAGTATACCAAGTGTTATTAATTATTATTTTCAGGGAAAATATAAACTACTTCTCCAGGCAGAAGGTAAAAATTATATCATAACAAATTTAAATACTATATTTTTTGTATTCTCTAGTTTATTAAAGATAGCATTTATCTATCTTGGAATAAATATTGTTTTTGTTCAATCTATTTATATAGTAACATCATTATTACAAATGTTATATTTTTATAGATATATGAAGAAAAGTTATAAGTGGTTAGATTTAAATGTAATTCCTGATTTTTCAGCAATAAGTCAAAAAAATTCAGTTCTTGTACATCAAGTTGCAGGATTAATATTAAACAGTACTGACGTTACCATATTGACGATATTCTGTGGTTTAGAAGCAGTTAGTATATATACTATGTATAATATGTTGTTTAGTATGATTTCTACAGCACTTACAACTGTTAATGAGAGTATTAAATTTATATTGGGACAAGCATATACAAAAGGCAGAGAATATTATTTGTCTATTCTAGATATTTATGAAACGTATTATATTGCTGTTATTTTTGCTCTTAATTTTGTGGCATACACATTTGTTGTTCCATTTATCAAATTATATACATCAGGATCAGATATTAGTTATGTCAATTACATTTTTCCGGTTTTATTTGTAATTATAAAATTGATTGATGGAGGACGTAATGTAGTTTTAACGACGGTTGTAGTTGCAGGCCATTTTTCAGGAACACAAAAAAAGGCTATCATAGAATGTGTATTAAATTTGAGTATATCTTTGATATCTGTTTTGAAATTTGGCATGGTTGGTGTATTGGTAGGTACAATAGTTGCATTGACATACAGATGTGTTGATACAATTATTTATACTAATAAGGTGATATTAAAGAGAAGTAGTCGCTATTTATTTGGACTATGGATAGTTAATTTAATAATATTTATTATTATGAGACAAATAGTAATGCATATCGAATTTCCATTAGCTACATATTTAGAAATTATTTGTTCAGCAGGAATCCTTACGATTGTTAGTTTGATTGTATTTGTAGCAGTAACGAGTGTCTTTCGATTACGTGTTGCGCGACAAGCTTATACTATTATAAAAGGAAAAATATTGATAAGGAGAAAAAAATAGAATGGAAGATAATATATTCTTGAGTGTGATTGTTCCGGTTTATAAAGTAGAAGTGTACTTGAAAGAGTGCATTGAAAGCGTTATACAAAGAAGTGACTTGGATATAGAAATATTATTGATTGATGATGGCTCGCCAGATAGTTGTCCGAATATCTGTGATCAATATGAAAAGAAAGATAAACGGATTAGGGTGTTTCATAAAAAAAATGGAGGATTATCAGATGCTCGCAATTTTGGATTGAAAAGAGCAAAAGGAAAATATATCATGTTCCTTGATAGTGATGATTATTGGGATACAGCAGTATCTATTAAAGGAATGAGAGAAAAACTTGAGAAAAAAGAACCGGATGTTTTGGTATATGGATGCAAGGATTTTTATGTAAAGGAAAATCGTATAGTACAAGGAAGAACGGATTATGACATAAATTATATAGAGAAAAATAAGAGAAATGAGGTGATATCCTATTTTATTAGGAAGAAAAAATTTCCAGGAGCGGCATGGTTAGTATGTGTAAAACGAGAATTTCTAATAAAACATAATATCTTTTTTAAAGTAGGAATTACAGCAGAAGACTATGACTGGTTGCTAGAAGTATTTTTAAATTCAGAAAAAGTTGCAGCAGTAAATGATATGCTTTATGTCTATAGATATGGAAGAAGTGGTGCTATAACAGACACAATATCATTAAATAGAATTGATGGTATTATATATACGCTAGACAAGTGGATTCCTATTATAATGAAATCATATGAAGGGGAGGTTCAAAGAAATCTTTTGCAATACCTATGTTATATGTATTGTACGTCTTATGTATTAATTTCTAAAATGAGAGGTCAAGATAGAAAATTGGCAATCAAAAAAATGGAAAAATACAGATTTTTGTTTCAATATGGGTATGGCATAAAGATAACGCTCATGAGGGGGCTAATAAACATTGTTGGAATAAATGGAATGATGAAGATATTATCAATTAGAAATAGATTAAGGGATTAAAATGAGGATAAAGATATACGCAAGCGATATTAGGATAAAATTAAGAGATAAACTAAGAAAGATATATTTAAGATCAAGAAATCTAAAAGAGATTAATGAAAAAGCATCTATTATTTGTTCAAATTGTTTAGCGGGGATCGTGATGCATGAATATAAAATGCGTTTTAATACACCAACGATTAATCTTTGGATATATCCAAGTGATTTTATAAAGTTTTGCAATAATCTTGAAGAGTATTTAAATTGTGAAATCGTTGAAGTGAAGGATAGTGGAAAAGATTATCCTGTAGGCAGAATAAAGGATATTAATGTGCATTTTTTGCATTATTCTAATATAAAGGAAGCGATTAAAGCGTGGGAGAAGAGAAAAAAAAGAGTCGATTTGAATAATATATATATTGTTATGACAGAGCGTGATGGATGTACATTTGAAGATTTAAAGAAATTTGATAAGTTACCATATGAAAAAAAAGTTGTATTTACAGCAAAAAAATATGACGAAATACAGTCATCATATTATGTTAAAGGTTTTGAAGAACAAGGATTTGTAAATATGTTAGAATATAAAAACAAAATAGGGCCATTTAAATATTATGATTCATTTAGATTTGATAAGTGGTTGAAAAAGGAGTAATGATGATGTACAAAAAAATTAGTGTTATCATACCGGTTTATAATATAAAGAAATATTTAGAGAGATGTGTTAATAGCATAGTTACACAATCTTATACTAATATAGAGATTATTTTGGTTGATGATGGGTCAAGTGATGGATCCTCTGAACTATGTGATCAATTAGCAAAAAGAGATAGTAGAATTCAAGTAATTCACCAGAAAAATCAAGGGGCATCAGTGGCTAGAAATGTTGGTATAAGCTATGCAACGGGAGAGTATTTTCTGTTTGTAGATAGTGATGATAGAATATCAGGAGACCTATGCTTAAAAGCGATCCAAAAGATGAAAGAACATGACGTAGATGCTGTTTATTGGGGGAATTATTGTACATCGAAGGAAGAAGTAATAGGTATTGATTATCCAAAGTTAGGAGAAGGTCTGATTGAACGGGAAGAAATTTGTACAAAGTGGTTGAAAGGAATAATGGGATATTCTTTTCAAGATTTAAAACGTTGGTTTGAAGGAGGAAAATTAAGTGAAAATAATGATTTTCCTTGTATATGGAGATTTTTGTACAAAGGGGATGTAATACGAAAAAATAATATTCGATTCATTCCGGGAATATTAAGTGGGCAAGATGCTTTATTTAATTTCTATTTTTTATTGTATTGTAAGAAAATGTACGTTATGAAAGAACCGTTATATTATTATGAATCAAACGAAAATTCATTATATAGAACAGTATTTAAACGTAAAGATATTGTGAAACATAGAATTTTATTAAATGATGAAAAGGATAAATTTTCACGAATAGCACAAGAAAAGGGTGTTAAAAAAGTATATGATTTTTGGGAAGGAACGGTCGTATTACTATCTGTACAATTGCTTATATTAGCGTCAAGGAGAATTGATGATTTTCAAGAATATAGAAATTTTATGAAAAGAGAGTATGTGAAACAAGCATTAAAAAAACTTAGTTTAAAAAAAGCTCCAATAAAATATAAAATTGTGCTAATGTTAGTAAAGTATCATTGTTGGGGCGTAATTTATTTTGCTGGCTTTATTTTGCAGAAAGTAGGAATAGATATTTATCCATATGAATTGTAAATGTATGGGGATTTTAAGAAAAGACACGAATAAAACAAATTGTATAGAAAAAGAGATAGTATGAAAGAAAGTAAATTAAACTAAATTTGTAAAATAGATATAAAGGGCAGGATTACAGAATGAAATACTTTAGACGTATTCTCGCCTAGGCAGAGAGGTATATTTACACATCAATAAGTAAATGAGTGGACGCAATTTACTACAGATGTCCCAATAATTGATGTTATTATAATGCGGAGACGTGAATGTGTGTATTCGCTTTCATTACTATTTGTGCTACATCTTGGTAGCGGAATGGAGACTAATATGAAAATTGCAGTGGCAGGAACAGGATATGTAGGGTTATCTATAGCAACATTGTTGTCACAATATCATCAAGTTATAGCAATAGATATTGTGGAAGAAAAAGTAAAATTAATTAATAGTCGAAAATCACCTATTCAAGATGAATATATTGAAAAATATTTATCTGAAAAGAAATTAAATTTGGTAGCAACTTTAGATGCAGAGAAAGCTTATAAGGATGCAGATTTTGTAGTGATTGCGGCACCTACAAATTATGATAGCAAAAAGAATTTTTTCGACACTTCTGCTGTAGAAGAGGTGATCAAGTTGGTTATTCAGTGCAATCCAGATGCTGTTATGGTGATTAAATCAACGATACCTGTCGGTTTTACAGCGGCGGTTCGTGAAAAATATCATTGTGATAATATTATTTTTAGCCCTGAGTTTTTAAGAGAGTCAAAAGCACTCTACGATAATTTGTATCCAAGTCGCATTATTGTTGGTACAGATATTGAAAATGCTCGGTTGGTGAAAGCGGCAAATATTTTTGCAGGATTATTACAGGAGGGGGCAATTAAAGAAAATATTGACACCTTGATCATGGGATTTACAGAGGCAGAAGCTGTGAAGTTGTTTGCTAATACATATCTTGCATTACGGGTTTCATACTTTAATGAATTAGATACTTATGCAGAAATGAAAGGACTGAATACACAGCAGATTATTGAAGGTGTATGTCTTGACCCTCGTATCGGCTCTCACTATAACAATCCTTCATTTGGATATGGGGGCTATTGCTTGCCTAAGGATACGAAACAACTTCTAGCCAATTATGAAGATGTGCCTCAAAATATGATGTCTGCAATTGTAGAATCAAATCGTACAAGAAAAGATTTTGTGGCAGACAGAGTACTTAAGATGGCGGGATATTATGATTATTACAATAGAGGAGATTTTTCAGCAGAAGAAGAAAAAGAATGCGTTGTCGGAGTTTATAGATTGACGATGAAAAGTAATTCAGATAATTTCCGTCAGAGCAGTATTCAGGGTGTTATGAAGCGCATAAAAGCAAAAGGTGCAACAGTGATTGTATACGAACCGACGTTGGAAGATGGAAGTACATTTTTTGGAAGTAAGATTGTAAATGATTTGAAAGAATTTAAACAAAAGAGTCAAGTAATTATAGCAAACCGATTTGATACTTGTTTGGAAGATGTCCAAGATAAAGTATATTCCAGAGATATATTTAAAAGAGATTAAAGGTAGTGTCAACTGAGTTATGAAAAACTGAGCGATAAGAAAAAGGCTCAGATGAACCTTGAAAATTGCAGATATGTTAGTTTGAGGTAAGTTTACGCCACCCTTGACAGCACGCAAAAGAACTGCTGTAGATAAATCACCGACGGCGAAGAACTCAAGAACAGTTAGAACTTCTTCCGTCGAATACAGCAGTGTAGCAGTTCTTTTGCGTGCCATCAAGGGCAAGCCGAAAGCGTTGCTTTCGATGGCTGGATATATTACCTCAGGCTCGGAATCTAAGAACAATTAGAACTTTCAGTTTGAAGGTTTAAGATGGTCTGTTGTCCTAAGAAAATGAGCAGTTGCCATTTACCTGGCATATTATCAGCGCCATTTAGCATATCAGCTTTGTTGAGTACCTGATAATGATTGTGCTTGTGTGGGCGCAGAAAATTATAGTAAGCAACCCATAAGGCTAAATCGTAATTGGCACCTTCATAATTATCAAAACCATTGGTAGTTCGGTAGGAAGCTTTGTAGGTGCGATTGAGACGTTCGATCATCTGTTTATAAGGACGAAATTCTTTTGAAACTTCGTCATCATTGGTTAAACCGATAACCTGTGTGATGGTAAATTTAAAATCATCTTTAAATTTTTTAGCAAACTCCATGGCAGCTAGTGGATATGCACTATATCTATCTGCAATGAATTTAAATTTTTTCGGTAGTTCTGTGAGATGTCGAAAAGCCATTCTCATTGCAAGGATACAGGGACCGACACTTCGATTGTCTGAGACCTGGTATCCGATGATAGAACGACTTGCAGCATCCATGATAAACCAGATATAAGCTTTGATTCCTCTTACTTTGATATAGGTTTCATCAGCAGTAAAAACATCTCCTGTTTTATAGTCATAATGATCAACAAAGGGCTTAATGCAAACAGCCGCAGTTTTGCAATAGTTAGCAATCTGCTGATGGGAGATGCTGATGTTGTAAAGGTCTTTTAGTGCTTGGGATGTTTTTCTTAGAGATAATCCAAGGTTGATATGTAGGGTCAGGCAAAGAGACATGACGTGTGCGTTGTGTTTGGAAAATTTTAAGGATGAAGCATTCTTAGGTAGTGAATTTAAATCCATGGTAAAGAAATCTACAGTGAATTCACGGTAGATGTAATGGAGTTTATATTTATTTTTGCCATAGTCCTCTTTTAGATCCTTCTTCTCAACTTTTTTGAGATTGTGCAGATAATAAGGACATTTCGGATTTACACATTTATGTATACGAAAGAACTTGCGATCTTTTTTAGCTACAAGGGTCTTACCACAGTGAGGGCAGATGAAACGAACAGGTGCAGAAGCTACTTCACCTGAGATGAAAGTCTGACCACAAACTTTACACTGGTATTGTCCGTTTCCACCATTGTTGTCATAGATGAAATGGTGTGGAGCACCGCATAAGGGGCAGATGGTATCTTCAGGAATGGATTTTCCATTGCGTCGTTGCACTGGTTTGAGTGATTTGTGATACTTCCATGTATAGTATTCTAGAAGGAATTGCCAGTCCTGTTTGACAAAGGTTTTAATGACCGGAAGTTCATCAACTTTGAATTTTTGATATTTGGGAGAATGAGAATCATCGAAAGCCCACTGTTTAAGAGGGATATATCTGCAGATAAAATTTAAAAGCCAGCAGATTTGTTGGTGTTGGTATTGAATAAAAGAAAGTAAGTATTGTATAATGTCCATGAGCATTGGCTCCTTTCGGGGATGTTGGTTTGGCGATTGACATTATACCAAAAAAGGGAGGTCAATGCTCTTTTTATTGCAGATTTCCCTAAAAATCAAGGTTTTTAATAGATTTAAACAATAAAAAATGGGTAGTTTTTGACACTACCAGATTAAAAAAGAGGGAAGAATTATGAGCATTTTTAAAGACAAAACATTATTAATTACCGGAGGTACAGGTTCTTTTGGAAACGCTGTTCTCAATGGATTTTTAGAAACCGATATCAAAGAAATCCGTATTTTCTCACGCGATGAGAAAAAACAGGATGATATGAGACATGAGTTTCAGGCTAAAATGCCGGAAGCATCAAATAAGATTAAGTTCTTTATAGGGGATGTTCGTGACCTGGCATCTGTAAAAAATGCAATGCACGGGGTAGATTATATCTTCCATGCAGCAGCTTTGAAACAGGTTCCATCATGTGAGTTTTTCCCGATTGAAGCTGTAAAAACGAACGTACTCGGTACAGAAAATGTATTGACAGCTGCAATTGAAGAAGGAGTAAAATCTGTCATCTGTCTTTCTACAGACAAGGCAGCTTATCCAGTGAATGCAATGGGGACAAGCAAGGCAATGATGGAAAAAGTTATTGTAGCCAAATCAAGAACCGTAGATCCGGAAAAAACAAAAATCTGCTGTACTCGTTACGGAAACGTTATGTGTTCCCGTGGATCTGTAATCCCACTTTGGATTGAACAGATCAAAGCAGGCAATCCGATCACCATCACAGAACCTTCTATGACAAGATTTATTATGAGTTTGGAAGAAGCCGTAGATTTGGTGCTGTTTGCGTTTGAAAATGGGACAAGCGGAGATATTTTGGTACAGAAAGCTCCGGCATGTACGATAGAAGTATTGGCAAAAGCCGTGACAGAATTGTTTGCACCGGGACATGAAATCAAAGTGATCGGTATCCGTCACGGAGAAAAGATGTATGAGACACTGCTTACAAATGAAGAATGTGCAAATGCAATTGATATGGGTGAGTTCTACCGTGTGCCATGTGATAAGAGAGACTTGAATTATGATAAGTACTTCAAAGAAGGGGATGTGGAAAGAAACACATTGACAGAATTTAATTCCAGCAATACAGAATTACTGGATGTAGAGCAAGTCAAAGAAAAATTGTTGACACTGCAGTATATCAGAGATGAATTAGCGGAATGGGAGAATCGATAAATACGTGATAGACTTTAAGGAACTAATATGTCATAAGCAATAAGAGAGAAAGTTTTACGAAATGTTTAAAAGCATTTTCGTAGAAAGAAATAAAATGAGTAAAAAGCATGTGATAAACAATATACAAAAAATACTTAATATACCAGAAATAGAAGATAGAAAAGTAGAGTTGATATTTTCTACAATACTTTTAGATACGCCTTATAAATGTGCTCAGCCTGAAATGTTAAATCAATTATTATACGATAATTATAAGCCTGGATTTTTTGAATTATCTAAAATAGATAGCACACATATGATAGAAAAAAGTATTACTAATGTAATAAATTTTATAGCGGATAAGGAAATAAAGTTCTTATTGGAAAAATACTCTGAGATTAGATTGTATGAGCATGTTCAGCAGATTTTGTCGTTTCATATAAATGATACAACTAAAATTAAGGATGTAATTACAATCCAAGAGAGAGAAGATATCGTAAGAAAAATAATTTATTTTTTGATAACGGGAAATTTGTATTATACCTATAATTCTCATAAAGATTTTAATAAAATAGCATTCCAAATGATACCCGAAATATTAAAGAAAACTAATAATTATAATTTTCATGATCGGCTTAAGCAATCAATTGTAGGGGGACTAATTGGTGTTAATTTAAAGGACAAAGAAAAAAATCTAGAAGAAAGGGATTCACTAAGGTATTACCTGTCTTATAATGGTGATTTAAGTCTAGAGGATAACATAAACATTTTTAATGACTGTATTGAAAAATATATTGATAAAAATTCTAATTTAACAATAGATTTTTTTGATGATTATGATGCAGAAGTTATCCATACAAAGGAGTTATTAAAAGTCTGTTGGATTACTGATGACTACTTAGAAACAATTTTTCAGTTGAAGTTTATAGAAGAACAATTAGACTTTAATAAGAATTTAACGTTTTATGTAGTTCCAAGATGCTCTAATAATTATACTAATGATATTAGTGCATTAGACATTAAGTTATTGTTACAATTATCTGTTTTTGAAAAACTGAAAAAATTCGCTTTAGAGAAACGATTGATATTATGTGAAAACGGGTTTGATGAAGGAATGTTTAATGGATTAAGATTGTCTCAGGAAGCAGCAGAAATTCTTTCTAGATGTGATAAAGTGGTTATCTCTGGATGCAGATCTTTTGAAACAGCACAAGATATTAAAAAAGATGTTTTTTATACAGGATTAAGTACCGTTAATAAAAATTCACGTTTAATTTTAGGTACTGGGTCTAATATAAAATGTACAGCGTTTATTAAATGTTCAAAAGGGGAAAGGGCATATGGTGAGATTTTACCAGATGTATACAATCACAAAGAAAAGTTAGTATTTACTGCTTATGATTTTGCAAAGAAAAAAGGAAGATTATATAAGGAAGAAGTCTTTTAAAATGACAGTTACAAAAGAAAAATTTATATTTGAATTTGCGAAAGCGATAAAAAGTAATCAAGCAGCTATATTTGCAGGAGCAGGTATTTCCCAACCTTTAGGTATACCTTCATGGAAAAATATTTTAGAACCATTAGCGAATGAGATGAATCTGGAAATAACAAATGGAACAGACTTAACACAAATAGCTCAATATTATGTGAATGAAAATAATGGACGTAGAACAGAACTTGAAGAACATTTCATCCATCAGATAAATAAAACGATTCAGATAAAAGAAAATTCTTTGGTAAATATACTTGTTAAGTTAGACATTTCTTCATATTGGACTACAAATTATGATATGGTATTTGAACGTTATTTTGAATATAATCACATTAAATATAATAAAATAGCTACGGCTAGTTCTTTTACAACATTACATAATACGATAGATAAAATACTCTATAAAATGCATGGCGATCTTTTAGGCAAAATGGTAATTACAAAAGATGATTATGAATTATATGAACAAGAAAACAGACCTTTTTTAGTGGCATTAAAAAATGAGTTGATGCAAAAACATTTTGTCTTTTTAGGTTTTAGTTTTAATGATCCAAATTTAAATTATATTTTAAGCGATATGAAAAAGATGTTTGGAAATTTATATTTAAAAAAGCATTATTGTTTTTTTAAAATTCCTGATAATGATAATGAAAAAATAGAATTAAATCTAAAAATTAAAGATTTAGAAAGATATGGAATAGAGAGTGTATTAATAGAGTCTTTTTCACAGTTACAGATGATTTTTCTTAACATAATGAAAATAGTATTGACTAAAAATATTTTTATTTCTGGATCTGCATTTGAATACGGACAGTGGGAGGCGGAAAAAACTAAGTATTTTTTAGAACTATTGGGAGAAAAACTGATAAAATCGAATTATAAAATTTATTCAGCGTTTGGTAAAAATATAGGAGAATATATTTTAAAAGGGGCAGTAAAAGCTTTGGTTCAAAATGAAAATGATATGTTAAAAGAACAATTAGAATACTTAGCATTTCCAGAATATAAAGTAATGACCTTGCAGGAACAAGAGAGATTTCGTAAAGATATTATCAGACAATGTGGTTGGTCTATCTTTGTGTTTGGTAATAGAGAAGATGAAACAATAGCACCGGGAGTACTTCGAGAATATGAGATTTCAAAAATACTTGATAAAAAAGTAATTCCGATAGCATCTACTGGATTCGCAGCGAAAAAGATTTGGGATTTATCTATAAAAGAACAGAAGTACCAATATTTGAAACGCTATAGTAGTATACTTCAAGAAAGTATGGAGCCAGAAATATTGATAGAAGTTATTTTGAAAATAATAGAAGAGCAAAATAGTCCCAGTACCTTTGTTATGGAGGAGAATTAATGAAACGTTAAACATTTATATATAATAAAGAGGGGAATGTATAAAATCTACATAGATAATATATTAGAATACGTTTAGGGAGAATCGATAATGAAAGTTCTTATAACCGGCTCCAATGGTTTTGTCGGAAAAAACCTTGCAGCCAACTTATATTGTATCAAAGATGGAAAAAACAGAACAAGAGATCTTACAATCGATGAGATCTTTGAATATGATATTGATACTGAGGAATCTTTATTAAATACATATTGTGAGAAAGCAGACTTTGTTTTCAATCTTGCCGGGGTGAACCGGCCAAAAGAGCAGTCTGAGTTTATGGATGGAAATTTCGGATTTGCATCGAAACTGTTAGACACCTTGAAAAAGCATCACAATACCTGTCCGGTGATGCTTTCCAGTTCTATTCAGGCAACCTTGATTGGACGTTATGGACAGTCTGATTATGGAAAGAGCAAACTGGCAGGGGAAGAGTTATTTTTCGAATATGGTAAAGAATGTGGAGCAAAAGTACTGGTGTACCGTTTTCCGAATCTTTTCGGAAAATGGTGCAGACCAAATTACAACAGTGCGGTAGCTACATTCTGCAATAACATCGCAAACAATCTGCCGATACAGGTCAATGACAGGGCTACAGAATTAGAGCTTCTTTACATTGACGATCTGGTAGAGGAGATGCTGGATGCTCTGGAAGGCAAAGAACACCACTGTGAATATCAGGAATTGGATCCGGTAGCAGATGAAGCAGGAAGATATTGTTATGTTCCAACGACCCATAAGGCAACGTTGGGAGAAATCGTAGATTTATTAGAAGCATTCAAAAATCAGCCGAAAACCCTTCTGATCCCGGAAATCCCAGAGGATTCGTTTGCAAAGAAATTATATTCGACATATTTGTCTTATCTGCCAAAAGAGGAGGTCAGTTTTCCACTGAAGATGAATGTGGATGACAGAGGAAGCTTTACAGAGCTGTTGAAAACAGCAAATTGTGGACAGTTTTCTGTGAATATTTCGAAGCCAGGAATTACAAAAGGAGAACACTGGCACAACAGCAAGTGGGAATTTTTTATTGTAGTGTCTGGACATGGTCTGATTCAGGAACGCAAGATCGGAACGGATGAAGTGATCGAATTTGAGGTTTCCGGCGAGAAGATCGAGGCAATCTATATGCTTCCGGGATACACACATAATATCATCAATTTGTCAGAAACAGAGAATCTCGTAACTGTGATGTGGGCAAACGAGCAGTTTGATCCGAAGCATCCGGATACATTTTTTGAAAAGGTGGAAGAAAAATGAGATTGATCATCTTAGGAGCAGGCGGATACGGAAAAACCGTAGCAGACATTGCAAGGCAGTCTGGAAAATATGAGCAGATTTATTTTCTGGATGACGGACAGGAAACATCAGATTTGATATTGGGAACATGCTTAGAATATATGAAATTTGCCGATGGGAATACAGAGATGTATCCTGCATTTGGAAACAATGAAATGCGTTTGGATTGGATGAAAAAGTTATCCGATGCGCAGATTGTACTTCCGCGATTGATACATGCCACAGCTTATGTAAGTCCAACTGCAGAAGTAGGAGCCGGAACAGTTGTATTGCCGCTTGCGATCATAAATACAGATTGTCGGATCCAATCGGGCTGTATTATCAATTGTGGTTCGATTGTAGACCATGGATGTGTGATTGAAGAAGGCGTACACATTTCTCCGGGGACTGTGATCAAGGCAGAAAATCGGATTCCAAGAGCAACAAAAATTGAGGCGGGCGAAGTGGTTCCATTGCGAGCATACCCGCTATGAGGGAGAATAGAATGAAAACAGAAGTGACATTTAAGAATAATGGGAAACTGAAATTATTGATCATTGTAGGGACTCGTCCGGAGATTATCCGCCTGGCAGCAGTGATCAAAAAGTGCCGGAACTATTTTGATACCATTCTGGCGCATACCGGACAGAACTATGACTACAACTTAAACGGTGTATTTTTCCATGATCTGGAGTTGGATGATCCGGATGTGTATCTGAATGCAGTGGGTGCAGATCTCGGAGAGACCATGGGAAATATTATTTCCGAATCTTATAAATTGATGGCAGAGATAAAACCGGACGCAGTACTGGTTCTGGGTGATACGAACAGTTGTCTGAGCGTGATCGGGGCGAAGCGTCTTCATATTCCGATTTTCCATATGGAAGCAGGAAACCGTTGTAAAGATGAGTGTCTTCCGGAAGAGACAAACCGCCGTATTGTAGACATTATTTCAGATGTGAATATGGCATATTCAGAACATGCCCGCCGTTATCTTGCGGACTGCGGATTGCCGAAAGAACGTACTTATGTGACAGGCTCTCCAATGGCAGAAGTGCTGCATGATAATCTGGAAAAAATCGAAGCATCCGATGTGCATGCCCGTTTGGGATTGGAAAAGGGAAAATATATCTTGCTCTCTGCACATCGTGAAGAAAATATTGATACAGAGAAGAACTTCTTATCACTCTTTGAGGCAATCAATAAGATTGCAGAGAAGTATGATATGCCAATCTTATATTCTTGTCATCCAAGAAGCAGAAAGAGATTGGAAGCATCAGGATTCCAATTGGATCAACGTGTCATTCAGCATGAGCCGCTAGGCTTCCATGATTATAACTGTCTGCAGATGAATGCATTTGCGGTAGTGTCGGACAGCGGAACATTGCCGGAGGAAAGCAGTTTCTTTACCTCTGTAGGTCATCCGTTCCCTGCGGTTTGTATCCGTACTTCTACAGAAAGACCAGAAGCTCTGGATAAAGGATGTTTTGTGCTTGCCGGAATCGACAGCAATTCCCTGGTACAGGCTGTGGAGACAGCAGTGGCAATGAATGAAAACGGAGATTACGGAATTCCGGTACCTGATTATGTAGAAGAAAATGTGTCTACAAAAGTTGTGAAGATCATTCAGAGCTATACTGGAGTTGTGAATAAGATGGTGTGGAGAAAGTTTTAGGAGTGTAGAAAACGTTTCGCTGTGTAAGGGAAATCATTACTATGCAAGAATATTCAAGAATTCTAATTGAAGAATATTGTATGACCCATAATTCAGCAAAAAGCAGAAGGCTGCAAAAGCTGGTTAAGATGTCATATGATATGTATGCGGAAGGAAACGAGAGTGATGCGATTTTTCTGGAAAAAGCAATTGATCAGGAAATGAATGAAGAATTGAGAGAAGCGCTTCAGGATTTGGATGATTTTTTGTTTGGATACTAAGTTACGCATTGGGAGAATCTATATCGGAGAAAATCCAATCGAATATCATCGGCTTTGGCCGTTCTGGCCAGGGCTGATGATACATGAAACAAGTCAATGCCGCTTCGGTTCCCAGATTTTTCAAAAAACTGCGCAATACAGAGCGTAGTTCTATAAGGCATCACTCGTTACAGCCTTCCATACGCGTATCTATGAACATTTTGGCATGGAATATACCCCGTTTGTCCGGGATGTCCCTCCCGAAAAACTGTTTGAATCAAGCCTCCAATTGGTTACTGTACAACTTCTGGTCAAATTGACCAGAAGTCCTATAACTATATCTTGAACTTATATTTTCCTTTTCCGTAACCGGATACAGGTTCAATAATATCTGCCTGCACAAGATTGGAAAGCAATTTTGAAGCACCTGAACCTTTCAAATCAAGAAGCTCCATAACTGCACTTCTTCCAAAAACTTCATCAAAACCAAACTTCTCAAAAAGTTTATGGATATGAACATTCGTTTTTACTGAGAAATTTCTGCCTCTTTCGGAAAGTACACTTTCAATATCCACTTTTTGGACTTGAATGTCCACCTTTCCATTCTCAATATCCACTTTTGTATATTCAATGTCCACTTTTTCTTCATTTAAGCGTCCACTTATGTGAAGATTTCGATTGTGAAGCTCATTTTTCTCGTTCAAGAGTAAGCGCAAAATAATTCGACGGATTGTGTTGCCCTAAAAATCATTCCATAATAA
>OBZQ01000832.1_pt1 | contig 15959 bp, 9 predicted proteins | sample 1495531 | NCBI WGS metagenome assembly OBZQ01 (sample SAMEA2580237, study PRJEB22360) | human gut metagenome | biome: human gut; feature: human-associated habitat; material: faeces | place: Denmark | collected 2008/2010
GCGGCAGACAGTCGGGGGGGCGGGGGTGCCTTGCGTCCAGCCGCTGGCGGGGGCGTTCAGCTTTCTGCTCAGCGCCGGGGCGGGTGCGGGGCTCTGCGCCCTGCTGCCCGCGGGCTGGCTGATGCCCGCCCTCAAAGAGGACGACCCGCCCGGCGACGAGCGGCCGCGCCTCTCTGCCGCCGCGACCCGGCTGGAAGCGGTGGCCGAAAGCCTCTCCTCGCTGGCGGAGACGGTGAACGAGGTGTACGACGCTTTTCCACGCCGGTGCGAGGGGTTCCGCTGGGTCATCGACAACATCCACGACGGCCTCTGCGCCAACTGCGGACGGCGGGAAGTCTGCTGGAAGCAGGAGCACGCCTCCACCCTGGAAGGAATGGAGGCCCTGCGCCCCATTCTGGAAGAAAAAGGCCATCTGGAAGCGGCGCTTCTGCCCGGTCAGCTGGCGCGGTGCATCCACCCGGCGGCGCTCTGCGCGGCGGGGGACAAGGCGTTTGCACTCTACCGCAGCCGCCGGGAGGCCCGCGTCCACTCCGAGGCCATGCGGACGGCCCTCACGGAGCAGTACAGCGCCGTGGCCGATGCACTGGGCGTCCTCAGCGAACAGCTGGGCCGTCCCGGAAGCCCGGAGCCCTACAAGTCTGGCCGGGTGTCGGCGCTGTTCGCTCAGCTAGGGACGCCGCCGCTGGAATGTGCTGTGACGCTGGACGATTTGGGCCGCACCCGGGCGGCGGTGACGCTGCCCCGCACCCGCTTCAATGAAAAAGAGCTGGCCGCTCTGGCCGGGGAGGTGGGGCGCATCTGCCGCCGCAGCCTCGAGCCGCCGCAGGTGCTCTCCTGCAAGGGGATGACCACCCTGCTCTTTGCCGAAAAGCCCCTGCTCCGGGCCGTATTCGGGGCGGCGGGCGCGGCGGCGCGGGGCGAGATCTCCGGCGACGCGGTCCAGCAGTTCTGCAGTGCGGCAGCGGCCCAGATGATCCTCTGCGACGGCATGGGGACCGGACGCCCGGCGGCAGTAGACGGCAGCCTTGCCGCAGAGCTGACGGCACGCCTGCTCAAAGCGGGCTTTACCGCAGAGCTTGCGGCCCGGCTCGTGAACGTGGCGCTGGCCCTCAAGAGCGACGAGGAGAGCGGCGCGACCCTCGACCTCGTGAGCGTAGACCTCTATACCGGCACAGCCCGGCTCTTCAAGGCCGGTGCGGCCCCGGGCTTCCTCGTGCATGGGGGCAAGGCCCGGGCTGTGGGCGAAGCCAGCCTGCCGATGGGCATCCTCGGCGGCGTCAGCGGACAGAGCCGGGTGGTGCATCTGGCGGCGGGGGACTATGTGGTGCTGGTGTCGGACGGCCTCTTAGTGGACGGCCCCGGCTGGGTGATGCAGCAGCTGGAACTCTCCGCTGCCAAGGCAGAACAGCCCGACGTTCTGGCGAAAAAGCTGGTGGAAGCCGCCCGCGCCCGGGCCGTCCAGCGGGGCCGTCCCGACGACATTACCGCCGCTGTTCTCCGGCTCGAAAACAGCTGAGTTGCTTTTTGGGCGGCGAGAGGGTATACTTGTCAGTATCTGGAACGATCATAGGAGAAACATATATGCTGACAGTTACAGTTGCACAGGACGGCAGCGGCGACTTCGCGTCCATCGCGGAGGCGGTGCTGGCCGTACCCTATGAGGAAGAAGCACTGGTGCAGGTCGGCCCCGGCATTTACCGGGAAAAGCTGGTCTGCGAAAAGCGCTGCATCACCCTGCGGGGGGCGGGTGCAGATAAGACAAGACTCGTGTGGGGCGACGGCGGCAGGCTGCCCCACAAGGACGGGCGGCCCACCCATACCTTCCGCAGCTACACCGCCTTTTTCAGCGGCGAAACGCTCTGCGTGGAGGACATGACGATCGAAAACGACGCCGGCCCGGGCGCGAAAGCCGGGCAGGCCGTCGCGGCCTATGTGGACAGCACCCGGGCGGTGTTCCGCCGGGTCAAGCTGCTGGGCAGTCAGGACACGCTCTTCTGCGCCCCGCTGCCCGAAAAGGAGCGGGAGAAGGACGGCTTTCTCGGCCCGCGCGGTCTTGCGCCCCGCAAACCGACCGCCCAGTACTACACCGACTGCGAGATCGCGGGCGACATTGATTTCATCTTCGGCGGCGGCGACGCCCTCTTCGAAAACTGCGTCATCCGCACGGTGGACAACCACATCCCCCACAGCTATGTCACAGCTCCTTCGGGCAAAGCCGATGGACTGGGCTTTGTGTTCTGGAACTGCGATCTCGTGTCGGACTGCCCGGCGGGCAGTGTCTATCTGGGGCGTCCGTGGCGTCCCGAGGGCAAGACGGCGGTGCTGGACTGCCGCCTCGGCGCCCACATCGCGCCGGAAGGTTTTATCGCATGGAATGACCGCACCGATACCGGCCTTGCCAGCTTTGCGGAAGCTGACAGCAGCGGCCCGGGCGCAGCAGAGCGCCCGGCGTGGGTGAAACGGCTTTCCGGGCCGGAGGCAGCGGAACTGCTGGCCCGCGCCCGCACCCTCTGCCGACCGAAAACCAACTGAGGATGTAACAAATGAAAAAACTGCCGAATTTTGTAAAGTGGCTCATCATTGCCGTGGTGCTGGCCGCAATGGCCGCGATGATGGCGGCCGTGAACGACCGCGCCTCCCGGGTGGAGATGCCAATGCCGGACAACAGCCTGGGCATCTATCGCCAGACGCCTGCCACTGGAAAGTGAATCAAAAAAACGAGACGGGACTGCTGGAAAGCGGCCCCGTTTTTGCATGATGCCGCCGCCTCCCGCATATGCTGTACGGACAAATCTGAATGGGTGGGAGGCAAGGGTATGTTTGTGGTCACACTGAGTAAGGCAAGCGTCAAGAAGCTGGGCGTGGGGGCGATGTGCTGTGCGCTGGTGGTGTTCAGTGCCATGCTGGGGCGGTACATCAGCACCCGCTCGGTGGCTGTCGCGGCGGCAAGCAATAAAATCGAGAGTGCGCAGGACATCCAGACCTGGTTCACGGGCTACGGGCTGGACGTGGACGGCGCGTCCATCACCGCCGATAAGGTCAAGATCCCCCGCAAGTGGGACGACAGCTTTTCGGCCTTTAACGGGGTGGTGCAGCAGAGCGGCATGGATCTGGCCCGCTACAAGGGCAAGACGGTGGAGAAGTGGACGGCGCTCATCCCGGCGGCCAGCCGGGGCGATGTGAGCAGCTACGGCGTGCTGCTGGTCTACAAGAAAAAGGCCGTGGGTGCGTATCTGTTGGAAAAGCCCTCCGGCACCGTCACCGGGCTGAAAGACGCCCAGACCGCGATGGCCCTGCAGGAGGCCGAACAGGTGTCCGGCGAGGACTTCAGCGGGGACTGGGGAGAGCGCCACGACGGCGAGCTGGGCGCAGAGAGTCAGGCCCAGCAGACCTCGGGCGAGGACTTCAGCGGCGACTGGGGAGAGCGCCACGACGGCGAGCTGGGCGCGGAGGGGCAGGCCCAGCAGACCTCGGGCGAGGATTTCAGCGGCGACTGGGGAGAGCGCCATGACGGCGAGCTGGGCGCGGAGGGGCAGGCCCAGCAGACCTCGGGCGAGGACTTCAGCGGGGACTGGGGAGAGCGCCACGACGGCGAGCTGGGCGCGGAGGGGCAGGCCCAGCAGACCTCGGGCGAGGATTTCAGCGGCGACTGGGGAGAGCGCCATGACGGCGAGCTGGGCGCGGAGGGGCAGGCCCAGCAGACCTCGGGCGAGGACTTCAGCGGGGACTGGGGAGAGCGCCACGACGGCGAGCTGGGTGCAGAGGGTCAGGCCCAGCAGACCTCCGGCGAGCCGGACGCTGCACAGGAGCAGCCCGTGCAGTACACCGACCTGCCGCTGGACGCCGAGGGATACCCCGTCGAATAACCGTCATTCTGTACAAAAAAGTGCGATGAAACAGAAAAATTGTGCAGTAGTGGTATTTTTGCAGAAAGATTCTGTTCAATGTTACTAAAATTTTTGATAAAAAATCGGCAATATGAAAGGGTGAAAAAAGAACGACCAAGGTTTATAATAAAGGTAGACATCCAGCAGCCGGAAAGTTCGAGTGCTGCGTCCCGAGGGGCAGGGTGAGCTGCTCAGGAGGACCGGATGAAGTAAGGAGAAAATGATCATGAAGGAATTCCAGTATACCGTTAAGGATGCCTGCGGCATCCATGCCCGTCCCGCCGGTCTGCTCGTCAAGGTGGCCAAGGGCTTTGCCAGCACCGCCACCCTCGAAAAGGGCGGCAAGACCTGCGACCTGCGCAAGCTGATGGCCCTGATGGGCATGGGCGTCAAGCAGGGCGACACCGTCACCATCAAGGTGGAGGGCGATGACGAAGCCGCCTGCGCCGAAGCTATCCAGAAATTCCTGAGCGAGAACGTCTGATCGCCCAGCGTGATGAGAAGCCCTTGCGGGGAATGTCCTGCGGGGGCTTTTTGTTACGGAACACAAAACAGCAAGAATAAGGAGAAATTGCGATGCAGGTAGGTACCGGTAGAAGCATCCTGAATGGCATTGCCATCGGAAAGCTGAAGATCTATAAGAAAAAAGATACCGTCATCTCTGCCGCCGAAGTGGCCGACACCGCCGCTGAAGTGGCCCGTTTTGAGGACGCCCGCGCCAAGGCCATCGACCAGCAGACCGCTCTGTACGAGAAGGCTCTGGCCGAGGCCGGCGAGGACATCGCCGAGGTGTTCAACATCCACGCCATGATGCTGGATGACGACGACTTCGTGGACGCCATCAAGGAGATCATCAACGGCCAGCACAAGTGCGCTGAGTACGCCGTCAAGACCGCCGGCGACAATCAGGCCGCCGTCTTCGCCGCCATGGATGACCCCTATTTGCAGGCCCGCAGCGCCGACGTCATCGACATTGCACAGGCCATCCTCGACATCCTGCAGGGCGTGGACAATGCTACTTTGCAGGGGACTGAGCCCAGCATCCTCGTGGCTGAGGACCTGGCCCCGTCCGAGACGGTCCGCATGGACAAGAGCCTGCTGCTGGGCTTCATCACCCGGGAGGGCAGCTCCAACAGCCACACCGCCATCCTCGCCCGCAGCATGAACATCCCCGCCCTTATCCAGTGCAAGGTCATCCAGGACGACTGGGACGGCAAGATGGCGGTCGTGGACGGCTACAACGCCTGTGTCTACGTTGACCCCACCCCCGACCTGCTCAAGAGCCTGAAAAAGCGCCAGCAGGAAGACCAGAAAAAGCAGGCCCTGCTGCAGGAGCTGAAGGGAAAGTCCAACACCACCCTCGACGGCAAGACCATCAACGTCTTTGCCAACATCGGCGGCATGAGCGACGTGGGCGCTGTGCAGCAGAACGACGCCGACGGCGTCGGCCTCTTCCGCACCGAGTTCGTCTACCTCAACTGCAAGGACTTCCCGACGGAGGACTACCAGTTTGAGGCATACAAGCAGGTGCTCGAGAGCCTTGCACCCCGCAAGGTGGTCGTCCGCACCTGCGACATCGGCGCAGACAAGACTGTGGACTACATGAAGCTGGACCACGAGGAAAACCCCGCGCTGGGCTACCGCGCCATCCGCATCTGCCTGACCCGGAAGGACTTCTTCAAGACCCAGCTGCGCGCCCTGCTCCGCGCTTCCGCTTACGGCAACATGAGCGTCATGTTCCCCATGATCACCAGCCTGCGGGAGCTGCAGGACGCCAAGGCCGTGCTGGACGAGTGCCGCGCGGAACTGCGGGCTGAGGGCAAGAAGTTTGACGAGAAGCTGGAGGTCGGCACCATGATCGAGACGCCCGCCGCTGTCCTCATCGCCGACGAGCTGGCCGAGGAGTGCGACTTCTTCTCCATCGGCACCAACGATCTGACCCAGTACACCTGCGCTCTGGACCGCCAGAACGCAAAGCTGGAGCCCTTCTTCAACCCGCACCACCCCGCTGTGCTCCGGGCCATCAAGATGACCATCGACGCGGGCCACCGCCACGGCATCTGGGTGGGCATCTGCGGCGAGCTGGGCGCAGACACCGCCCTCACCGAGACCTTCCTGCGGATGGGCGTGGACGAGCTGTCCATGAACGCCAAGAGCGTGCTGCCCGTGCGCAAGATCATCCGCAGCATCGACTTGAGCAAGCCTTCCGATAAGTAAGGCCCTTTGCGCTGAAAACGCCGCCCCCGGCAGGGAACTTCCCCGCCGGGGGCTTTGCATACCCGAAAAATTTTACCGAAATACTTCAAAACCATAAAGTGCAGTGCTATACTGGTAGCATCGAAATACCTGCTGAGAGGGAATTTTATGACACAACTGCTCATCCGCCTGTTCGTCCGGCACCCGGACGATACCAAGAACGCCGCCGTCCGCACGGCCTACGGCAATCTGGCCAGCCTCGTGGGCATGGCCTGCAATCTCCTGCTCTGTCTGGGCAAGCTGGCGGCGGGGACGCTGTTCGGCTCCATCGCCATCATGGCCGACGCCCTGAACAACCTTTCGGACGCCTCGTCCAACGTGGTGAGCCTCGTGGGCTTCCGTCTGGCGGCCAAAGGCCCGGACGAAAAGCACCCCTACGGCCACGCCCGGTACGAATATCTGGCGGGCCTCGTGGTCTGCGTCACCATCCTCGCCATCGGGCTTTCGCTGCTGAAAGAATCCGCGCTCAAAGTGCTCCATCCGACGGCAGTGGTGTTCAGCTGGCTCAGTGTGGGGGTGCTGGCGGCGTCCATCGGCGTCAAGCTCTGGATGAGCCGCTTCAACAAGACCATCGGACAGCGCATCAACTCCGAGACTCTGATGGCCACCGCCGCCGACAGCCGGAACGATGTGCTGACCACCAGCGCCGTGCTCCTGTCCACCGTCCTCTCCCACCTGACGGGCTGGGACGTGCTGGACGGCCTCATGGGCGTGGCCGTGGCGGCGTTCATCCTCTGGTCGGGCTGGGGGCTTATGATGGACACCCTCAGCCCCCTGCTGGGCGAGAGCCCCTCGCCGGAGCTGGTGGAGCACATCGAGCACACCGTCATGAGCTACCCGGGGGTGCTGGGCGTCCACGATCTGATGGTCCACGACTACGGCCCGGGGCATCAGTTCGCCTCGCTCCACATCGAGTTCCCCGCCGAGGCCGACCCGCTGGAAGCCCACGACATCATCGACAACATCGAGCGGGATTTTCTGAAAAAAGACCACTTACAGGTCACCATCCACTACGACCCCATCGTGACGTCGGACGCCGCCGTAGGCATCCTGCGGAGCCGCTTGATGGAAAAAGCCCGCCAGATGGACCCCCGTCTGTCCATCCATGACCTGCGCATCGTGCCGGGGGACAGCCACACCAACGTGCTGTTCGACCTCGTGTTCCCGGCGGGCTACACCGGCGACAAGGACGCGCGGCTGGCCGAGATGTGCAATTTCGTCAAGGAGCAGGACCCGGGATACTGCTGTATGGTGAAGGTGGAGCAGAGCTATGCCTCCGCTCTGCCGGAAGAGGATCAATAAGAAAAAGAGGGAAGGTATTATGCTGAACGAGACTTACCGCGCCATGCTGGGCCACAAGAGCGTCATCCGCGAGACTTTCATGTACGGCAAACAGCGCGCCGCCGAGATAGGCTATGAGAACGTGTTCGACTACTCGCTGGGCAACCCCAGCGTCCCCTGCCCGGACAAGTTCACCAAAGCCATGCAGACCCTGCTGGCCGAGGAAGAGCCTGTCGCCCTCCACGGCTACTGCCCCAGTCAGGGCGACCCGGGCTTCCGCACCGCCGTGGCGGCCCATCTGGCAAAGACCTTCGGCCTGCCCTATGAGCAGAAGGATATTTTCCCCACCACCGGTGCGGCGGGCGCTATCGCCCATGCCATCCGCGCTGTGACAAAGCCCGGCGATGAGGTGCTGACCTTCGCCCCCTACTTCCCCGAGTACGGCCCCTATGTGGAGGGGACCGGCGCTGTGCTGAAGGTCGTGCCGCCTCAGGCACCGGCGTTCCAGCCGAATCTCGACGCCTTTGAAGAGATGCTGACCGAGAACGTCACCTGCGTCCTCATCAACACCCCGAACAACCCCACCGGCGTCGTCTACTCCGCCGAGACCCTGAGCCGTCTGGCCGACATCCTGACCGAGAAGAGCAAGGCTTTCGGCCACAACATCTTCCTCGTCAGCGACGAGCCCTACCGCGACATCGCCTTCGACGGCAAAAAGGTGCCGTATCCGGCAGCGTTCTACCCCCACACCCTGACCTGCTTCTCCTTCTCCAAGAGCCTGAGCCTGCCCGGCGAACGTCTGGGCTATGTGGCCGTCCGGCCCGGCTGCGAGGGCGAAGACGTGCTGGTGGACATGATGGCCCAGATCTCCCGCTTCACCGGCCACAACTGTCCGCCCAGCATCATCCAGAAAGCCACTGCCGAGTGCCTCGACGTCACCAGCGATCTGTCCGTCTACGAGACGAACATGAACCTGCTGTACGATAAGCTCACCGAGCTGGGCTTTGAGGTGGAGCGCCCCGGCGGCACATTTTATATCTTCCCGAAGGCGCTGGAAGAGGACGCCAACGCCTTCTGCCTCAAGGCCCGGGAGTTCGATCTGCTGCTGGTCCCCAGCGACACCTTCGGCGTCAAGGGCTATGTCCGCTTTGCCTACTGCATCGACACCGAGAAGGTGAAGCGCAGCCTGCCCGCACTGGAAAAGCTGGCCGCAGCCTATAAAATCTCTCAGTCTCGCTGACGCTCGCCGGCTCTCCCAAAAGGAGAGCCAAATCCGACTAGCTTATGAAAAAGAGGTACTAAAATGCATCCGCTCCCCGAATATCCCCGCCCGAGCATGCGCCGGGACAGCTACGTCAACCTGAACGGCCCGTGGGACTACGCCATCACCCAGAGCTCGGAGTTCCCGGCAAAGTGGGACGGCGCTATCCTCGTACCCTATTCGCCCGAGGCGAAAGCCTCCGGCGTGGGCCGGACGCTGCAGCCCGGCCAGTGGCTCCACTACCACCGCACCTTCACGCCCCCGGCGGGCGAGGGCGGGCGCGTCCTGCTCCACTTCGGGGCGGTGGACTACGCCTGCGCGGTGGAGGTCAATGGCCGTCTGGCCGGGGGACACCGGGGCGGCTACTGGCCCTTCACGCTGGACATCACCGACCTGCTCCGCCCGCAGGGCCGCAACACCCTCTGGGTGGCCGTGCAGGACCCCACCGGCACCGGCACGCAGGCGAGAGGCAAACAGACCCTCCGGCCCGGCGGGATGTTCTACCCGGCCCAGAGCGGCATCTGGCAGACGGTCTGGCTGGAGCGGGTGCCGGAAAATCACATTGATACGTTGACCGTCACCCCGGACTACGACGCCCGGACCGTGACGGTGAAAGTCCATACCTCGAAGCCCGGCGGTGCGGTGAACCTCTGGGCCGTGGTGCGGGCCGGCGGCGTGACCATCGCCGAGGACTGGGGCAGCGACGAGGCCGACCGGGACGGCGAAGTGACCCTGAACATCGCCGAAGAGCATTTCTTCCCGTGGAGCCCCGACAGCCCCTTCCTCTATGATTTGACCGTCGGCACGACCCAGGGCGAAGAAGAGGGCTTCGACACCGTCCACAGCTATTTCGCCCTCCGCAAGTGGGAGTGCAAAGAGGATGCAAAGGGCATCCGGCGGTTTTTCCTGAACGGCAGGCCCATCCTGCTCAACGGCCTGCTGGACCAGGGCTATTGGCCCGACGGCCTCTACACCCCGCCCTCCGACGCGGCTGTGGCGCGCGAACTGCACACCGTGCGGGAGCTGGGCTTCAACCTGCTGCGCAAGCACGCCAAAATCGAGCCGGAGCGCTGGTACTACCACTGCGATAAGCTGGGCATCATCGTCTGGCAGGATATGGTCAACGGCGGCGGGGCCTACCCGATGTGGTACGTCACCTACCTGACCAACGCCTTACAGCCCCTGATGCGCCGCGCCCCGGACGGGAAGCTGCTGTGGGGCTTTCTGGGCCGGGGCAGCGCCCACAGCCGGGAGGAGTACGCCCGGGAGCTGGCCGACACGGTGGCCGCCCTGCGCCGGCACCCCTGCATCGGGTGCTGGGTGCCGTTCAACGAGGGGTGGGGCCAGTTCGACGCGCGGAAAGCCACCGAGACCCTCCGCGCCCTCGACCCCTCCCGTCCGGTGGACGAGGCCAGCGGCTGGTTCGACCGGGGCGGGGGAGATGTGCATTCCATCCACAACTACTTCTATCCGCTCCGCATCCACCCGAAGGTGCGCACGGTGGCCCTCAGCGAATACGGCGGCATTGCATGGCCCATGCCCGGCCATGAGCCGCCCCGGAAGACCTACGGCTACGGCACGGCCAGAAGCCGGGCAGAGCTGACCGAGCGCTACCGTGATTTGCAGCTCAGGACGATTCTCCCGCAGCTGAAAAAGGGCCTGTCGGCGCTGGTATACACCCAGCTGACCGACGTGGAGGACGAGGTGAACGGCCTGTTCACCTACGACCGCACGGCCATCAAACCCGATGCCGCCGCCGTCCGCGCCGTCAACGAGGCGCTGGAAGCGGAGTTTGAAAAGGCAGTAAAAGAATGAACGGGCTCTCGGCCATCTGTCCCTGTGCAGGCAGAGCATTTTGCTGTTTTTCGCGGCTCCTGATTGGCTAAAATGTCGAAAATAATACCATATATTGACAATCCTGTAAAAATGCACTATACTGAACCCATCGAGGCAGACCACGAAGTCCTTGTATATGAAAATGTTCAGGATAACAGCATATTTGCGATATGCAATTCAACGCTGCTGCTGTTGCGTTAAAAAGTTGAATTGCTATAAAACAGGTATTACAGGCACACGGCCTGTAATGATAAACATTATATGTTCGCGCATGTAGTGATTTATCTCACATAGTCTGAGGGCGAGGTTCCGTAAGGGATCTCGCCCTTGGGCTTTTTATAGGTGCTGGGCTATTGACATTGGAGAGCGATTCCTCTATAATCGAGGTGCAGACCGGTCGAAGATGTATGGGCTGGAAAATTATGGGAACTCAAAAACGCAAAAACTACCCATTCCGAGATGCTCTAAAAGGCGAAAATAACGCCGAAATATAAGAAAAATGATGTATCTGCATTGTTTTCGAGAGAATGGATAAAAACGTCGGATTGCATCGGAATGCGTTAGAAAATGTCGGGCCGCCCGCCACAGCCTGAGAAGGCCGAAGCGGGATCTGAAAAGCAGTATGATAACAGAAAAGCTCCGGGAACCAACAGATCCCCGGAGCTTTTGTATTATTTTTAAGGAAAATTACTGCTTGTTCTTGATTTTGGAAGCCGGCATCTTCTTCATGGCGGCAGAATCCAGAGCGTGGGGCAACTGGGCGCCATAGGACTGAAGGCTGTCCTGCAGCTCGCCGCTCTTCATGTCGGAGAGGGCCTGTGCGCGGAGGCTGTCCAGCGTGTCAGCGTCCAGCGGGTCGAGACGGACGAGCATCATCAGCGCATAGCTGGAATACTGCACGGCGGCGGCCTCGCCGGGCTTGAGGGCGCGGACGACGTCGGCGGTGCCTTCCTCGGAGAAGGTGGAATCGATGTTGTCAGAACCCAGCAGGGCAGTGGAGAGGGAAGACGCGTCGGAAGAGGGCTCGCCATCCAGCACCGCGTAGATGTCGGGCAGGGCGGCGGCGACGGCGGCGCTGAAAGCAGTGGTCTGGGCGCTGGCCCCATCGGGGATGGCCGCGTTGCAGCTCTCGGCGGCGGTCTGAGCCAGCTCGAGCATCTGGGTGCGCTGGTCGTCATCGGCAAAAGCGAAGGTGCTGGTGTTGTAGAGCGGCACGACCACATAGCGGATGTAGACCATCTCGTCCTCGAGGTGGCTGGTCAGCTCTGCGTCGGAGACGGGGGTCTCGCCGTCGGTGCCGTAGCACATCTCGAGCAGGTCGTTGCTCTTGATGAGGATGCGCTCGAACCGCTTGAGGGTGTCGAGGCCGATGCCGTTGGCCTTGTAGAGGTCGCCGTTCTGCTCCATCAGCTGGGAGGCGTAGCTGTCGGCCTGGGTCTCCTCGTCGAGGGTCAGAACGCCGCCCAGTTCATCGAAACGGGTCTCGATGGCGGCGTAGGACTCGAGGTTCTCGAGGGTCTTCTGGGCCACATAGTCGCTGACCACAGCGGTCTCGCCGGTGGCGTCATCGACGGTGATGGTAGCCTTGAGGAAGCTGGACACCTTGGTGGCGTCCTGGTCGTCGGAAGCGAGGTCGGCGGCGGTCTGATAGGCATCGAACTGGGCCAGCAGATAGAGGCCGGAAGAGATGTCCACGTTACCGATGGTGCCTACGGAATCCGGGGTGGAGAGGCTGCAGCCCACGAGGCCGACGGCCAGAGCGAGGGCGCAGACGAGCGCGATGAATTTCTTCTTCATAAGTGTACTCCTAGTGAAATTTATTTTTTGCCGGTGTTTTCTTCCGGCGGGGCAGCAAGGATGTCGGCCATCGCCTTGAGGATGCTTTGCAGCAGTTCCAGCGGCTTTTCGTCGGGTTGGAGAGTCACCGAGAGGTAGGGCTTGGTGCCGGCTCCTGCCGTCACCCGGCCATTGAAAGCGATGAGCAGGCCGCGTATCATGGCCACGTCCAGCGTCTCCACCTGTAACAGCAGGGTGTCCTTCTTCTGGGTGACTTCGTAGACGCCCACGGCGGCGGCCTGGACCCGCACCAGCGAGACGTTCACGAGGTCGCTGACGGAGGGCGGCGGGTCGCCGTAGCGGTCGATGAGTTCGTCCAGCACGTCGGCGGCGTCCTCGGGGGTCTGGATGGCGGCGATGCGCTTGTAGGCCTCGATGCGGCCCGGGCCGTCGGCGATATACTTCTCCGGGATGAAGGCGTCCACCCGCAGGTCCACGAGGCATTCGCTCTTGTCCCGCTGGATGGGCTCGCCCTTGGCCCGGGCGATGGCCTGACCCAGCATCTTGACGTAAAGGTCATAGCCCACGGCCTCCATGTGGCCGTGCTGGCTGTGGCCCAGCAGACTGCCCGCGCCGCGAATTTGTAAGTCGCGCATGGCGATGCGGAAGCCGGAGCCGAAGGCCGTGAACTCCCGGATGGCGGAAAGCCGCTTCTGGGCGATGTCGGTGAGGGTCTTGTCCCGCCGGAAGGTGAAGTAGGCGTAGGCTTTCCGGCCCGAGCGGCCCACGCGGCCCCGGATCTGGTACAGCTGGGCCAGACCCATCCGGTCAGCATCCTCGATGATGAGGGTGTTGCAGTTGCGCACGTCAATGCCCGTCTCGATGAGGGTGGTGCAGACGAGGATGTCGATCTCGCCGTTCAGCAGGTGCTGCCAGACGGGGTTCAGCTCTTCCTCGGTCATCTTGCCGTGGGCGATGCCCACCCGCGCCCCGGGCACCATCTGGCTGACATGGGCGGCGCAGGACTCGATGTTGTCCACCCGGTTGTGCAGGTAGTAGACCTGACCGCCCCGGGCCAGCTCCTTCTTCATGGCTTCGGCGAGGATGACGTCATTGTACTCGAGCACGAATGTCTCCACCGGCTGGCGCTCGATGGGCGGCTGCTCGATGGTGGAGAGGTCGCGGATGCCGCTCATGGCCATGTTCAGGGTGCGGGGGATGGGGGTGGCCGAGAGGGTCAGCATGTCCACGCCGATGAAGTTCTCTTTCAGCTTCTCCTTGTGCTTGACGCCGAAACGCTGCTCCTCGTCGATGATGACAAGGCCCAGGTCGTGGAACCGGACGTCCTTGGAGAGGAGGCGGTGGGTGCCGATGACGATGTCCACGCTGCCGGCCTGCAGGCCCCGCAGGGTCTCTTTCTGCTGCTTGGCGGTGCGGAAGCGGGAGAGCAGCCCGACTTTCACCGGGAACGCCTCCATGCGGGAGATGATGCTGTTGTAGTGCTGCCACGCCAGCAGGGTGGTGGGGGCCAGAATGGCGCACTGCTTGCCGCCCATGACGCACTTGAAGGCCGCGCGGAAGGCGACCTCTGTTTTGCCGACGCCCACGTCGCCGCAGAGCAGGCGGTCCATAGGCCAGCCCTTTTCCATGTCCTTCTTGATCTCGGCGGTGGCGGTGAGCTGGTCGTCCGTCTCGTCGTACTCGAAGCGGGACTCGAAATCGCTCTGCCACTCGCCGTCGGCAGGGAAGGCGTAGCCTGTGGCCTGACGGCGGCGGGCGTAGAGCTCGATGAGCTCCTGGGCCATCTCTTCGGTGGCCTTTTTGACCTTGGCGCGGGTGCGCTGCCACTCGGTGCCGCCCAGCTTTGCAAGCTTCACCTTTTCCTCGTCGCCGGGGGCGGTGTAGCGGCTCAGCAGATCGAGCTGAGTGACCGGCACATACAGCACGTCGGAGCCGGAATACTGGATCTTCAGGTAATCTTTTATCGCGCCCTGCACCTCGAGACGCTGGATGCCCGCATACATGCCGATGCCGTGGCTCTGGTGAACCACATAGTCGCCGGGCTTGATGTCCGAGAGGCTGGACAGGGCGTTTTTGTTCTTCTTGCGCTTTTTGTTCTCGGCGGCCTCGTCGTCCAGACCGTGACGCCGGGACGAGATGACCGCCACGCGGGCGAACGGGAAGGTGCAGCCCGCCGTGAGGTGGCCGGGCAGTACCTGAACCAGACCTTTCGCGGGCCGGACGTCCCGGCTCATGCTGACGGCATAGCCCTTGTCAGCCAAATCGCGGGTAAGGGCCGCTGCGCCCTTGGGCGTACCGGCGAAAAGGGCCACGGCGTACCCCTGCTGGACCAGCGGGTCGAGGTCTTCCCGCAGGGAAGCGAGGTCGCCGCCCCAGTTGGGAGCCGCGAAGGCCTCGGCGTTGATGAGGTCTTTCAGCTTGAACTCGTTCATGCCCCGCAGGAAGTTCTCGCAGAGCAGGGTGCTCTGGTCCTGCGCCGCAATGGCGAGGTCGTCCATGGTCTGGTAGAGCACATCGAGGCCGGGGCAGATGACGCCCTCCTCGAGCAGGCCGGTCAGCTCTTCGCTGCGGCGGAACTCGGTGGCCTTCTGGGCGTCCCGGATGCCGCCCACCTCGTCGAGGATGAAGATGGGGCTGCTCAGGTGGTCCAGCAATGTGGCGGGCGTCTCGTACCGCAGACCGTAGTATTTGTCCATGGCCTCGGGCATGACGCCGCTGTCCAGCTGGGCGAGGTCGGACTCCATGGCCTTTTCGAGGGCGGTGCGGCGCTTGCCGCGGGCTTTCTTCTGGGCGGCGCGGAGGGCCTCCGCCGTGTCGGCGGTGCTGCCGAACAGCACCTCACGGGCGGGGGAAAGATAGATTTTTTCCAGCGCACCGTCCCGCCGCTGGGTCAGCAGGTCGAAGGAGGCGAGAGAGTCTATCTCGTCGTCCCAGTACTCCACACGGGCGGGCTGGCGCATATCGGGGGCGTAGATGTCCACGATGTCGCCCCGGACGCTGAACTGTCCCGGGCCGTCCACCTGACTGCGCCGCACGTATCCGGCGGCAAAGAGCCGCTCCACCAGCGCTTCGCGGTTGTAGACCATGCCGGGCTTGAGGGTGAGGGTGTTCTTCTGGAACTCGTCCTGCGGCACAGTGTATTGGAGCAGGGCTTCGGCGGGGACGCAGACGGCGTTCAGCCGTCCGCCCGCCAGCGCGCCCAGCACCGACAGACGCCGGTACTCGTACTCGCGGCCCGCGCCCTCGACGGGGCGGAGCATGAAGTCCCGGGGCGGGAACACCGCCGCCGAGAGCCCCAGCGTCTTGAGGTCGTCGGCAAAATGGGTGGCCTCGGCCTCGCCGGGCGTGACGACGCAGAGGATGCGGCCCGTGTCCTTCTGGAGCGCGGCGTAGAGCAATGCCCGGCCTGCCGGAGGCAGGCCGAACAGCGCCGCCGGGCCGGGGGAGGCGAGGCTGGCCGCTGTCTTCTGGTATTCAGGGGTGTTTTTCAGGAGCGCTTCGTACATGGTGGACCTCCTTTCTGATGTGGTTAAACCTCTCCGTCACGGCTGACGCCGTGCCACTGCCCGGGTTGCGGCTCCCAGCATCTGCTTCGGCCCTTGGTGCGGGCCTCGCATCCTGCTGGCCGCGGCCCCAACAGC
>OBZQ01000840.1_pt1 | contig 15740 bp, 14 predicted proteins | sample 1495531 | NCBI WGS metagenome assembly OBZQ01 (sample SAMEA2580237, study PRJEB22360) | human gut metagenome | biome: human gut; feature: human-associated habitat; material: faeces | place: Denmark | collected 2008/2010
CATCAATGGATACGGACCGTGGTTTGGCAAGACTTTTGCCTCCACCACCCGAAGAACAGAATGATGATACTACCGATAAGATTAAAGAACGTAACATCCTGCAGGTTTATCTGAATAAAGATGATGCTTTGATGTGCGGAAATGATTATATCGGAGTTGATCAGTTGAGACAGAAAGCCAAAGAATTTATTGCTAACGTTAATAACGCAGAGAACATGCCGGAAAAGACACAAAAGAATGTGGAATTCTTCGGTACATATATGGTTAATGACAAGCACGTAATTTCTTTGCAGAACGACCGTGGATCTTCTTATCAGGCATATATTAGTGTGCAGAACGAATTGGTGGCTGCATATAATGAATTGAGAGACGAGTTAGCAACAGAAAAATTCGGAGTTAAATACTCGGAGTTGAGTGACGAACAGCAAAAGGCAGTTCGTGAAATCTATCCGCAACGAATTTCTGAAGCAGAACCTAAAAAATACGGAGAAAAAAAGTAGTAAGTAATGGGAAAATTTAATAAGACTGGTAAACGTGAAATGCCGGCTTTGAATACTTCTTCATTGCCTGACCTTATCTTTACCTTGTTGTTCTTCTTTATGATTGTAACAACAATGCGTGAGGTAACATTAAAGGTGCAGTTTACACTTCCGCAAGGTACTGAACTCGAAAAACTGGAGAAGAAATCATTGGTGACATTCATTTATGTGGGCGAACCGACTCAGGAATATCGTGCGAAAATGGGTACTGAAAGCCGTATTCAGCTCAACGACAGCTATGCTGAAGTGGGCGAAGTACAGGACTTCATCTTCCAGGAACGTGCTAGTATGAGTGAGGGTGACGCTGCCAAAATGACTGTGTCTCTGAAAGTAGACCAGAAGACTAAAATGGGTATTGTTACTGACGTAAAAAATGCTCTTAGAAAGTCATACGCTTTGAAGATTAACTACTCAGCTACTAAACGTGGTGAGAAATAAATAGTTAATTTGATATATAAAAAAGGAGGGCTTCCAATTCTGAATTGGAAGCCCTCCTTTTTTTATTGGGAACAGTTTTTTTTATTTGTATATTTAGATTCTTCTTCAAATTTGGTGGTCATTTAACCAGTCGGTGCTATCTCCATTCCCCTCCTTCGGGAAGGAGGGGTGGCTGAAAGCCGGGGTGGTAGGTGGATACACAATGCTGATAATAACCGACTTACGCATTCACCTACCACCTCCCCCTACGGGTACTCCTCCTTCCTGAAGGAGGAGAGTGGTGGATACTATCAATTATCAAATTGTTATTTTCCCAATCAACCTTACCACTAAAATTGAAGAAGAATATATATTTATAAAGCGACTCCGGTCAATCTCTTAACCGGAGTCTTACTGATTTTTACTTTGATTTGTTTTACTTTACTTTGATTTGCTTTGATTTTACTCCTTTACCCCGTAAACAACAGTGTGGAGCTTATGTCTTATATCTTCGTAATCCTTTTCCGGATTCAAGTCACCGTACACCATTAAATACATCGGAAGAAAATCATCTCCGGGCTTGTAGGGCGGCTGATAATAGTCATTTTTCCACAAGGTGAATCCTTGACGCTCATAGAAACAAATACGGCGTTTTGCCATTTCCTCTACGGGGCGTTCTACTTCCAGTACGATAGGCAATTGCAGGTGGTTGCACAAGTATTCCAACGTCCGTTTCCCGTATCCGCCGTTGCGCAGGGCGGGATTGGTGGCGAAGTGTTCTACATAGTAGAAGCGGTCGAAATCCCAGTACGTGATGAACCCAATAGGCAGGTCATCATCAAAGATGATATTATTATGAAAGTTGCCCGTCCGGTCGGTATACTCGCGTAACTCTTCCAATTGACGGTATTCTTCCGGTGGAAATGCATCAACGAGGAGTTCTTCCATAAACTTGTAATGTTGTAAATCCGATGTGCTGATCGGTTGAAGCTTAATCATAAAGGCTTGGGTTTTTAAGTTTGACAAACGTTATTTCTTTATGGCACATAAAATTCGATAATCCGGCGGATTGCGCGTTGGCAGACCGGGCAAAATTCGGGATGCTCATTGGTTTTCATGCGGCAGTTGTACGCCGGGCGATAAATACCTTTGAATGAATAACCACCTCCTTCATACACGCCTACCGGGTAATTCTTTTGTTGGGCAACCGGAGTAGGTACCGGTATGTGTGGAGGGAGCATATCTTCCCATTTGGAGGCGAAGTTCACCCGTGTTGTGATATTCTGTTCCCACGGTTCCACATCCAGCGGATAAGTGTCGGTCATCGTATCATCCTCGTAAAAATACTCGTCCGCGAGTCCACCGAAACTGTGTCCGAACTCATGGACGACCACCGGTTTGAACATGGGATGATGCGCAGTGGTCAGCGTGTAGGAATTGTAGATTCCTCCTCCGCCGTATACATCCGTGTTGGCGAGGATAATAATATGCTCATAGGGGATTCCCGCCAGCGCATTGTGGATCGATTTCACCCGGCTGGTAGTCAGATAACGTTCGGAATAGAACGTGTCGAAATGCGAGTGGACGGCAGTTTGCTTCCATTGGTCTGCACGGGGGACACTTACGCCGCTGTCGGTAGACGGGCTGGCTACGGCGACGATATTGAATTTCTGTTTCATCGACCGGAACGGTTCGTGTGAGAACAAGCTTTCGCAGGTACGTTGCGCATCCTGATAGAAAACATCCATTTCCTTTTCCGTATATCCTTCGGCGAGAATGGCGACATCAATGCAGTCTTTCTCGCTGCCGCTTTGCAACATATAACGATGCGGGGTGACGTGCGATGTGCCGCGTTTGTGGATTAAAATATCCTCGGGCGATACAATATGTTTGAAGTTTGCCATAACATCCTTACGGGGCGAATATAACGTAATTTCTACTTCTACCGTTTTCTTGGGAAAAGGCAGGAGAAACGTATTTTCGAATCCTTTGGCGGTTGTCCGGGCTTCATCGGTCGACAGCCATTCCTGAAACAGTGAAGAAAAGGATGTTTTATAAATACATTGTCCGGTGGCAACGTCTTTCACGATAATTTGCCCGTTTCCCGCCAAGGGAAGTTCGGATAAATGGTGTTGTCGTCCGGCCCAGGAAGGCAGTTGTGAGAGTTCGTCCAGATAGATCGCCTGACGGTTGGCGTCTCCGGTGAAAATGTAATCCACTCGTAGTGTTTTATCTTGAAAAAAGTCCGCAAAATTTTGCGCGTAGCTTGTCAGAGTGGCAAGGAAAAAAAGCAGTGTACAGCAAAATTGTTTCATATAAATAGTATATTTATGTTTTCCACAAAGGTACAAACTATTGTTGACTTATCCGCTTTCTGCAAATAAAAGTAATAAATTATAGTATTTGTTGCCGGAAAATCGCTAACTTTGCATAAAAGATTCGTCGATTAAAACAATTTGATTCAAATATGGGACATCATCAATTAGATAGTTTAGATGAGCAGATTCTGAAGTTAATAGCCGGCAATGCGCGTATTCCTTTTCTGGAAGTAGCGAGAGCTTGTAACGTTTCCGGCGCGGCCATTCATCAGCGCATTCAGAAGCTGACTAATCTCGGTATATTAAAGGGTTCGGAATATGTGATCGACCCTGAAAAGATAGGATATGAGACTTGCGCTTATATCGGCATTTATCTGAAGGACCCCGAGTCCTTTGATTCGGTGACAAAAGCCTTGGAAGCGATTCCGGAAGTGGTAGAATGTCATTTCACCACCGGAAAATATGATATGTTTATCAAGATTTATGCTAAGAACAACCACCATTTGCTGAGCATTATCCACGATAAGCTGCAACCGTTGGGGTTGGCGCGTACCGAAACGCTAATCTCCTTCCACGAAGCCATTAAACGGCAGATGCCGATTATGGTCGACGTAGAAGACGAAGATTAATAAGTTGTAATAATTGTTTTTTACGCTTTTACGTAATCAACAAATGCATACGAGCAGAGATGTTTCTCATCCGCAGGATGAGCTTCTCTGTTTTTTTCGTGCCATACGGCGGGCGAGATTTCGGGGAAAAAGGCGTCAGCCTCCGGTGCGGTGTTGTCTATTTCCGTCAGGCAAAGTTCGTCGGCAAAGGGAAGCGCCTGTTGGTAGACACTTGCGCCGCCGATGATATATACGTGTTCATCCTCCTTGCAACTTTGCAGAGCCGCTTCGAGTGAAGGGAATACTTCCGCTCCCGGACATTCCGCAGCCGGATTTGAAGACAGAACGACATTCCTGCGGTTGGGCAGGGCGCCTTTGGGGAGTGATTCGAAAGTTTTTCTTCCCATAACAATCGTATTTCCCGTGGTCAGTGCTTTGAAACGTTTCAAGTCGTTGGGCAACCAGAAAAGGAGTTTGTTCTCGAATCCGATAGCCATGCGGCGGTCTACGGCCGCTATAATAGATATTTTACTCATACAGATTAAGTTCGTTTGATATTCTTCCGTCTGCATCGTGCCGGGGTCAGACTGCTACCACACCTGCGATGTGCGGATGCGGGTCATAATTCACCAGTTCGAAATCCTCGAATTTGAAATCGAAGATACTTTTCACATCCGGGTTGATTTTCATCTGCGGCAACGGACGCGGTTCGCGGGACAGTTGCAGTTTGACCTGTTCCAGATGATTCAGATAGATATGTGCGTCACCGAATGTATGAACGAAGTCTCCGGCCTTCAATCCCGTCACCTGCGCTACCATTTGCAGCAACAGTGCGTATGAAGCAATGTTGAAAGGCACGCCGAGGAAAATGTCGGCGCTGCGTTGGTAAAGTTGGAGGCTCAGTCGTCCGTCCGCTACGTAGAACTGGAAAAACGCATGACAGGGAGGGAGGTTCATGTTATTCAAATCCGCTACGTTCCATGCGCTGACAATAATCCGGCGTGAGTCCGGATTTTGTTTGATCGTCTCTATCGCTTCGCTGATCTGGTCGATGAATCCGCCGTTGTAGTCGGGCCACGAACGCCATTGGTAGCCGTAGATATTGCCCAGGTCACCCGTTTTCGTCCGCCCATTCGTTCCAGATGCGGACGCCGTGTTCTTGCAGGTATTTCACGTTCGTGTCTCCTTGGAGGAACCACAGCAATTCATATATGATTGATTTCAGATGTAATTTCTTGGTGGTGAGACAGGGAAAGCCGTCGTCGAGGTTGAAGCGCATTTGGTGACCGAACACGCTGATCGTTCCGGTACCGGTGCGGTCGCTTTTCTCCGTGCCTTCAGTCAACACACGGTTCAGTAAATCGAGATATTGTTTCATAATGAGTAAATTATCAAAGCGTTAATGCATTTGCAAGGCTGTGCTTAAAAGTCGGTAGCCTCTCCAATTCCCTCTTTCGGGAAAGAGGAGAGTTTGGGATACTATTGGCTTTTTAGTCATCCTCTTTGTGCAAAATTACAAAAATGGCGTGAATAAATTAGCAAACCAGCCGACGAACTTCTTCCATGGCGAGCGCTTTTTCCAAAATTCCGGTGTCAACTGTGTGCAGTGCTCGATGTCGTTGCGGAACATGGTGTTCAGTTCCGCCGTTGTCTTCTTGTCGAAGATGAAAGCGTTCGTCTCGTAGTCGTAACGGAGGCTGCGGCTGTTCAGGTTGGCGGTGCCGACGGTGCAGAACAAGTCGTCGATCATCATTATTTTAGAATGGTGGAATCCTCCGTTGTACATATAAACTGTTGCCCCCCGTTTCATCAACTTATGCAACTTGTAAAGTGCGGCATCCGGCGTGAAAGGGATGTCGGAGGCGGACGAAACCATAATTGTTACGTTCACTCCCCGGTCGATTGTCCGGTTGAGCGCTTTTTTGATAGAAGAAGTCGGCACGAAATAAGGATTGACGATATGTACGTTTTTTTGTGCCGAGTAGATCGACATGGCGTATGCATGGCTCAGCATACGGCTGTTTTTCTTCGGAGTGCGGTCTACGATAGCGACAACGATATTTGTACTGTCTTCATGTTGAGGGAAATAAATTTCCCCACCGATGTTCTGCTTGGTTTCCTTGTTCCAGATTGTAAGGAAAATCTCCTGCAAATCGTTCACCGCATCGCCTTCAATGCGCATGTGCATATCGCGCCATGTACCGATTTTGGGTAGTCCATTGATGTAATAGTCGGCGATGTTCATGCCGCCGGTATAAGCAATTTCTCCGTCGATTACGACAATCTTCCGGTGGTCGCGGTGGGCGGCGTGGTTGATATAAGGGAAAGTGAACGGGTCGAACTTGACGATTTCAATCCCTTGTTCACGGATTTTCTTGAGATGTCTTTTTTTGAGCGGCTGGTTGTTCGACCAGTTGCCGAAAGCGTCGAACATTGCCCGCACTTCGACACCTTCTTTTACTTTTTCGGCGAGAAGGGCGAATAAGGCGTTGGCGATAGAGTCGTTTCGGAAGTTGAAATATTCCAGATGCACGTGGTGCTTGGCCTGACGGATTGCTTCAAACAAGTCGATAAACTTTTCCCGCCCGCTTTTCAGCAGTTTCACTTTATTATTATCGGAGATAGGTATACCCGATTCCTCTAAAAAATGCAGTACAAGGGAATCACTCGTGAGTCCGATAGAATCCCGGGGTTGGGTCATCAAACTGTCGATGACGCTTGCCTGGGCACGCAATAAAGGCAGGAACAGGAATAAAATGAATATACGTAATTTCAAAACTTTTCTCTCTATTTTAGTTTACAGAGCAACAAAGATACAACATCTATGTTTGGGCTAATCGGGAACAAAGGGTAGATTTATTATTGTTTAACAGTCGGACAGGTTTATTAGTAAGGGAAAAATTATGAGGACTAACTGTTTCGGTACGCAGCCGCGAAGCCTTACTTGTCAAAATTGTAACTATGTGAAGACCGACTGTTTGGAGTAAACAGGGAGATAAGCAAGGGAATGTGATGTATTATATTGATAATCAGTAAGTAATAACCGTGATTTGTGTGATACGGAAAGGGCGGTTTAACACTGCGTTAAACCGCCCTTTCTGCGTGCAGGAATGCCCTGGTCTGTATACAAAGAACGGCGTTTCCTCTTTTTGATAGTCTTCCTTGCCGGACAGGACTGTTAAATCTTAACATTTCCGTACCGCCTATGCCAATGAAGCTACTTTTCTCGCAGCCATAAACAGTAACACTACACTTGCGATAATGATTGATTTCGGGTCGGGACTTGTTGTTCCATGATTAATCATGCCGATGAATACTTCCCGAATCGTTCCCCATGCAGCTTCCGGTCCACCTAAGGAGACGAAAAGTACGGCTCCCACAGCCATGACGAAGGCGTTCCAAATGCGTGCCAGCCGATTGCTGCGGTCGGGTAGGTGGTGCATGACACGGCGGCTGAATCCCCTGTCCGCTATCTCCTGCCTGTTTTCGGTAAAGAAGTCGCGCAAGAGTTTATCATTGTCTATTTCTGTCATAACCATTTTGTTTTAAGTACGTTGCTAATTTATCTTTTCCACGCGACAGGTGGCTTTTCACCGTTCCTGCCGGTATTCCGGTAATACCTGCGATCTTGTCAATGCTTAAATCTTCCATATAAAACAAGGTGATGCAGGTTCGTTCCACATCTTTTAGCGTTTTGAGCGACTGGTAGACATCCATTTTCTGCCCGACGTTTTCTTGTTCGGTACTGTTAATGGCATCTATTTCCGTTGTGTCCAAGCCGGCCATTTCTTTCCGGCTGCGAATATAATCATAAAAAACATTATAGGCAATGCGGTAGAGCCACGTTGAGAAACTCGACAGATTGTGGAAAGAAGAGAGATTGGTATATGCCTTGATGAATGTATCCTGCGCCAAATCGTCACTCAATTCGCTGTCGCCGCAAGTCAGGTTGAGAAAGAACCGCCGCACGGGCGACTGGTATTTCTTCACTAACTGGTCGAAGGCCCTAGTGTTTTTGAACACTACGACCTGTGCGACTAGCGATATATCGTTGATTTGGCTCATTTATTTTCGTCGCTCTTTTCTCCGTTTCTTTCTTCCTGCTGCGTTGCCGAAGGGGCGGCTGCATCGAAATTGTTTCCGGTGGGGGGATCGTTTCGGGTACCGAAATTGTTTCCGGCAGCAGAATTGTTCCGGGTGTCGATGTCTCTTTTCCGGGAAACGTTCATCCGGAAAGGATCAATATCATCTGTTTTCTGTTGTTTGCTGCCTATTATCCATTGGCCGATGCCCATAAACATGATAAGCAGTCCGATTGCTCCGATTCCGAACTCTCCGGTGATCGCCCAGAGGAAGATGAAAAGTCCGATCCCTGTAAAGGTGTTTTTGATGCCTTGTGAGCGTTGGTCGGCCGGCCGGTTTTCGCGGATAAAGTTTTCCGGCAGCGGTTGTCCGGCTGCAATGGCCTGTTCGGCAAGGCGGTAACGGGCTTTCCGGTTCTTGTAGCGGAAGAAAAAGATTACAAACAAGATAAATACGGGCAGTCCGAAGACGGCGACGATTGCGATAATAGAGATCAGGATCCCTCCGCTGATCGTGTCGCTGAGGTTGCCGAAGGGAAGGTCGTTGTCATCCGATTCGAAGGTAAAACCAACTTTTCCGTGGCTGCTTCCGGAGGAGCTGACACTGTTTGCGTCCTTGCCCGCCGTTGTATCTACGCCGATCACCGTCACTGTTGTGTTGGATTCATCCGCCTTGGTGTCTGTCTTTTTCGAAAGGGTCACTTTCACATTTTCGGTAGAATCCTTCTCAATGCTACTCTGTTTTTGTGCATTAATTACTGTCGAAGTGGTGAATGCGAGCAATAATGCTATTAGAATTTGTTTCATATTTGTTATTTTTTAATTTGTTTCTTTGTCTGTTAGACGCAGTTAGTATCCGAGAAAGTTGCAAAGAGACGAAATATTTTTGATATTTGCGCAAATTAATAAATGAAAATGAATTTACCCGCTTCTTTTACAGAATATACCCGCGCTTTGTTGGGCGTCGAAGAATACGAAAAACTGGTTTCCGCCTTGCAGCAGGAACCTCCTGTGAGCATTAGGCTGAATCGGTTGAAAGTTCATCGGTTGAAAGTGGAAAATGCTCTATCGGTTCAACCTCCCTGGTCTTCGGAGGGAATCTACCTCGACGAACGGCTCACTTTTACATTCGACCCGTTGTTTCATGCAGGGTGTTATTATGTGCAGGAGGCTTCTTCGATGTTCGTGGAACAGGTGCTCCGGCAGCATGTCACGAAGCCGGTGGTGATGCTCGACCTTTGTGCCGCTCCGGGAGGGAAATCGACCCATGCTCGTAGTGTGTTGCCCGAAGGTAGTTTGCTGGTTGCCAACGAGGTAATCCGGAACCGGTCGCAGATTTTGGCGGAGAACCTGACGAAATGGGGACATCCGGATGTGGTGGTTACGAATAACGACCCGGCTGATTTTTCGGCTTTGCCTTCTTTCTTTGACGTTATTCTGACAGATGTGCCTTGCTCCGGCGAAGGGATGTTCCGTAAAGATCCGGTGGCCGTTGAAGAATGGAGTCCGGAGAATGTGGAAATTTGCTGGCAACGGCAACGGAGGATTATTGCGGACGTTTGGCCGAGTCTGAAACCCGGAGGCATTCTTATATACAGTACCTGTACATATAACACGAAAGAGGACGAAGAAAATGTCCGTTGGATTCTGCAGGAATTTGGGGCGGAATCGTTGGCGGTAGATATTCGGGAAGAGTGGAATATCACAGGAAATCTGCTGTGCGGCGAATCGGCTTCCGTATATCACTTTTTCCCGCATAAGACGAAGGGTGAAGGCTTTTTCTTGTCCGTACTCCGCAAACCGGAAATGGCAGGGGAGGACAGTTATGCCGATTATTATTCGTTTCCGAAAGGAAAATCCGCCGGGAAAAAAGGTAAGAAAGGTGGGGGAGCCTCTTCTTCGCCTGTCTCCAAGGAAAACATGGCAACGGCCGGAAAATGGCTGCATGATGAGTGTGCCGGAAAGTACGTCTTGTCGGCAGAAGGTGCTGAAATACACGCGTTTCCTCAGCAATGCGTAGCCGAACTGGCTGCCATGAAACAACATTTGCGGGTGGTGCAGGCAGGCGTTTCGGTTGGCGAGGTGAAAGGAAAAGATCTGATTCCCGCCCATGCCTTGGCCATGAGTGCCCTTCTTCTGCGGCAGGATGTTTTTGCAACCGAGGCGGTGAGTTATGAACAAGCAATCGCTTATTTGCGGAAAGAGGCTGTCACTTTGCCGGCGACAGCCCCTCGCGGGTATGTTTTGCTCACTTATCGAAATATTCCTCTGGGTTTTGTGAAGAATATCGGCAACCGGGCTAATAATCTTTATCCGCAGGAATGGCGTATCCGTAGCGGGTATTTGCCGGAAAAGATCCGCGTGTTGTAAAGGCCGGATAAGGCCTACAACTTACTTTTGTAAATCCGTGCCATTGCTTTCTGATATTGGTTTTCGAGTTGCAGATAGTTCTGGTGGCTCTGGTAGATGACGGATACTTCTACGAAATACTCTATCATGCTGATTTGTCCTCCGGTGAGTGCCTGTTTCAGCAATGCCAAGTCCTGTTGCGACCGGAACGTCTTTTTATATTCTTCCATGGAGTTATGCAGTGCTTTGGCTTCACGATAGAGCTGTGACAATTCGGATTCAACTTGCAACGTGGCATTTTCTTTTTGCAGGTCGATGTTCAAAGCTTGTGCTTTCGCAATCTTCACCTTGTTCCGGTTTTCGAAAAGAGGGAAAGAGAAGCCGACTACTACCCCGTTGAAAGGTGTGCCCGTTTCTGTGTTCCGGCGATATCCCAGTTCCAGTTTCGGCAACCACTGCGATTTGTTGACCGCTATTTGTTTCCGGGCAACGAGGCTTTCGTTGCCGAGCGCCATGAGGGTACGGTCGGCAGAGAGCACTTCCGATTTCAAGATCTGGTAATCGGAGGGAAAAGGAGTGAGGGGATACCGGCTTTCTTCAAAGACCACCGGGATATTGCCGTTCAGCGTATTCAGTTCCTGCATTTTGTTGCGGAGCGCCGTTTCGTTGAGTGAGGCTTCTGTGCGGACGTTCAGTAATTCCAGATTGATTTTGTTCGTCTCGAGGGCGTTGGCGTCTCCGGTTTGGAGACGTTTGGCATACATTTCAGCGAGTACTTCCGCGTTGCGGAGCCTTTCTTCGAGAATTTGTTTCTGCTGGCGGAGCATGATAATGTCCAGACAGACTTCTTTCGCCTGCAACAGTTTGTCCTGACGGAATACGTCCGCCTGGCTGTCGTAAGCCCCTGCCTTCAACCGGTTCAGTTTATTGCGCGTGGCATACAGGCTGGGGAAGTCGAAACTCTGCGAAACGACGAGTTCGCCGATTGTTTCGTTTTTGTCCTTTGCTCCCCAGAGGTGAGCGTAGGACAAGGTAGGATCGGGCAGGTTGTTGTCCGTTTTGGATTCCAGTTTCTGCGAGGTAATCAGTTGGGCGTTCGCCTGCAACTCCTTGTTGTTCGTTTCTATATTTTTTAATACCTGTTCTATGCTGTTCTGTGCCTGCACACCCCCCGTCAGGGTGAAGAGTGCAGTGGCAGCAAAAGAACTTATAATGATAATCCGTTTCATACTTTTTCTTTTATTTGTTTCTTCTATTACGTCTGGCTGATGATTAGCAGGGTGTCGCGAGGGATTCTTGCTCCGGTGCAGCGTCGGTAGGCCGGCGGTGCATCATCAGGTAAACAATCGGAACGATGAAACCGTTCAGGAACGTAGAGGTTAAAAGTCCGCCCAAGATAACTTTGGCCATTGGACTTTGAATTTCGTTTCCGGGCAAGTCGCCGCCGAGCGCCAGCGGGATCAGTGCCAGTGCCGACGAAAGCGCTGTCATAAGAATCGGGTTCAGACGGTCGAGCGAGCCTTGCATGACACTGTCGTATACATTCAGTCCTTCCTCTTTTTGGAGGTGGTTATAGTGGCTGATAAGCAACATACCGTTTCTGGTCGCAATGCCGAACAGGGAGATAAACCCGATAATTGCCGGAATGCTGACCTCACCCGTCGTGATGACCAGTGCGAAAACACCGCCGATCAGTGCAAGCGGCAGGTTCAACAAGATAACGCCGGATTCCTTCACGCTGCGGAACTCGTTGTAAAGCAGCAGGAAGATGACAACAATGCTGATGAATGACGTCAGCGCCAATGTCCGGCTGGCGGCTTGTTCGCTTTCAAACTGTCCGCCGTATTCGATGTGATAGCCTTCGGGGAGCTGTATAGACGTATCGATACGCTTTTGGATGTCGTTTACCACACTTCGGAGGTCACGGTCCGCCACGTTGGCGGAAATCACGATTTTGCGCTTCACGTTTTCGCGGTTGATCGTGTTCGGTCCCATGGCCGAAACCACTTCCGCCACGTAGTTCAGAGGCACTTTGCGGCCGTCGTTGGTGTCTACCATTAAGTTGCGGATTTTCTCCATTTCGTCCCGTGCGTCATCCTTCACTTTTACGATGAGGTCGAAGCTCTTTCCCTGTTCATAAACCTGCGAGATCACTTTTCCTGCAAGGGCAACGTTGACATATTCCGAGAATTCCGGCAAGGTAATCCCGAACTTGGCAAGCATCTCCTGTTTCGGTTGAATCTTCAATTGCGGACGCTCGATCTGCTGCTCCACGTTGAGGTCGGCAATGCCCGGTATATCTCCGATAGCGTCCTTTATCCGGTTGCCGAGTGAGAACATCTTGTTCAAGTCGTCGCCGAAAAGTTTGATGGCGATGTTTGCCTTTGTACCGGACAACATGGCATCGATTCGGTGGCTGATAGGCTGACCGATTTCTATATTTGCACCGGTGATCGTTCCTAGTTTCTCGCGCACTTCGGCAACGAGCTCGTTGCGCGGACGGTCTTTCAGCTCGAACGGAGCTTCGATTTCCGAGACGTTCACGCCAAGCGCGTGCTCGTCCAGTTCGGCACGTCCCGTCTTGCGGGCTACCGTCTGTATCTCTGGAATTGTCAGCAGCAGTTCCTCGGCACGATGTCCCATTTTGTTGCTTTCTTCCAACGAAATGCCCGGCAGCGAACTGATGTTGATTGTGAACGAGCCCTCATTGAAAGAAGGCAGGAAGCTGCGTCCGAGAGTGAAGAACACACCGAGAGCGACCACAAACAGTCCGATTGTACTTCCCAAAGTCACCCGTTTGTGGGCCAGTACCCAAGTCAGTGCCTTCCCGTAAATCCCTTTCATCCAACGGGCTACGAATGACTCTTTCAGTTCTTTGTTCGTCTTGTTACTGCCCAGCAGATACGAGCAAAGTACCGGGGTCAGCGTCAGCGCAACAACCGTCGAAGCGAACAACGCCACGATAAACGCAATGCCCAGCGGGACCAACATTCTTCCTTCCATTCCGCTCAGGAAGAACAGGGGGACAAAACTGACTACAATAATCAACGTCGAATTAAGGATAGGCATACGAACTTCCTTCGAGGCGTTGAATACCACCTCCAGTGTACTGAGCCGTTCGGCCTCCGGTTTCTGCCGGTTCTCCCGCAGGCGCTTGTACACGTTTTCGACGTCCACGATCGCGTCGTCCACCAGTGAACCGATAGCAATGGCCATACCACCGAGACTCATTGTGTTGATAGTCAATCCCATATAGTGCAGCGTAAGAATGGAGACGAGCAGTGAGATAGGCAGTGTCACCAGCGAGATCACCGTTGTACGTACATTTGCCAGGAACAGGAACAAGACGATCACCACGAAAATACCGCCTTCAAAAAGCGACTTCTTCACGTTGCCGATCGAACTTTCGATGAAACGGCTTTGGCGGAAAATATCAGTAGACACTTTCACGTCGGCAGGCAGGTTCTTTTGGAGGTCTTTCAGAGAGGCTTCCAGTTTGTCGGTCAGTTCGAGGGTACTAGTGGCAGGCTGTTTGGTGACTGTCATTAGTACGGCAGGTTTGCCGCGTTCGGAAGCGGTTCCCAGTTTCGGAGCTTTGGGGCCGATTTTCACGTCGGCGATGTCCTCCAGTGTGACGGGGAAAGTGTTTACTGTTTTTACGACTGCTTTGCCTAGCTCCTCGACCTTCGGAGTAGAAAGTACCCCACGCACGATATATTCATTTCCGAACTCGTAAAGTACGCCACCGTTGGCGTTTAAGTTCATGTCTTGGGTGACAGCCATTATTTCACCCATTGAAACGCTGTAGTGGCGCATCCGTTCCGGGTCCAGTTGAATCTGGTATTCTTTGATGTCTCCGCCCAACACGGCTACTTGTGCCACCCCTCCGGTGGACAGCAGGCGCGGGCGAATCGTCCAGTCCGCAATCGTGCGGAGGTCGAGCATGGAGGTCGAGTCGGCGGTCAGACCGACAATCAGCATTTCGCCCAGGATAGAAGATTGCGGGCCCAGCGTCGGCTTGCCCACGTTGACGGGGAGGGATTCACTGACTACCGCCAGTTTCTCGCTGACAATCTGGCGGGCGAGGTAGATGTCTGTTCCCCAGTCAAATTCCACCCAGACAACGGAGAAGCCGTTGGTGGACGAAGAACGGACACGGCGTACACCGGTAGCACCGTTTACGGCTGGTTTCACAGGGAAAGTGAAGGGGTGGTTCGCAGCCGGACAGGAAAGGTAACGAGTTGTTCCACTTCCTCGGCTGCCATACCGTTGGCTTCGGTCATGATAACCACCGTCGGGGCGTTGAGGTCGGGGAAGACGTCAACTTCGGTATTCATGGCAGTGTAGGTACCCGCGATGAGCAGGAGGAAAGCCGCGCAGAGTACGACCAACCTGTTATGCAGGGAGTAATGTATAATTTTGTTAAGCATGATAATTCATCAATTGAGTGATAAAAAATGAGATAGATGCACCGCAAAGCAATCCGGCTGCGGCGCCTTGCCGCTTAGTGTTCGTGGCTGTGTGCGGGAATTGCGTTGCTGGCGCTTGCCAGACGAACCTGATAAGCTCTTTCCGTCACTACGCGGTCGCCCGGTTTTATTCCGGTGAGGATTTGCACATTTTTGCCGTTGTCGGCGCCTAAAGTCACTTCTTGCTTTTTGTATCCCTCTTCGTCAAGTTGCAGATATACAAAGTAGATTCCCTGTTCCTCGGTCAGTGCCGTGCGGGGAAGGGAAAGGACATTCTCCAGTTGGGAGGAAAGCAGGTAGACCTCTACGAACGAACCGGCTATGATGTCGCCTTTGTTGTCAAATTCAAAAGTTACGGGGACATAGAAAGAGTTGTCTCCCGCTGTTTTGCCGAACGAGAGAAGCCGGCCGTTCAATGCTCCCAATTCATATACCTTATTATTATATGGTGTCCGGAAATTGGCGGAATTAATTGTACGGAGATACGGGTAATACTTTTCCGACACTTCGGCACGGAGGAACAGGCGGCGGTTCTGTGTCACGCTGACCAATGGCTGGCCAATTGTGACATAATCCCCTTCTTTCACCAGAATACTTTTCACGTAGCCGGCGATAGGAGCGGTAATGTTCTGTCCGATTGCCGAATGGTTCTTTGCGAGCGCCTCATAGCTGATGCGGGCATTCTCGTAATTCTGCTCTGCCTGTGCAAAATCCTTGTCGGATACGATTTTGTTTTTGACAAGCGCTTTCATCCGTTCGTATTCTTTCTTCGACACTTCGTAAGCGATGCGGGCACGTTGCACCGGGTCGCCGTCTGCGATGTTGTGCGAGGAAATGGTCACTAGCGGAGTGCCGCTGCCTACACTCATGCCTTCCGTCACCTTTCCGCGGAATGAGACAACACCTGCCACAGTGGCTAACACGACCGCATCGTCGCCCTCGGCCGGCAAGCGGAAGG
>OBZQ01000858.1_pt1 | contig 15264 bp, 10 predicted proteins | sample 1495531 | NCBI WGS metagenome assembly OBZQ01 (sample SAMEA2580237, study PRJEB22360) | human gut metagenome | biome: human gut; feature: human-associated habitat; material: faeces | place: Denmark | collected 2008/2010
GAAAAGGTCGAAAAAGTGGTGAAGCCGCCGCATATACCTACTTTTAAAAACAGTATCAAGCGTGAATCCAAATTTGAATTTTTGCTCATCCACAGTGCTATAAGCCCAATGCAAAGCGAACCTATCACATTTATTAAAAGTGTAATTACAGGAAACGGCTGCGGATTTTTAGTAGGAATAAGGGTTAACACATATCGCAACACAGCGCCCAAAAATCCGCCTAAACCGACAAATATAAAATCGAGCAAAAAATCACTCCTTAATCATCACACAGTTCAACATCTTTTGCGATTTTTCCGTGATAAAGTGCATTTGAAATATTAACAGGAGATATGAATACTTTAGCCTTCTTTAAAAGCGTATCAATCTTATCCTTGCTGAATTTAATATCACAAAGGCTGTAAACAGTTATGCTTTCGGCAAGTTTGCGAAGTGACATTGAGCTATCCTTATAAATCGTCACTTTCTTACTTTCATTCGGCAAAATATCAAAGAAATTATCACTGAAAGGCAAAACGGAATCAGCACTTTCAAGTTTAACAAGGCGGGCATATGCGTCACTTTTAACAGTAATATCAAGCCTGTCCTCTTTTATTTCAATCCTTGTTTTAAGTTTTGCTTTCGGCAAATCAAGTTTCTTTTCTGTATCAAAAAGAACAGTTTTTTGTTGCAATAATTCACCGTTTTTAAAAAGTTTAACCGCTACACCGGTGCGTTTTAAATCATACGCTTTTGCAAGTGATTTAACATCAAGTTCAAAAACGAGTTCATTTTTAACTGCGTCAATTGAAACATCTTTTTTATCACTTTGCTTTGTACCCGAAACAAAATCAAAAATATCGTAAGTAACGGTAACATCTTGTTTTTCTTTTAAATCATTTAAAACAAACAGCCTAATGTATTCTTCGGTATTTTCAATTGATACACTGACAGGTGCGTTAAAATGCCTTGCACCGTATTGAAGAGCCTTGTAATTACCGTAATAATCAATACTTGACCAAGAGCAGACACCCCAGCAGTCATTAAGCTGCCAATACATTGAACCGTTACATCTGCCTTTATTTCTTCGCCAATGTTCCGTTGCGTCTGCTATGCATTCATTTTGAGTAACTTGAGAAAGATAAACCATATCCTTAAAATTCTTCGGCAAATTAAAGCGAGAAGCAACATAGTAAACCATTTTATCATTACCGTTTGCACATTTTTGGTGGGCATTAAACACCTTATCATTAAGCGAATAGTTACCCTTATGCTCGGCAAAAATATCAATTGATTTCATATCCGGCAAGCTTTCAAAACCGAATTCGCTGCAAAAACGAGTCATACGCTTGCGGTAATAATTCATAGGCTTTAAACCGTGCCAAACTGCCCACAGGTGAGTATCGCCCACATTATCACTGCCCACACCGTAATTATGCTTTTCACCCACAGGCGAAGTAGGAGTATACGGTGTTGATTTATCATATTTTCTGATTTCAGCTTCAAGAATATGATAAAAGAATTTTTCAGTCCATTCAACATATTTAGTCATATACATCCAAGCAGAATGCATATCTTCAATTTCGTTATTACCGTTCCAAACGGCAAGCGACGGGTGATTGCAAAGCCTTTTTACATTGTATTCAACTTCCCTTTTAACATTTTCAAGAAAAGCATCATCAAAAAAAGGATAAGCCTGACAAGCAAACTGAAAATCCTGCCAAACAAGAATACCGCGTTCATCGCAAGCATCGTAAAATTCATCACTTTCATAATATCCGCCGCCCCAAACACGAATCATATTCATATTTGAAAACTGAACAGCATCAAGCATATAATCAAGCTTTTGCTTATCAAAGCGAGTAATAAAGCTATCTGCCGGAATATAATTGGAACCCTTAATAAAGAGTGGAACACCGTTTAATATAAATTGAAAATTTCTGCCGTATTTATCACGCTCACGGTTAAGTTCAATAGTTCTTAATCCGATTTTCTTGCTTTGCTCGTCTAATACTTTCCCGTTTAATTTAAGTTTTGCACTAACGGTATAAAGCGGTTGATTTTTACTGCCTGAAAGTTCATAAGTCAACCAAAGTTCAGGATTATCAATAACAAATTCGGCACATTCACCGCAGGCAGTCATAACCTCCCCACTCGGCGAAGTAATGCCAATTTCACATTCGTAATTGCCAAAAGATGTTACATCAGCTTTAGCGCTTACAAATGCTTTTCCGTTTTCAAGCCTTTGAGTTATGCCGAGATAATCAATCTTGGCATTATTTACAAACTGAAGTTCAATATCCTTGGTTATACCTGAAAGCGGCAAAACCGGACCCCAGTCCCAGCCAAAATGGCTCTGCGGCTTGCGGATATGAACAATACCGTTTTGCCCATTTGAATTTATAGGAGTCGGGCATTTTTTATACTTATCGCGAACATAATTTACAGGTGATTTAAATACAATTCTTATTTCGTTTTCACCAAGATTTAAAAATGATTTCACGCTTTTTGAATAGGCAACAAAACAGTTTTCCCCTACAAAAAGAAGTCTTGAATTCACATACACATCGCAAATTGTATCAAGCATTTTGCAGTTTAAAAGTACATCGTCACAATCAAGTTCAGCTTCGCTTATCTCAAATATCTTTTTATATTCCCAATCCTTTTCACCTACAAAGCCTACCTCTTTTTCATAAGTTGAAATAAAAGGATTAGGTATATCACCGTTATTCATTAAATCAAGAAAATTACAACCCGGAACAGTTGCATTTTTCCATTCGTTTTCATCCACAGCTTTAAAAAGCCATGCACCATTTAATGTTTTAATCATAAATTCCCCTTAATTTGCCTTTTGTTTTTAAATCATTATAACTTATATAATCAGAATATTCAATAAAAAACAGCCACTTGAAATTACACACAAGTGACTGTATTGTTTTTTATTATTCAGCCTTTGTATCCTGCGTATTTCTCTTTTCTACAAGAGTTTCAAGGATTTTTTGGTGTTCTTTATCACTCATTGCATATTTAAGTGTAGGAAGTGCTGAAAGAAGCATACCGATTGCAGGCGGAATTGAAATAAGGAAGAACATTGCTTCAGCATATTTGCCGGCGCCTGTACCACCGTCATATGTTATAAAGTTTGCACCTTTTTCAATAGCGCGGTTAAGTTTATCAACATTAGCACCGCTGTAACCTACAAATGCATATACTGCTGATGAAATGATTGTTGAAATACCTGCTGCAAGCTTTGTAATAAAGCTTTGGCCCGAGAAAAACACACCATCTGTACGAACACCGTTGTGATATTCTTCATAGTCAACACAGTCGGCAATCATTACTGACTGAAGTACATTGATACCGCCGAAAGCAGCACTTGCAACAAGCATACAAATACCAACAATGATTGACCAGAAAGTAGAAGTTAAATCACCGCCTGAAACTTTGTAAAATACAAAGATAAGTGCAAAAGGAAAAGCACCTGCAATTGAATAAATATTATAAAGTGTTTTCTTTTCAACTTTTTTGATGATTAACGGTGTAACACCCATTGCGATAAACTGGCCGGCAAAAAGGCCGATTGCCACACAGCCAAGGCCTACAAGTATTTTTACATTTAAGCCCGTAATCTTACCTGAAGCGTCTGTTGCTAGAATATTCATAATATTACCGTTTGCATAGTAATATGTAACAAGCGTCATTGCAACAATCATAAGAAGCTGAATAGGGCTTCTCAAAATACCTGAAATAAGAATTTGCCTAAACGGCTTGTTTCTGAACATAATTTGGAAATTTTCTTTGAAAGTATAACTCTTTTCACTTTTTTCAACTTTTTCTCTTGTGAAAAGGCCTGCAAATTCAAAAAGAACAGAAGCAATTACGGTCATAATAATTACTGTAACAATAAAGCCCTTTTGGTTTGCTTTTTGAACAAGAGTATCATAATCAACTGCGTTTTTATCAATTTTGCTTACGAATGCAGAGCCGAGAGCCTGCGCAATCTGAACAACAAGTACGCCAATACCGCCTATACCTGCAACCATACGCGCAAGACCGAGTATCTTGCTTCTGTCGCTTTCATCTTCCGTCATAAGAGATGTAATACCCCAAAGCGGAATATCACAAACAGTAAAGCACATACCCCAAGCAATATATGAAATAGCCGCCCAAGCAACAATAAGTACCTTTTGTGAAGTTGAACTTGCTGTGGCATAGTTACCGTTTATAAATGTTAAAATTGTAACTAAACCTATAATTGCCGGAAATATAATAAGATAAGGCCTGCATTTGCCCCACTTTGATTTGGTTTTATCAACAATAGTACCCATCATCGGGTCATTTATTGCGTCCCAAATTCTTGCGATAGTCATAATCCAACCGAGAGCCATAGCCGGCAGGCAGATGACATTTTGAAAATAGAAGTAAAGACCTGTTGCAACGATATTGTAGATTAAGTTTTGGCCAAACATACCTACAAGATAGCCAACGAGTTCTTTACCCGTATAAGTGCGTTTTTCGCCCATAAAATCTCTCCCTTATTTTTGGCAAAGCCGTATTTGTATATATAATAACAATTTATAAACAAAAATGCAACAGAAATTTTAAAACAATTGTTAACATTGTACAAAATCCTGTTGCTATATAAAATATTCAGTTTTCATTTATGTGTGATAAGATTTCATTTTCTATCTTTTTCAGCTTTTTCATTGATGTTAAGCCTATGTCAACAGTTGTAACCTTACCGTCTTTTTCTTCAATAATAATTTGAGACTGCCTGTCATTAAAATTCTTTTTAAGGCTTGCTTTGGTGTCCTTATTTATTTTTATACTTGCAATATCATCATAATTAAAAATATTATTCTCATCAAATGCAGTAAATTCAAACGAAGTTTCATTAAAAACAATGCCTTGGCTTATAACATATTTGCTTACAACCGCACCTACCCCTATTGCGAAAAGGTCGATTATTGCAAATATAACCGAATAAACGCTCAAATTTTCCAAAAGCTTTTTAACTGCGAATACCGCATATGCTATCACCGAAATATCAAGCACAAGCACCACAAGAAAGGTAACAGGTGAAATGATACGATAAAATTTGTTTTTCATTAAAATTTCCTTTCTTTATAATCATCAAGAAGTTTAATATCCCTTGCCTGAAATTCCCTGCCTGATAAATAAGACAGTTCATTTTCATCATCAAATGCAAATTTAAGCTTATAACTGTAAAGTGCCTGGCGAAATCTTCCCTCTTCAATGCCGTATTTTCCGTCACCGTAAAGCGGGTGGCCTATATGTGCAAGGTGCGCTCTGATTTGATGTGTTCTTCCCGTTAAAAGTTCTATTTCAAGCAGCGATGCATCATCATAATAATCAAGAACTTTATATTTGGTTATAATTTTTTTAGAACCTTCAATTTGATTATCGGTAACTTTAACAAGATTTTTCTTTTCGTTCTTTGTTAAAAATGCGGTCAACACTTCTTCGCTTTTAGGCATTTTTCCGTGAACTACCGTTAAATAAAATTTTTCAATTTCCCTTGATTTAATCTTTGCATTAAGTATTTTAAGCGACTGCAAGTTTTTCGCCCCGATTACAAGGCCGCCTGTATTTCTGTCAATCCTATTTGCAAGAGACGGTGTAAAGCTTGAAGTTTCAGGTGACCACTCACCTTTTTGGTAAAGATATTTTTTTAGCCTTGCAACAAGATTGTCAATATATTCTTTGCCGTCAGGGTGGCACAAAACACCCACCTTTTTATTAAGGATAATTATATTTTCATCCTCATATACAATATCAAGTTCATCACACGCACGCATAAAATCAAGATGTTTAACTTTTAATTTTAAAACATCATCTTTTAGATAAAGTTCAAGAAGATCGCCCTCTTTTAACTTTTGGTCATTTGTACAACGCTTTTTATTAACCTTAATATTCTTTTTTCGTATTTCTTTATACATCAGTGATTTAGGCAGATTTTCAAAAGTTTTATCAATAAATCTATCTACTCTTGTGCCGGCATCACGATTAGATATAACAAAACTTTTCATTAGTTTTTCTTTCTGTTTTTCTTTTCTTCTTCAAGCTCCTGCTTTTCTTTGTAAAACATATTAGCTTTAACATAAACCTGAATAAAGTCTTTCATAACCTCGGCAAGTTCGCCCTTTTGGTAATTTGCAAGAAGTATTCTTTCATCATCATCAATTACAAGCGGGCCTCTTTCATAATCATTAAAAGTAGGCATAAGTGAATATGTTTCCTTGGTTTTAACAATAGAAATAAGTGTATAATCCGCTGTTGCATTTACGAAACCGGTTTTTTTAGTATACTTTTCAATAGTTGAAAGCGGAGATGAATCATTATGCTTTTTGGTATAACAGTATGATATAACTTCCTCCACAAAATTTTCAATTTGCGAATCCGAATACGGTGCTTTGAGCAAAACAACTTTATCAATATCCGCAATACCGTACTTGTCGCTTTCACCGCAAGGAATACCAATCATATTTTCATCTTCATCAATATATACGCTTATAGTAGAGAACTCTTTTTCTTTAACATTGCTCATAACTGCACCTCACAGAAAATTAGTGAAATAATTATACATTATTTTAATCAAAATTACAACTTTATTTGAAAAACAGATTTAATAATGATATAATTATAAAAAACATTCAGGGGTGTTAACTTGAAAAAGGTTTTAATAACAGGCGGTGCAACAGGTATAGGCAAGGCAACAGCACTGCTTTTTAAACAAAAGGGTTATGATGTTTTTATCACATATAACCAAAGCGAACCGGATTTTGACGGGATAACCAAAATCAAATGTAATCTTGAAAACGAAAATGAAATAATTGAACTTTTTAATCAAATTGGAAGCATAGATGTATTGGTGAACAATGCCGGCATAAGCCTTATTAAGCAGATAAATGACACAACAGCCGAAGAATATGATAAAATCATGCGAATTAACGCAAGGTCATATTTTCTCTGCTCGCGCGAAGCGGTTAAACTTATGCTTAAAAGCCACAGCGGTGCAATAGTAAATGTATCATCAATGTGGGGGCAGCTTGGTGCATCGTGCGAAATTGCATATTCAATGAGCAAAGCGGCAGTAATAGGATTAAGTCGTTCTCTTGCGCAGGAACTTGCGCCAAGCGGCATAACCGTAAACTGCGTTTGCCCCGGAATAATTGACACAAGAATGAACTCAATGTTTGAAAAAAGCGAACTTGAAGAGGAAGTGCCTATCGGCAGGCTCGGTACAGCAGAAGAAGTGGCAGACGCGATTTACTTTTTATCACAAAACAAATACATTACATCACAAATTTTAGGTGTAAACGGAGGAATAGTATAATAAATAAGGTGCAATGGATAATTCGTAAAGAAAAATTATCCATTGCACCTTTTATTTAATTGAAAGTAAAACGCGTATTCCAAGGGATATTACGGTTAAAATAACAGACATAAAGCATAAGCGAAAGTACAAAAAGCCATAATTTAAGTTTTTATTTTTCCTGTTGTTAAATCTATTTGTTTCATATGTTATTGGGCAACTATTTTTGCAAAGCTGCCGTTTTGCCTATCCTTTGTAACTATAATTTTATTATCTATTCTTGACGCCAAAGCATCAATATGAGAAATGATGCCTACAAGCCTGCCGCCCTGTGAAAGAGAATTCAGTGCAGAAAGCGCCCTGTCAAGTGCTTCATCATCAAGTGAGCCAAAGCCCTCATCCACAAACATAGTATCAAGCTTAATGCCGCCGCTTGAAGACTGGATTTCATCTGAAAGGCCGAGCGCAAGTGACAGAGAAGCCATAAATGATTCACCGCCTGAAAGCGTGCTTACACTTCTTGTTGAGCCGTTAAAATGGTCAAGCACATCAAGTGCCAAGCCCTCATTTTTCTTTAATGTTTCGGCATCGTGCCTGCGAATAAGTTCATACTGCCCATCGCTCATTGTAAGCAGGCGAAGATTTGCTTTTCTCAAAATTCTGTCAAAGTAAGTCATTTGAACAAAGGTTTCAAGCGTGATTTTCTCTTTTCCCGAAATATCACCGTTTGCCGTTTCACTGAGAGATTTCAGCCAAACATACTTTTTATCAAGCAGTGCTAAATCGCGGCTTCTGGCTCTTATCTCTTTAAGAAGTGATTTATTATTTTCTGTTCTGTAATAAACGAGCTTAGCCTTTTCGTTTTCTTCACTTTTGGTATTTTCAAGTTCTGCAAGCTTCTGTAAAAGCTTTTCAATATCATAATTTTCAAAATCTTTAATTGAATTTTCGAGGCTTAATTTTTTACCTAAAAGAGTATCCAATCGCGACTTTGATTTATCTAAATTTTCTTTTGCCTTTTCTATTTCGGCTTTGATAATCTGCGCTTGTGCTTTATATTCATTTTGCTTTGCAAGGGCGTGTGATTTGGTGTCAAAATCAAGTTCGTTTTTCAGCTTCATAACCGAACCCGACTTTTCATCAACCCTTGCTTTTAGAGAAGCGACTGCTGCTTTGCAAGCGGAAATTTCCTGTAATGTGAGCGTCGATTTTTCCTGCATTTTCGGAATATCTGTTTCCAATTTTTTGCGCATTATATCTTTGCTTTCAGCTTCTTCTAAAAGTGCTTTGGTATCTTCATATTCTTTCTTTAATTCACCATTTTGCAAATTAACATTTTCTATAATATTTTCGTTTGTGTCAAAAAGCTTTTCGGCTTTTGCTTTCACATTTTGAAGTAAAGTATCAATAACCGCCTTTTTGAACGAACATTCTTTTCCGGCTTCACTTGCGTATTCCTGCGATTTTTGCGCAAGTGCTTTGGCTTTTTCAACATCTGCCGCACTCGGTGCATTTTCGCTTATTATTGCCCTATTAGGATGATTTTTTGAGCCGCAAACAGGACAAGGCTCACCGTCTTTAAGCTCGCTTGCCATAATACCTGCCTGCTCGCTTAAAAATGCGGTGTATTTCATACTGTATTCATCATTAAGATTGTTATATTTATCAAGCGCACTTTTCGCCTTTTCCTGAAGTAAAGAGTATTTTTCTTTTTCTTCTTTATATTTTTTTATTTCATTCTTTAATTCATCTAAAGACTGCACTTTGTTTTTAATATCATTTAATTTCGAATTAAGTCTTTCAATATCAATTAAAGAATTTTTATAAATTTGAAGTCGCTTCGTTTTTTCTTCAATATCGCAAGTTAGTGAAGCATACTCGTTTTCTTTGATTTTTAAAAGCTTTTCATTTTCTTTAACAGTCTGAATATCAATATTTAACTCATTTTGAACTTTTTCAAATTCATCAAACTTCGGCATTTTATCTTCAATAAGATTTATTTTTTTGGATAAAACTTCCAAAGTTTCATTTTTGGCGGCGGAATTTGAATTTACCTTTTTACTTTCGTTAAAGTTTTTATCGGCAATTTCAATTTCTTTCAAAATATTGGCATATTCTTTTTTTGATTCTTCCTGATTTTTTGCCACCGCCAAAGCAGAAGTCAATTTTGCTGTTTCTTTATCTGTTTTTTCAAGAAAGTTATTTAATTCATTATACCGTGCGCTGTCTTTTTCCACGATTTTATTCATCAGCGATATAACATCGTCGATTAAAACTTCGCCGTTTTTTGCGCTTTCAAGCGACGGTGACAGCGTATCGTTTTCACCGCAGGAAAATTGAGAAATATATTGATTTATGCTTTGCTTTTCCCTTTCTCTCTGCTTTTTAAGCTCATTAAAAAGGCTTGATAGTTTATATTCAATTTGGCTGTACGGTTCGGTTTTAAATATTTTTCTGAAAATTTCTTTTCTCTCTTTGGTATCACAATTTAGGAGCTTTCTGAAATCACCTTGTGCTATCATTGCAATTTGCGAAAATTGGTTTTTATCAACACCCAAAATTTCTTCGATTTTAGCTGTTACTTCATTTGTTTTTGAAACAACTGTACCGTTTGGCAAAATAAGAGTTGCATTTGCACCTTGCTTTGCAAAACCCTCTCCCCTTTTGCTTTTACGCAAATATTCAGGATTTCTTGTAACTTTATACACTTCACCGTTATATTCAAATTCAAGTTCAACATATGTTTTTGTTTCATCATTGGCATATTTTGAACGAAAAGAAGATTTATCGCGAATATCTCCGCTTGCTTTACCGTAAAGTGCAAAGCAAACAGCATCAAAAATCGTGGTTTTGCCGGCACCTGTATCACCGCAAATAAGATAAATTCCGCCGTTTCCAAGCTTTCGCATATCAAGTGAAACTTCGCCGGCATAAGGGCCAAACGCCGACATAGTAAGTTTTAAAGGTCGCATTTTTCACCCTCCCATACTTCTTTCACAATATCTTTTAAAAGTTTGGTTTGCTCGTCATTTAAAGCAGAAGCATTCTGCTTTTCATACAGATTTTCAAAAATTTCAATCGGTGATTTTTCTTTTACATTTTCTATTTTTTCAATTTCACCGCTTGCCCGTGTTCTTCTGTTATCATAATCAAGCTTCATTATATTTGTATAAACAGTTCTAAGCCTGCCGATTGCATCTACAACATCTTCTTCATCTGTAAGAGTGATATGAAAATAATCTACTTTACTGTTAAGCTTTTCCCAATAGCTTTTTTGCATAAGTTCGTCGTATGTACCCTTTATTTCCACCAAATCACGCTTTGGTATAAGAGGAACAAGTGAAATTTCGACATCACCTTTTTCTTTCATTTCAACAACGGTAACGCTCTTGTTATGCCTGCATTCAGAAAATGAATATTTAAGCGGTGTACCGCAGTATCTGACAGTATCACGAACAAGCTTTTGCGGCGAATGGATATGCCCGAGTGCAACATAATCGAATTTATCATAAGCGCAAACATCAACATTATCTGTGCCGCCAAGGCTGATTTCTTCGCTGTCGCTCTTAATTGCTCCGGTCACAAATTGGTGGGATAAAATAACATTTCTCTCACTTTCATCAAGCGAAATATGACCAAGTGCACAGCTTACAGCGTCGGTATAACTGTTTATTTCTTCATCAGGAAAAGCCTGGCGCACATTAACCGGCTTGATAAAAGGGAGCATAAAAACATTTACATTTCCCCATTCATCACTTAAAGTATGCTTTTCAATGTTTCCGTCATAAACAGGTGACATAAAAATATTTCCGCTTTGCATAATTCTTGCACCAAAAGCAATTCTTTCTGCACTGTCGTGATTACCACTGATGATAAAAACAGGCAACTTTAAAGAAGAAAGCCTGAAAATAAAATCATCAAGCAGCCTTACTGCTTCGCCTGAAGGCTGGGTTTTATCATACACATCACCTGAAATCAGCACAAAATCAGGCTTTTGCTTTTCAATTATTTCTATTATTTCAAGAAGTATATACTTTTGGTCATCAAGCATTGAAAATTCATTTACACGCTTGCCGATATGCAAATCGGAAAGATGAATAAACTTCATAATTTGTCCCCTTTAAATTCAATGATTCTATTATATAAAGGTATTCTATTTTAGTCAATATTCACTTTTTATAGTACAAAATGAGCAAAAATGCAAATACGCTTGCATTACCATATAAAAATAAGTATTATATAGTAAATAATACAAAATTCACTTTTAAAAATTATAGGGAGAATACTATGAATCCTTTTCTTTTTACCGATGTTGAAGAAAAAAAGTATGCGCGCGCCTGTCTTAAATTTTCAAAAAAGCTCGGGTTGATTGACGATGACAGCTTGGAAGCAGTAATTAAAAGATGTGACGCAGAAAACGAAAAAAGAAAACTTCAAAAAGAAAATAACGAAACAGTATACGGGCTTACCCACTTTTCATACCCGGCATATCTTGATTATGAACTTACAAGATTAAAACTTGATTTTGTGGGCGAATGTGAAAATGTAAAAAAAGCCTATACATATAAAGAAATAAGCCGAAAGCAAATGAAAGCTTATTTCAAGCAAAATAAGGATTTATTTACAAGATATAATAATGATAAATTTTTCTTTTTTGAAGTTAAAACCGTTATTTACAAGAAGATAAGAGAGGAGCAGTATGATGAAGAAATCAACAATATACTTCGTAAGCTCGCTTAACGGCAATGACGAAAATGACGGTTTGAGCGAAAGCACCGCATTTAAAAGCCTTAATAAAATCAATGAAATTGATCTTATACCGGGTGACAAAGTATTTCTTTTAAGAGGCTCTGTTTTTGAAAATGAATTTTTGCATTTAAAAAACTGCGGTGACATAAACGGTGATATGATTGAAATCACAGCCTATGGGCAGGACGGTGATTTGCCGAAAATCAACACTAACGGTCACGGTGTTTGGTATCAGGATTACGGATGTGAACTTGACTATTCGGGCCACATTTACAAGGGCAATGTTTCATCATCAATTCTTCTTTACGATGTTGAAAATATACTTATAAGAAATATCGAGATTACAAACAAGGAAGAATTTAAAGATATGGAAAGCTACTGTGCGCCGGATAAAATGGACAGAACCGGTGTAGCCGCAGTTGCGAAAAACAGGGGTACGCTCCATTCAATAAAACTTGATAATTTATTTATTCACGATGTAAACGGAAATGTTTACAACAAGCATATGAATAACGGCGGAATATATATGACATCGTTTACACCCGATAATGAAAGTGAAACCGGCGTGGCAAGATATGACGGTGTAGAAATTAAAAACTGCTATGTAAAAAATGTAAGCAGATGGGGAATTGCAGTGGGCTATTCATATCGCCACAAGGATTTTGCAACCAAAGAGCTTGATGAAGAAACTTTCAAAAAATACGGAAATGAAAACATAGTTATTAAAAATAATTATGTTAAATATGCCGGCGGTGATGCAATAACACCTATGTATGCTTTAACTCCGCTTGTTGAGCATAATATTGCAGATTCCTGTGCTACCGAAATGAATGACAGAATTTACAAATATCCCCAAAAGCGTGCAGGCAAGGTAGCGGCTGCCATTTGGCCTTGGAAATGTAAAAATGCACTTTTAAGATACAACGATGCAAGCGATACAAAACTCAACCAAGACGGTATGGCATATGACGCAGATTCGGGTGACGGAACAAAGTATGAATATAACTATTCACGGCTTAATGAAGGCGGATGTATGATGTTTTGCTTGCAACAAGCAGTGCATAACACTTTTGAAAACAATTTAAGTGTTGATGATTTAAGCGGTACAATGACACCGGCAAGCAATCCTGACGCTTATGTTGCAAACAATACATTTTATGTAAGGCCGGGCGTTCCTTTTGTAAGAAAAAGAATGCACGGAAAAATGACGCTGAAAAACAACAAAGTTATAAAAATTGAGAAATAAAACGGAGGATACAAAATGGCAAACAGCAAAGGCAGAGTAACAATTCCGACAGATATGGATGTTGTTAAAGAAACCCTTGAAATTATGGATGAATGGGGTGCAGACGCTATTCGTGACTGTGACGGAACAGAATTTCCGCAGGAACTTCGCAACACAGGTGCGAAAGTTTATGCCACTTATTACACAACAAGAAAAGATAATGCTTGGGCAAAAGCAAATCCTGATGAGATTCAGCAGATGTACATTATGACAAAATTTCACACTGCTGTAAGTGACACTATTTCCATTCACCTTATGGATAATCTTTATCCGGATATGCTAAAAGTAAACAACCGTGATGATATTACAAGATGGTGGGAAGTTATTGACAGAACTACGGGCGAAGTAGTGTCCCCTGCCGATTGGACTTATGATGAAGAAAGCGGAAATGTAACAATAAATAACGCAACCCCGTTTCACGAATACACAGTCAGCTTTTTAGCTTATATTATGTGGGACCCTGTACATATGTATAACGCAGTAGTTAACGAATGGGATGTTGAACCACAAATTACATTTGATGTTCGCCAGCCGAAAACAAAAGCACATTCACTTGAAAGGCTTCGCAAATTTCTTGACAGTCACGAATATGTTGATGTAGTCAGATTCACAACTTTCTTCCACCAATTCACATTGATTTTTGATGAACTTGCGAGGGAAAAATTTGTTGATTGGTTTGGTTACAGTGCTTCAGTCAGCCCATATATACTTGAGCAATTTGAAAAAGAGGTTGGATATAAATTCCGCCCTGAATTTATTATTGACCAGGGATATATGAATAACACATATCGAATTCCGTCAAAAGAATTCAAAGATTTTCAGGCTTTTCAAAGGCGCGAAGTTGCAAAGCTTGCTAAAGAAATGGTTGATATAGTACACGAATACGGCAAGGAAGCTATGATGTTTATGGGTGACCATTGGATTGGAATGGAACCGTTTATGGATGAATTCGCATCAATAGGGCTTGACGCAGTAGTAGGAAGTGTAGGAAACGGTGCAACTCTCCGTCTTTTCAGTGATATTAAAAATGTAAAATACACAGAAGGCAGATTTTTACCGTACTTCTTCCCTGATGTTTTCTGTGAGGGAGGCGACCCTATAAAAGAAGCAAAGGTAAATTGGGTAACAGCAAGGCGCGCTATTTTAAGAAGTCCTATCCAGCGTATCGGCTACGGCGGCTATCTTAAGCTTGCACTTAAATTTCCTGATTTTGTGGATTACATTAAATCTGTTTGCAATGAATTTCGTACTCTTTATGATAACATTCAGGGTGTAACACCTTACTGTGTGAAAAAAGTTGCAGTTCTCAACTGCTGGGGCAAAATGAGAGCTTGGTCTAACCATATGGTTCACCACGGACTTTATTACAGGCAAAACTATTCATACTTCGGTGTTATCGAAGCATTGAGCGGCGCACCTTTTGATGTATCTTTCATCAGCTTTGACGATATAAAAGAAAATAAAAACCTGCTTGATGATATTGATGTTATCATCAATGTAGGCGATGCAGACACAGCGCAAGGCGGCGGCGAATACTGGGCAGATGAAGAAATCGTTACCGCAATCAAAAAATTTGTATATAACGGCGGCGGATTTATCGGTGTAGGTGAACCGGGTGCTCATCATTGGCAAGGAAAATTCTTCCAGCTTGATGATATTTTAGGTGTTGAAGAGGAAAACGGTTTCACTTTAAACACACGCCGCTACAATACCGAGGAACACCGCGACCACTTCATTCTTGAGGATACAAACAATGGCAATGTTGACTTTGGAGAGGGCAAGAAAAACATTGTTGCACTTGACAAAACGACCGTACTTGTTCAAAATGCAAGTGAACTGCCATTCGCTGTTCGCCACGCTGAAGAAGTTCAAATGGCAGTTAAAGAATTCGGAAAAGGCAGAGGTGTATACATCA
>OBZQ01000867.1_pt1 | contig 15093 bp, 12 predicted proteins | sample 1495531 | NCBI WGS metagenome assembly OBZQ01 (sample SAMEA2580237, study PRJEB22360) | human gut metagenome | biome: human gut; feature: human-associated habitat; material: faeces | place: Denmark | collected 2008/2010
CCGTCAGCGGCGCTTTGCTTATTCAGTCAGCAGCGGTCAATGGATCAGGCCCTGGCCTCGCTGTTGTGCTCTGCCTTCTTGTAGGCGGAGAAGGAGTGGAACACGATGTTCAGGCCCAGAACGATCAGCAGGACAGCCAGGATGAGCTGCAGGCCGTTGGCGATGAACACAGCGCCCCAGGTGGTCTCACCGGCAGGGATGGTGACGGCAGCGGCATTGCGGATGGCCTTGACCATCGCCATGAGACGCTGCACCAGAGCGGTGAAGGTGACGCAGAGCATGATGACCAGCGGGGGGAAGAGCATCTTGTTGCTGCGGCCGGTGACCTTCAGGAAGACGCACAGGGTAGACAGGACCAGAGCGCTCAGCAGCTGGTTTGCAGAGCCGAACAGGGGCCAGATGTTGGCGTAGCCGATCTTGGTCAGGATGAAGCCGAACACCAGAGTGATGAAGGTGGAGAAGTAGACGTTGCAGAGCAGCTTGCGCCAGCCCTCAGCGTGCTCCATGTCGTCCACGCTGAACAGCTCCTGGAAGCTCATGCGGCCGATACGGGCCACGGCATCCAGACTGGTCAGAGCCAGTGCGGAAACGCACATGGTCATAAAGACGGTAGCGGCATAAGCGGGGACACCGAACATCTCAAAGAAACCGGCGACGCCGCGGCTGAAGATCTGGAAGGGAGTGCCGGCGGCGGGGGTGCCGTCGGCAGCGGCAGCAGCACCGGCGACGCAGAGGGCCAGAACAGCCAGCAGGCTCTCGAGGATCATGGCGCCATAGCCGACCTTCAGCATATCCTTCTCGTTCTCGACGGTCTTGGAGGAGGTGCCGGAGGAGACGAGGCCGTGGAAGCCGGAGACAGCACCGCAGGCCACGGTGACGAACAGGATGGGGAACATGGTACCCAGCTTCTCGTTGGTGAAGCCGGTGAAGACGGGCAGGTTCATGGTGGGATGGGCGACCAGCAGGCCGACCGCGGCGCCGATGATCATGGCCACGAACATGAAGGTGGTCATGTGGTCACGGGGCTGCTTCAGCAGCCACATGGGCAGAACGGCGGCAAAGAAGATGTAGACGAAGGTGATGTAGCTCCATGCAGCCTTGCCCAGAATGAGGGGCAGGTTCGCGCCGATGACGAAGGACAGCACGATGAAAACGATGCTGATGACGCTCTCCTTCCAGCCGGAGAAGTTGAACTTCTTCTGGATGAGGCCGAAGACGACAGCAAAGACCATGAACATGATGGAGACCATACCGGCAGCGCCGTTGGTCTGGGCAGCCTCCACCAGAGCGCCGTCTGCGCCGAAGGCATTGAAGGTTCCGGCCACCATGTCCGCAAACGCTGCAATGACGATGCCGCAGAACAGCCAGCAGAACAGCAGGAACAGCTTGCGGCCGGTCTTGCCGATGTACTTCTCGATGAGCATGCCCATGCTCTTGCCGTCGTTCTTGACGGAAGCGTACAGAGCGCCGAAGTCGGTGACAGCGCCGAAGAAGATGCCGCCCAGCAGCACCCACAGCAGGACAGGCAGCCAGCCAAAGGCTGCGGCCTGAATGGCACCGGTGACAGGGCCTGCACCGGCGATGGAGCTGAACTGGTGTGCAAACACGGTCCAGCCGTTGGTGGGGACATAGTCACGGCCATCCTCGTGGACGACTGCGGGGGTCTTGGCGGCGGGGTCGATGCCCCACTTGTTGGCCAGCCAGCGGCCGTACAGCGTATAAGCGCCGAACAGACACAGGGCTGCGATCAAAACGATGACCAGCGTATTCATTTCTTTATACCTCTTTCCTTTCTTTCACATCGGCAATGGCCGAAGCAGGACGGCTGTGCCCAAAAGCAGGGCAGGCGAAACGGCCCGGAGGGGTGAAAAAAGCCTCCGTCCTCACGAAAGACAGAGACACAAAGATGTGTCCCATCTTCCTCGAAGACGAAGGCCAAACGGTGCAGCTGCACCGGTCGTTCTCCGCGGTACCACTTCGTTTGCTGCGTTCGGGAGCAGCCGCTTGCGCGTACAGGCGTTCCTGCCGCCGATACGCCGCCCTGTAACGTGGGCTGAACGGCCATGCACTACTGCCGCAAGCGGGTTCGCACAGGCTGCTCGCAGGTGAGGGCCTCTCGCACTGTGCTGCCGTCTTGCACCGGAATGGCGGCTCTCTGAGCGCAGGGAATGCGAAAGGTCATGTCCTGTTCATTGCATTTGCCGAATGATTGTGTATACTTTAGTCCTGATTTCATAACTTGTCAATATAGTTTGGGCAAGTTAGGAGACTCTGCCATTTTTGCGGGGGAGAAACTAAGAAAATTTAGGCGATTTTTGTTCAGATGTGAGATGAATAAAACTGAATGCCTCCACAGGTGAAATCTGCTAAACTCCCGGAAAGAAAGACCGGACACTTGACTTTTACACTTTCAAGTGCTAAAGTTACAGAGTAACAGAAAGCCCCCTGCCGCACCCCGCGGCACTTTGCCCTGAAGGAGGCAGCTATGGCGGACAAGAACCCCAGAAGAAACCCCACCACCGACGCACTGTTCGACGCGATCCTGAGTCTTGAGACGAGGGAGGAGTGCTACAACTTCTTCGAAGACCTCTGCACGGTCAAGGAGATCTCCGATATGGCCCAGCGTCTGGAAGCGGCCAAGCTCCTGCTCGGCGGCAGCACCTACGACCAGATCGTAAAGGCGGTGGAGATCAGCACCGCCACCATCAGCCGCATCAACCGCTGCATCCAGTACGGCTCCGGCGGCTACCGCGACACCATCGAGAAGGTACACAAGAGCGCAAAGCCGGAGTGACATCCGGGCGGCGAGGCACATAGGATGGACTGCGCCCGATCCCTATTATAGAAAGGAAGGTCCTTCTTATGACTGATACCACCAACTGCACCCTCTGCGTTTCCTGCGGCTGCCCCGCGCTGCCCAGAGTTTCCCTCGACCAGGCCGTCATCGACCTGATGGAGAGCATCGCTCTGCAGGAGTCGGCCCTGAGCCACATCCTCTGCGCCGAGACCCAGAAGATGAAAGCCGCCCTCAGCATGGAGGAGCTGGACCTGTGCAAGCTGCTGGAGGTCAACGACTCCGCCACCAACATGGTCCACGCCGTGGCGAACCTTGAGCTGGTTCTGAAGGAGAAGCTGGAATTCATCGCCAACAACCTCTACTACCCCTCGACGGGGAACGGCACCACCACCGAGAGCTGATGTCAAAATGCGACTGCCCGCCCGCAATGGGTGGGCGGTTTTTCCTTTCCGGGGCGGAGCTGCCTAAAAATATGTATAAAAGTCGGAAAAGTGTTTTGTTGGAATTGCTGAATATCGAAATCTGTGCTATACTATATAATGTTTATCCAAAGAGAAAGGGGAACCTGACCTTGCTGCACTACGATGCGATCCTGTTTGACGTGGACGGTACGCTCATCGATTCCGCCCCCGGCATTCTCAATACACTGGAAGAGGTTTTCAGCTCCATGGGCGTTGACGTCGCCCGGAGCGACCTTGGCCGCTACATCGGCCCGCCCCTCCGCAAGAGCTTCGGCGAGCATTTCTCCGACCCTGCAAAAATCGAGGAGGCCATGAAGCGCTACCGCGTGAGCTACGCCGCCAAGGGCTGCCACGAGGGCGATGTCTACCCCGGCGGGGTGGAGATGCTGGGCCGTCTCAAGGCTGCGGGCCTGACCCTCTGCACGGCCACCTGCAAGCCCACCGACGTTGTGAGGCCCATCCTCGAGGAGCAGGGCCTTGCGCCTTACTTCTCCTTCGTGGGCGGCGCGTCCATGGATGAGAGCCGCGACAACAAGACCGACGTCATCCGCCACGTCCTCGCCCAGCCCGTCATGCAGGGCAAGCGGGTGCTGATGGTGGGCGACCGCCGGGACGATATGCAGGGCGCTGTGAACTGCGGTCTGGACGCCGCCGCCGTGCTCTACGGCTACGGCGGCAGGGAAGAGGTCGCCCCCTTTGCGCCGGTCTTCATGGCCGCTGACTGCAAAGAGCTGACGGACTGGGCTCTCCGCCCGGTGGACGAGCCTTTCCATTCCTGAAACGAGAGGGACTGAAGCTATGAGTCAAAAAAGACAACAACAAAACGAAACCATGACTCCCATGCAGCATCGGGCCGTTCTGGTCTGCGTCCTCTGCGTGCTGGCGGTGCTGCTGACCTTCGGCATCACCACCACCCTCCTCAAAAAGGAGGAGTCTGCCCCCTCCGTCTCGGAGCCTGCAGAGGGACCCGCTGCCCCCGGCAAAGACCTGTCGGGCCACTACCAGATCGACAACACCTCCGCCGCTCTGCTGACGGAGACCGCCGACGCCGGCACGGACTATCTGAACAACACCCTCTTTCTGGGCGACTCCAACACCGTCCGCCTCTACAACAACGGCCTCATCTCCCTGCAGCAGTTCTGCGCCAAAGAGGGCATCGGCACCCAGGTGGCGCTCAGCGAGGGCATCGTTACCTTTAAGAAGGACTCCAACCACTACACCATCCCTCAGGCGGTGGCCATGATGAAGCCCCGCCGTGTGGTCATGACCTTCGGCACCAACGACACCGGGATGGAGGTCCCGGACTTCATCGCCCACTACACGGCCCTCATCCAGGCCATCCAGCAGAGCTACCCCTACACCGACATCATCGTCAACACGGTGCCGCCGGTCCCGGCTGACCACTCCAACTACCCCCACATGGACCAGGCCAAGATCGACGACTTCAACATGGCCCTTCTGGCTCTCTGCGAGCAGCTGGGCGTCCGCTTCCTCAACTCCGCCGAGGCCCTCAAGGGCAGCGACGGCTACGGCATCGCGGACTACTACACCAGCGGCGACATCCACCTCAAGAGCGCCGGCCTCAAGGCAGTGCTGAACTATCTCCGCACCCACGCCCTGCAGACCGAGGACCGCCGCCCCGACACCAACAACATCCCCACCCGCACCATGGAGTATGTCTCCAACCCCAGCTCCGCCGTGGCCGCTCCCAGCTCGGAGGCTGTCAGCTCCAGCGAGAGTCAGGCCGAGAGCGCCGGCAGCCCGGAGAGCTCTTCCAGCGAGAGCACCGGCGAGGGCAAAAAGTTCGAGGCCCGCTACCGTGTGGACAAGAACGGCGGCGGCACCCTGAGCGTCGGCAATGACACCGGCAATAGCTCTGTGACCTACACCGTCACCGACCCCGATAGATCCATCACCGTGACCGCTGTCCCGGCGGAGGGCTACGTCTTCGTCAAGTGGAGCGACGGCCTCACCAGCAAGACCCGCACCGACACCGGCTTCAAGCAGAATCTGGACGTCACGGCAGTCTTCGGCACGGCCTCCGTCCAGATCACCAGCGAGGGCAAGGGCGCTGTGGGCAGCTCCTACACCTTCAAGGCCGCCTTGAGCGGCAAGTACGCCAAGACCGAGAACCTGCGCTGGTACGCCAACGGTCAGGAGGTCACGCAGGCCGCCGGCAAGTCCAGCATCACCGTGGTGGTGGACAGCTCCATGGCCAACGCTTCTTATAAGATCCACGCCGTCGTCACCTACAACGACTGCAAGGTGAGCAGCAACACCCTGACCATCACCATCGGCAGCGGTGTGACCAGCGAGTCCGGCTCCACCAGCAGCTCGTCCTCGTCCCATGCCGGTTCTTCCGGCAGTACATCCTCTTCGTCTTCCTCTGCAAGCTCGGGCAGCTCTTCGAGCAGCACCAGCGGTTCGTCGCCGGCATCGTCCGGTACGTCGTCCGGCAGCTCCAAGGCAGAGCCGGAGTCCGAAAGCAAACCCGAGTCCAAGTCGGAAGCTGCTTCGGAGCCCAAAGCGGAGTCGAAGGCCGAGAGCAAGTCGGAAGCCTCCGCCGGCAAGGAAGCCGAAGGCAAGGCAGAATGACGCCCCGCACCTTCCTCTGCACAGCCGCATAGGCTGAGCCGAGAGGAGGCGAGGGGATGCTCCGTGAAGAAATGCAAGTCCTCGGCCTGCCCGGCGCAGAAGATGTGACCGACGGCAGCGTGGACTACTACGACATGGATTGGGAAAACGTCGAGAACGGCGTGACGGAGGAGCAGATGGCAAAGTGCATCGCAAAAGCGTGCGCCTGCACGCCGCGCTGTAAGTGCAGCGGGAATCTGCCGGACCAGTCCGACGAGGAAGCCTATGAAATGACGTTGGAAGGATAAAAATACGAGAAGCCAGCTCTGCCGGGCGGGGCTGGCTTCTCGCTGTTCTCAAACCGCGCCGCAGCCGCGCCCGCTCAAGGCGGCAGGCGGCCCGAAACATGATAGAGAAGGGAAAGAAAGATGGCAAAATATTATTGCATCCTCTTCGATGCAGACAATACGCTTCTGGACTTTGACGCCGCCGAGAACAAGGCGCTGGCCGAGACGCTAGTGGAATACGGCATCGAGCCGGACGCCGGGACGGTGCAGACCTACCGGGACATCAACTCGGAGCTCTGGCGTCAGCTGGAAAAGGGCCAGATACGCCGCGACAAGCTGATGGGGGAGCGCTTCACCCGCTTCCTCAAGGCCATCGACGCAGCCGGTGACAGCGCGGAGATGAACCGCTGCTACCTCGACCACCTCTCCTCCCACCCCGACTTGATGACCCCCAATGTGCCGGACGTCCTCGGGGAGCTTTCCGAGGTGGCGACGCTGGCCGTCGTGACCAACGGCTTCCAGAAGGTGCAGAGCCGCCGGGTGGCAGAATCCGGCATCGGGGCCTACCTTGAGGACGTCTTCGTCTCCGAGAAGCTGGACAGCGAGAAGCCCAGCCGCCGCATCTTCGACTATGCTCTCCGCGCTCTGGGCGTGGAGAACCGGGAGCACGTCCTGGTGGTGGGCGACAGCCTCACCAGCGACATTCAGGGCGGCGTGAACGCGGGCCTCGACACCTGCTGGTTCAACCCCGGCCACGCCGAGAACCCGGGCAAGGTGAGCCCCACCTACGAGATCGCCTCGCTGGAAGAGCTCTACCCGCTGGTGATGGAGCCGGAAGAGCTGGCGAACCTCGGCCTCAAGCACCGCCGTCATCAGCTGTAACGGCGGGGATCTCCCCATCCACCCTACTGGAAAAGAACACGGAAGAACGATATGCTGATTCATTTGGAAAAACTCGGAAAGAGCTTTGGCGAGAAGGTCGTCCTGCACGACGTGAGCGCCAGCGTGGAAAAAGAAGACCGCATCGGCATCGTGGGCCAGAACGGCGCAGGCAAGACGACCCTGCTCAAGATCCTGACCGGCGTCTACACCGACTATGACGGCGAGTTCAGCGTGACCCACGGCGTGACGCTGGGCTATCTGGAGCAGAACGCAAAGCTCGATGTCACGCTGGATATTTACGGGGAGATGCGCTCCTCCTTCGCCCCTGTGCTGGACGCCATGGCCCGGATGCAGATTTTGGAAAAGAAGATGGCGGCCTCTCCCGACGACGCCGCCCTTCTCGAAACGCACGACGAACTGCAGAACATCATCGACGCCGCCGACGGCTACAACATGGACGTCAACATCAAGAAGGTGCTGTCCGGCATGGGCTTTGCGCAGGATACCTGGAGCAAGAACGTGGGGGTCCTCTCCGGCGGTGAGCTGACCCGTCTCCGTCTGGCCAAGCTCCTCCTCGAGAAGCCGGACGTCCTCATTCTGGACGAGCCCACCAACCATCTGGACTTCGCCACCATGGAGTGGCTGGAAAACTACCTCAAGGGCTACTCCGGTGCCGTTCTGGTGGTCAGCCACGACCGCTATTTCCTCGACAACGTCTGTACCAGGATCTGGGAAGTCTCCTTCCAGACCATGACCACCTATAAGGGCAACTTCTCGGCCTATCTGCCCCAGAAGGAAGCCGCCGACGCCCTGCGCCAGAAGCAGCACGACGCCGACGTGGCGCTGGCCGAAAAATTACAGGACTACATCGACCGCAACCTCGTCCGGGCCTCCACCACCAAGATGGCCCAGAGCCGCCGCAGGCAGCTGGAAAAGCTGGAGATCACCGAGGCCCCTCAGGACGAGACCAACCAGCTCAAATTCCGCTTCGAATACGACGTGGAGCCGTGGAACGAGCTGGTGCTGCTCAAGAACCTGACCATTCAGATCGGCGGCCGCACCCTGCTGGAGCCCTTCACCTATACGGTCTGCCGCGGCCAGCGGCTCATCATCGCCGGCCCCAACGGCGCAGGCAAATCCACCCTGATGCAGGTGCTGGACGGCAAGCGCCGCCCCTCCGGCGGCATGGTCCGCCTTGGCACCGGCGCACGGCCCAGCATCTTCGCCCAGCAGCAGAACCGCATCGGCGCGGGCCGCGTCATCGACGTCATCTGGAACAAGTACCCCCGGATGACCGAGCTGGAGGTCCGCAGCCATCTGGCAAAGCTGGGCTTCCGGGGCGAGACGGTCTTCAAGCCCTGCGAGGCCCTGTCCGGCGGCGAGCTGGCCCGACTGCGCTTTGCAGAGATCGTGCTGGAACGCCCGAACCTGCTGTTCCTGGACGAGCCTACCAACCATCTGGACATCTACACCCGCGAGAACCTGACCGAGGCGCTGATGGCCTACACCGGCACGCTGCTCCTCGTCACCCATGACCGCCACCTGATGAACAGTCTGGCCTGCCCCATCCTCTACCTCGAGGACGGCAAGGCGGTCATCTACCCCAGCTATGACGCCCTGATGGGCCGCGCCGCTCCCGCCCCCGTGGCCGAGAAGAGCAGCGAACCCGCCAAGGCGGGCTACGGCAAAGAGCAGCGCCGCCGCCGGGCCGAGCTGCGCGCCAAGATCAAAGCCTGCGAGGACGAGATGGAAGCCTGCGGCGCCCGCGAGGTGGAGCTGGAAAACGAGATAAACTCGCCGGAGGTCTACAACGACCCCCAGCTTTTGCGGGAAAAGAGCGACGAGCTCAGCGACCTGCGCTTCCATCAGGACGAGCTTTTCGCCGCATGGGAGGCCGCTGTCGAGGAGCAGGAGCAGTACGAGCAGACCGCCGGCGGCGAAGAATAAACGATGCAGCAAAGGGGGAGAGCCGATGGCAAACCGAAACCATGACCCGAAGAAAACACAGGAGATCGCACTTTCCGGCCTGCTGTTCGCGCTGGCGATGGCGCTTTCCTTCATCGAAGGCACACTGGTCATCCCGGGCCTTGCGCCGGGCATGAAGCTGGGCCTTGCGAATATCGTGGTGATGTATGCGCTGTTCTTCATGGGGGCGCGGCAGGCGCTCTATCTCGACCTGCTCAAGGCGCTGTTCGTCTTTCTCGTCTCCGGCTGGACGGCAGGCTTCCTCTCGCTCTGCGGCGGGCTGCTGTCCCTGCTGGTGATGTGGGTGCTCTACTATAAGCTCCCGTTCCGGCCCACATGGTTCATCCTGTCGGTCTGCGGCGCACTGTCCCACAACATCGGCCAGCTGCTTGGCGCGGGGCTCATCCTGTCCTCGGCCATGTCGCTGTACTATGCGCCGGTGATGCTGGTGCTGGGCCTTGTCATGGGCGCCCTCACGTCCCTGACCCTCCGGGCCATCCTGCCCGCACTGGGCAGACTGGGCTACAACACCCGGGAAAAGCGCTGAACAGTTGCATCTGCAAACATTTTTCGCTATAATAAAATGATAGATTTGATATGACCCTACAAAAAAGCCGCCCTTATGGATGACTCGCATCCGAGGGACGGCTGGGAGGTTTTGTACTATGTCTGAAAAAGTTACGGTCAAGGTGGAGCGGAGCGTCCTCCACCTTCCGGCCATCGCCCTGCGCGGGCTGGTGGTCTTCCCCAACAATCTGCTCCACTTCGAGGTGGGCCGCGAGAAGAGCATCGCCGCCGTGGAGTGGGCCGTCAGCAACAACTCTGACGTCTTCCTCGTGGCACAGAAAGAGATGAAGGTCGAGGACCCCAAGGCCGCCGACCTCTATACTTACGGCGTCGTGGCCGAGGTCAAGCAGGTGATGCGGGTGTCGGACGACCTCGTCCGCATCCTGGTCGAAGGCAAATACCGCGCCAAACTCTCCGAGATGGAGGACGACGGCAGCTTCCTGCTATCCACCGTCCGCCCGGCCCCGGTCAAGATGGCGAAGCCCGAGGAGCTGCCGGAGGCGGACGTCCTCGTCCGCAACGTCAAAAAGAGCTTTGACGACCTGCTGGCTCTGAACCCCCACATCGGCAAGGACGTGGTGTTTGCCATCACCACCAGCACCGACGCCGCCTTCCTGTCCGAGTACATCCCGGCCAACCTCCTGTTCCGCTTCGAGGATAAGCAGGCCATTCTGGACGAAGGCACCCTGATGGGCCGTCTGCATCTGCTCATCGAGAAGATGCACCGGGAGCGCCGGATGCTCGAGATCGATAAGGAGATCGCCCAGAAGGTAGACGAGGCGATGGACAAGAACCAGCGCGACTACTACCTCCACGAGCAGCTCCACATGATCAGCGAGGAGCTGGGCGAGGACGACGATACCACCGCCGAGGCTGAGGAGTACCGCCGGAGGATCACGGCCCTCCATCTGGACGAGGATCGGGAAAAGAAGCTTCTCAAAGAGGTGGACCGCCTCTCCAGGATGCAGGGCAGCAATCAGGAAGGCACGGTCATCCGCACCTATCTGGACACCTGCCTCGACCTGCCCTGGAACACCTTCACCGAGGACGATCTGGACATCGCCAAGGCCCAGCGGGTGCTGGACCGGGACCACTACGGCCTGAAGAAGGTCAAGGACCGCATCCTCGAGGTGCTGGCCGTCCGCAAGCTGGCCCCCGACGTGAAGGGCCAGATCATCTGCCTCGTCGGCCCTCCGGGTGTCGGCAAGACCAGCATCGCCCGCTCCATCGCCGAGAGCCTGAACCGCAAGTATGTCCGCATCAGCCTTGGCGGCGTGCGGGATGAGGCCGAGATCCGCGGCCACCGCCGCACCTACATCGGCGCGATGCCCGGCAAGATCATCAACGCCATGATCTCTGCCAAGAGCTCGAACCCCCTGATGCTTCTGGACGAGATCGACAAGCTGGCAGGCGACTTCCGGGGCGACCCGGCGGCCGCTCTGCTGGAAGCCCTCGACCCCGAGCAGAACAGCACCTTCAACGACCATTTCATCGATATGCCCTTTGATTTGAGCCATGTGCTCTTCATCACCACGGCCAACGACCTCAGCGCCATCCCCGGCCCGCTGCGGGACCGCATGGACGTCATCGAGCTGCCCAGCTACACCCGGGTGGAAAAGTACAACATCGCCCGGAAGCATCTGGTCCCCAAGCAGCTGGATGCCTGCGGCCTGACCGGCAAGGTCACCTTCTCCCAGAGCGCCCTCTACGGCATCATCGACGGCTACACCCGCGAGGCCGGCGTCCGCAATCTGGAGCGCACCATCACCAGCGTCCTGCGCAAGTGCGCCCGGAAGATCGCTTCCGGCGAGGCGGAGAATGTCTCCGTCACCGGCACCGGCCTCGAAAAGCTGCTGGGACCCCGGATGGTCAAGCCCGAGTTCCTCAACCGCACCAACGCCATCGGCATTGCCAACGGTCTGGCATGGACCAGCATCGGCGGCGAGACCCTGCCCATCGAGGTGCAGGTCATCGACAACGGCAGCGGCAAGATCACCGTCACCGGTTCTCTGGGCGACGTGATGAAGGAGAGCGCCCAGCTGGCCATCACCTATGCCCGCGTCCATGCCGCAGAGTACGGCATCGACTCCGAGCGCCTCAAGAAGTGCGATTTGCACATCCACGCCCCGGAGGGTGCAGTCCCCAAAGACGGCCCCTCTGCCGGCGTCACCCTGACCACGGCCCTCATCTCCTGCCTGTCCGGCATCCCGGTGCGGGGCGATGTGGCCATGACCGGCGAGATCACCCTCCACGGCAATGTGCTGCCCATCGGCGGCCTCCGCGAGAAGAGCATGGCCGCTTACCGCGAGGGGATGAAGACCGTCCTCATCCCGAAGGACAACCTGTCCGATCTGTACGAGGTGGACGACGAGGTCAAGAAGAACATCGAGTTCCTGCCCATGCAGAGCCTGTCGCAGGTCCTCGCCGCAGCCCTCCTCAAGCCCAAGACGGTGTCTGCGGGCCACCCCCGCACCAGGAAGGTAAAGCCCGCTGAGGCTGCGGCCCTGCCGCAGACGGCGGAAAAGCCGCAGCCGGGCGCGGTCTGCTGAGACGAAAGGAGCGAAGCTATGAACTATAACAAAGCGGATTTCATTGCAAGCTACGGCATTTCCAGCCAGCTGCCCGAGAGCGACCGCCCGGAGCTGAGCTTCTCCGGCCGCTCCAATGTGGGCAAATCCAGCCTCATCAATAAGCTCTGCAACCGCAAGAATCTCGCCCGCGTGTCCAGCACGCCGGGCAAGACGGCTACCATCAACTTCTACGCGGTGGATGACTGCTACTTCGTGGACCTGCCCGGCTACGGCTATGCCAAGGTGAGCAACGCCGACCGTGAGCGCTGGGACGACCTCATCAACAGCTACTTCGAGGCTCAGCGCCGCCACACCCTGCTGGTCCAGCTCATCGACTGCCGTCACGCCCCCAGCGCCGACGACATCCAGATGCTGCATTATCTCCACTACCACAACATCCCCTTCGTCGTGGCTCTGACCAAGGCCGACAAGCTCAAGAAGAGCCAGCTGGCCCAGACGCAGGAGGAGTTCGAAACGCTCTGCCTGCCCTACGGCTGCCAGAAGGTGGTGCTGACCAGCGGCGAGAGCGGCTGCGGCATCCCGGAGCTGCAGGCTGTGCTGAACGCAGCCGTCGCCGCCGAGTACGAGGCAAACGCAGAGGACGCGGAGTAACGCAATGGCTTACAACGAATTTGCTTATTTTTACGATGAGTTCAACGGCGAGGCCGACTACGAGGCCCTGTATGCCCACATCAAAAAAGAGCTGGAAGCCCACGGCATCCGGGACGGCATCCTCGCAGACCTGGGCTGCGGGACAGGAGAGCTGACCCTGATGCTCACCCAGGCGGGCTACGATATGATCGGCATCGACCAGTCGGAGGAGATGCTTTGCGTCGTCCGGGACAAGGCGGAGCAGCTGGGCCTTTCCGGCGGCCTGCTTCTTTTGCGGCAGGACCTGCTCAAGCTGGACCTCTACGGCACCATCCGGGGTGCGGTGTCCACCTTCGACACCTTCAACCACATCCCGGACCTGGACAAAGCCATCGCCAACGCCGGTTTCTTTATGGAAAAAGGCGGTGTGCTCCTGTTCGATATGAACACGCCCTATAAGCACCGGAACGTGCTGGGCGAAAACGTCTTTACGTTTGAAGAAGAGGACGCCTCCTGCGTCTGGCGCAACCATTACAGCGCCGCCGACCGCCGGGTGGAGATCCGCGTGGACATCGACTACCGCGAGACGGGGGAGCACTTCCACGAGCAGTTCTGCGAGTACACCTACGACCTCGACACCATCCGCGCCGCTCTGGAAAAGCACGGCTTTGCGCTGGAAAGTGTCTGCGACGGCGAGAGCTTTGGCCCTCTGACCGACGAGAGCGAGCGCTATTTCTTCTGCGCAGTCAAACAGTATACCCAACTGGAGGAACAATAATATGTCGAATCTTATCCGCGGCATTTCGGAAAACGGCGGTGTCGTGTTCTGCGGTGTGGACTCCACCGAGATCGTCCGCACGGCAGAAAAGCTGCATACCACCAGCGCCACCTGCAGCGCGGCCCTTGGCCGTCTGCTCACCGGTGTCTCCCTGATGGGCGCGATGCTCAAGGATGATGGCGACTCCATCACCCTGCGGGTGTCCGGCGGCGGCCCGGCCGGCGTCGTCATCGCCTGCACCGACGCACACGGCAGCGTCAAGGGCTGCATCGACCACCCGCTGGTGGAGCTTCCCGCAAAGGAGAACGGCCATCTGGACGTGGGCGGCGCAGTCGGCAAAGACGGCGTTCTGACCGTCATCCGGGACAACAAGCTCCAGAAGGAGCCGACGGTGGGTCAGGTGCCGCTGGTGTCCGGTGAGATCGCCGAGGACATCACCAGCTACTACGCCTACAGCGAGCAGATCCCCACGGTCTGTGCGCTGGGCGTTCTGGTGGACAAGGACCTGTCCATCGCCTGCGCCGGCGGCTATCTGCTGCAGCTCCTGCCGGGCGCGACCGATGCCGAGATCACCCGTCTGGAGCAGAACATCGCCGCCATGCCTTCCGTCACCGAGCTGCTCCGGGCAGGGAAGACCCCGCAGGATATGATGGAGCTGGCAATGGCGGGCTTCGACCCGCAGATCCTCGATACCCGCGAGGTGAAGTATCAGTGCGACTGCAGCAAGGAGCGCACGAAGGAAATGCTCCTCAGCCTTGGCCGAAAAGAGCTGGTAAAGCTCCGGGACGAAGACCCGAAGTGTGAGGTGGTCTGCCACTTCTGCCACACGAAGTATGAGTTCGACCTGAACGAGCTTCTGGCCGAGACGACCCCGGAAGAGAAGTAACAAAAATCCATCATCATAAATCGCCGCATGGCCGGGGCAGAGGTGCTCGGGGCTGTGCGGCGTTTTCATTTGCAGATGTCGGCGGTGATGGTGTAGACGACCCGGTAGTGGAGGATGTTTTCTTCGACAGAGACGTCCTCTTTGCGGGCCAGAAGCTCAAAATCAGGCCAATTCTTCTGTAAAGCTTGTTTACTTTGCAGCCTTGCAAGGGCCAGAGCCTGCTCTTCGGTCCGCTCCAAATCGGTGGAAGCTTTGTAATAATATGTCGTTTCTTCGATAAAAACAGGAACGGGAAGCCCGAAGGCTTCTGACTGGTAGTGCCGGACGACGGCTGCGGCCTCTGCCTTGTCCGGAGCAGGATGAAGGGAGGGCAGAGCGACAGCATGGCCGTCCCAGAAGAGCGTCCGATGCACGGCCTGCTGCCCGGTGAGCTGCTCGATGGGCAGAGTCAGGGCAGTATCCTGCTCGTTTTCCCACTCGAACTGCGCCCGGACACTGCCCGCCGCAGGCTGAAAGATGAGCGTTCCGTCCCGTTCGGCGCGGGCTGTCCCGATGAGGCCCTGACCGGCTTCTACGGCCTGGCCGGGGACGACGAGCATCGTCCCGCTGACGAGGTTGGTGCGAACGACCGTGCCGGACACCCTGGCCCGGAGGCCGTGGAGCGTCCCGGCCGCGATGTCCGGCACCGGTTTCGCCGCAGCCGCTTCCGCCACCAGCTTTCCCTTCATAAAGTTG
>OBZQ01000886.1_pt1 | contig 14343 bp, 10 predicted proteins | sample 1495531 | NCBI WGS metagenome assembly OBZQ01 (sample SAMEA2580237, study PRJEB22360) | human gut metagenome | biome: human gut; feature: human-associated habitat; material: faeces | place: Denmark | collected 2008/2010
AATCTGCGTTAGGAGTTTTTTTTCCTGGTCCGGGCACCAGCCGTTATGGCGGTTATGGCAGTCTATGTCTTTGCCTTTCCGAAGTACCGCACGGAAAATGTGTGCATTACCCTTTTAGGACTTGTCTATGTGGCAATGCTGCTTTCTTACATTTATAAGGTGCGTACCTATCATGACGGCATTTACACCGTATGGCTGATATTTGCGGCTTCATGGGTAAATGACACCTTTGCATATTTTACAGGGGTATTTTTCGGCAGACATAAAATGGCGCCGAAGCTTTCACCGAAAAAATCGGTTGAAGGCGGTATCGGCGACTGCCCAGTATCGGCGGTGATTGGCGGTATATACGGCTTTCTTGTAAGTCCGCATATGTCCGGTGTGATTGCTTACCCGGTTGTAACATTTGCGGCAGCAAGCTTTATCGGCGCATTTTTTGCGATTGTAGGTGATTTGGCGGCATCGGCGATTAAAAGAAACCACGATGTCAAGGATTACGGAACACTGATTCCGGGACACGGCGGCATTTTAGACCGCTTTGACAGTGTTATTTTTACGGCACCGGCAGTTTACTGGGCAGTGTATTTAATCAACCGGTTTTTATAGGTTTAAAATTTAAAAGGATTTTATCGGACAGATAAGACAGAAGCGCTGTTTTGGGCGCAGAAAAGAGGAAAAAATGAAGACAATCTCGTTACTGGGTTCTACAGGTTCTATCGGAACACAGACACTGGATGTAATCAGAAGAAATAAAGATATTAAAGTTGCGGCGCTGGCAGCAGGAACAAGGGTCAAAGAACTGGCAGCACAGGCACGTGAATTTAAGCCGGAACTGGTCTGCATCGGCAGTGAAAAACTGGCAGGCGATTTAAAGACAGAGCTGGCGGATATGGACGTACGTATTGTTTCCGGCAGTGAAGGATTAATCGAAGCGGCGACAATCGCTTCAGCAGATATTGTGCTGACGGCAGTTGTCGGCATGATGGGCATTGTACCGACTATCCGCGCAATTGAAGCGGGAAAAGACATTGCACTGGCAAACAAGGAAACACTGGTAACGGCGGGACACATCATTATGCCGCTTGCCAAAGAAAAAAACGTACATATCTATCCGGTAGACAGCGAACATTCCGCAATATTCCAGTCATTAAACGGTGAAAATAAAAAGCAGGCAGAAAAGATTCTGCTGACGGCTTCCGGCGGACCGTTCCGCGGAAAGACAATTGCGGATTTAAAAAATGTAACGGTAGAAGATGCACTCAATCACCCGAACTGGTCTATGGGTAAAAAAATCACAATAGATTCTTCCACTATGGTAAATAAAGGATTGGAAGTTATGGAAGCACAGTGGCTGTTTGACGTACCGGCAGAAAAGGTGCAGGTTGTTATCCAGCCGCAGAGTATTATTCATTCCATGGTGCAGTTTGTGGATGGCGGCATTATGGCACAGCTTGGCAGTCCTGATATGCGTCTGCCGATTCAGTATGCGCTGTATTATCCGGAGAGAAGACCGCTCAATACCGGGCGCGTAGATTTCTTTGAACTGGGTAAAATAACATTTGAAAAACCGGATTTTGAAAATTTCAGGGGCTTAAAGCTTGCCTACGAAGCGGCATCACAGGGCGGCAATATTCCGACGGCATTCAATGCGGCAAATGAAGTGGCAGTCCGCAAGTTTTTAAACCGTGAAATCGCATATCTGGATATACCGGAAATGATTGCATATGCAATGGAGCAGACCGCGTTTAAAGAAAATCCGGACGTAGCACAGATTCTGGAAACGGAACGTGCCGTGACGGAACTGCTTGAGAGCCGTTGGTAAATAAAGGAGGCAGAGGTTGATAGTAAATGTAATACTTGCCATACTCGTTTTAAGTGTCATTATTATCGTACATGAGTTCGGACATTTTATTGTGGCAAAAGCAAATGGCGTAACAGTTTTGGAATTTGCACTGGGATTTGGTCCGAAGCTGATTCATTTTAAAAAGGGAGAAACCGTATACAGTATCAAACTGCTTCCGTTTGGCGGTTCGTGTATGATGCTGGGCGATGAGTTTATGGAAGCACAGACCGATGAAGATGAGGACGAACAGGCAGACGAAAAGAACGGCAAGGCAAAGACACTTGAAGAAGAATACGATGCGGATCGTGCATTTTCCAATAAATCCGTGTGGTCGAGAATTGCCATTATCGCGGCAGGTCCGCTGTTTAATTTTCTGCTGGCACTGATTTTATCTATTATTATGATTGGTGTGGACGGTTATGATTTATGTACCGTCGATAAAGTTTATGACAATTCACCGGCGCAGGAAGCGGGACTTACAGAGGGCGATACCATTTTAAAAATTAACGGCGATAAGATGAGCTGTTCGAGAGAATATTCGTTTTACCGTTATTATAATGCGGCAAAGACCATGAATATTACGTATGAGCGGGACGGACAGAAGTATACAACGCAGCTGACACCGCAGTATACGAAACTCAGCTCTTATAAAATGGGTGTTGTCATCGAACCGGACTGTACAATTCAGAGCGTGACAAAGGATTCCCCGGCAGAAGCGGGTGGCATGCAGGCAAAGGATATTATTCTTTCCGTAGACGGCATTGCCATGGAAAACAGTACACAGTTTACCGAATATTTAAACCGGTCTACAGGGGAAACGTTATCGGTTGTGGTAAGCCGTAACGGGAATCAGGTGACACTTGCGGTTACACCGCAGCTTGTCGAACAGGAAAGCTATTATACAGGACTGGCATCATACGGAGAGTATGTCAAATTATCTCCGGCACAGACGATTGTCTGCGCATTTAAGGAAGTCGGTTACTGGATTGAAATTGTTATTGAAAGTCTTGGCATGATGTTTACGGGACAGGTCGGCATTAACGATTTGACAGGACCGGTAGGAACGGTCAGTGTTATGAGCTCTGTTGTGGAAAGCAGTAAACCGGCAGGCACGGTAGCAGTTTTAATGACATTATTCAGTCTTGCCATTATGATTAGCGCCAACTTAGGTGTCATGAACCTTCTGCCGCTCCCGGCTTTGGACGGCGGACGGCTGGTATTTTTCATTTTAGAGGTGCTGCGCGGCAAACCGGTTAAAAAAGAGCATGAAGGCATGGTGCATTTTGTGGGCATGATACTTTTAATGCTGTTAATGGTCTATGTCATGTTTAAAGATATCAGAGGGTTGTTTTAGATTCGGCAGTAAAATGTCTGCAAAAATAGGAGAGTAAGATGTTTAGAGAACATACGAAAACAGTAACAATCGGCAATAAAAAAATCGGCGGCGGAAATCCGGTGCTGATTCAGTCCATGACCAATACCCATACGGAAGATGTAGAAGCAACGGTCAGACAGATACTGGAACTGGAGACAGCGGGCTGTGAAATTATCCGCTGTACCGTGCCGACCATCGAAGCGGCAAAAGCGGTTTCGGAAATCAAAAAATACATTCATATTCCACTGGTTGCGGATATTCATTTTGATTACCGCATGGCGATTGCGGCAATGGAAAACGGTGCGGATAAAATCCGTATCAATCCGGGCAATATCGGCGGTGCCGATAAGATTAAAGCTGTAGTGGACGTGGCAAAAGAACGCAATATTCCAATCCGTGTCGGTGTCAACAGCGGTTCGCTGGAAAAAGAACTGGTGGAAAAATACCATGGTGTGACGGCAGAAGGTATTGTGGAGAGTGCGATTGACAAGGTACATATGATTGAGGAGCAGGGATATGACAATCTGGTTGTCAGTATCAAATCTTCCGACGTCATGATGTGTGTCAAAGCCCATGAATTGATTGCACAAAAAATAGCGTATCCACTGCATGTCGGCATTACAGAATCCGGTACGGCATTTTCAGGAAGCATTAAATCCGCACTCGGACTGGGACTGATTTTGAATCAGGGAATCGGCGATACCATCCGTGTTTCACTGACGGATAATCCGGTCAAAGAAGTGGAAGCGGCAAAGATTATTTTAAAGACACTGGGGCTTAAGAAGGGCGGTATTGAAGTCGTTTCCTGTCCGACCTGTGGCAGAACGCGCATTGACTTAATCGGACTGGCAAAGCAGGTAGAAGAAATGGTGTCTTCGTATGATTACGATTTAAAACTGGCAGTCATGGGCTGTGTTGTCAACGGACCGGGTGAAGCAAAGGAAGCGGATCTGGGCATTGCAGGCGGTGACGGCTGTGGTGTGTTAATCAAACACGGCGAAGTGGTGCGCAAAGTACCGGAAGACGAACTGCTTTCAACCTTAAAGTACGAATTAGACCATTGGGGTGGTACAGGTGTATAAATTTTTTGAAGTATTTAAAACACTCCGCCTGCCGGAGGAACTGGGCAGTTATCTGGCAGATACGGAAGTGACAAGAGTATCCAAAACATCGACCAATACGCTTGCGCGTGTATATTTAAAAAGTGACAGGCTGATAGGAAAGCCTGTCATTTATAAAACAGAGGATGCCTTAAAAAAGCAGGTTTTCCGTATGAAAAATATGGACGTGCGGATTATCGACCGGTATCATCTGTCCAAGCAGTACACGCCGGTAACGATTATGGAAGTATACTATGACAGTATTTTGTTTGAACTTGAAAAATACTGGACACTGGAATATAATCTGCTGAAAAACTCGTCCTGGGAATTTGAGGAAGAAGACCGTCTGGTTTTAGAACTGGAGGATGGCTTCCTTGCAAGAACCTATGCGGATTCTTTGGCAGATTATTTTCATAAGGTTTTCTTAAACCGCTTCGGTTTTGAGATTGATGTGGTATACCGCTATAAGACGAAAAACGGCAGCCATTACCAAAAAGAAAACGAGCATAAGTTAAACCTGCGTGTAAAGCAGATTCAGCAGAAAATGGAAGCGGCAACGGGCAGTCCTGCCGCGGCGGCAGCTGCGGTTCTGGAAAAAAAGTCCGGTGCGGAAAATAAGAAAAAAGCCGCAGGCAAAGAAGCGGCCATACAGACAGCTGCAAAGGTGGCAGGCCCTATACAGGGCAAAAGCTTTGGCGGACAGGAAAACAGAAGCTTTTCAAGAAATGATAAATTTTATAAAAAACCGTCCAACGATGACGTTTTATACGGCAGGGATTTTGATGAAGAACCGATGCCGATAGAACAGATTGATACGGCGCTTGGAGAAGTTGTTATTTCCGGCATGATCCGGAAGGTCGAGGAGCGGGAAATCCGCAATGAGCGGACAATTATGATGTTTGACATTACGGATTTTACGGATACCATTACGGTAAAAATCTTTGTCCGCAACGAACAGCTTCCGGAAATGCGGGAATTTATCAAAAAGAAAAATTTTATCAAAGTCAAAGGTATTGCGGCGCTTGACCGCTACGACCAGGAAATTTCCATTGCAAACGTGTCCGGTATCCGCAAGTCTTACGACAACCGTGAAGTGCGCAACGACCTTGCCCTCAACAAAAGAGTCGAGCTGCATTGCCATACCAAGATGAGTGATATGGATGGGGTATCAAGTGTCAGTGACATCATGCGGCAGGCAATCCGCTGGGGACACAAAGCCCTTGCGATTACAGACCACGGCGTTGTACAGGCATTTACAGAAGCCTATCATACATTAAAAGATATTCAGGGCGATTATAAGAAAAAAGGCGAGAAGCTGGATTTTAAATTGATTTACGGTGTGGAAGCCTATCTTGTAGACGATACCAAGCAGATTGTTACAAATCCAAAGGGGCAGCAGTTTACGGATACATATGTCGTATTTGACCTGGAAACCACCGGATTTTCGGCGGAAGCCGACCGCATTATTGAAATCGGTGCGGTAAAAATCACGGACGGAAAAATCGTGGACAAGTTCAGTACATTTGTTAATCCGCAGATACCGATTTCGTTCAGAATTGAGAAGCTGACCGGTATCACTGATGCCATGGTGCTTTCGGCACCAACCATAGAAACGGTCTTAAAAGAGTTTCTGGACTTCTGCGGCGATGCCGTACTGGTAGCACACAACGCGGAATTTGATACCAGCTTTATTGCCAACAAGGCGCAGAAACAGGGGATTACCGTAAACAATACAATTCTGGATACGGTACTTCTGGCACAGTTTGTCATACCGAACCTGCACAATTATAAGCTGGATACGCTCTGCAAGCATCTGGGTGTATCCCTGGAAAACCACCACAGGGCGGTCGATGATGCGGGCGCAACGGCAGATGCCTTTATCAAACTGATTGAAATGTTAAAGGAGCGGGACATTTTCGATTTGGAAATGCTCAATGAAAAGGGTAAGCTCGATGTGGATTCCATCCGTAAGCTGCATCAGTACCACTGTATTATTTTGGCGGCAAATGAAACGGGCAGAATCAATCTGTACCGTTTGATTTCAGCGTCCCACCTGACCTATTTCAGCCGTTTTCCGAAAATTCCGAAAAGTCTTGTCAACCAGTACCGTGACGGGCTGATTGTTGGAAGTGCGTGTGAAGCCGGAGAGTTATTCCGTGCGATGTTAAGTGGCCGTTCCGATGCGGAAATTGCAAGAATCGTAAACTTCTATGACTATCTGGAGGTTCAGCCGATTGGCAACAACCACTTTATGATAGAAAAAGAAGACTGCTATGTGCAGAATGAAGAAGATCTGCGTGATTTAAACCGCAGGGTCGTGGCACTCGGATCGAAATTTCACAAGCCGGTTGTGGCAACGTGTGACGTGCATTTTCTAAATCCCGAAGATGAAATCTACCGCCGTATCATTATGGCGGGAAAGGGCTTTGATGACGCGGACAATCAGGCACCGCTGTATCTGCATACCACGGAGGAAATGCTGCACGAGTTTGACTACTTAGGCAGCGAAAAAGCCTATGAGATTGTCGTGGAAAATACGAATAAAATCATGAACCTGTGCGAGGAAATTTCTCCGGTACGCCCGGATAAGTGTCCGCCGGTCATTGAAAATTCCGATGAAATGCTGCGTAAAATCTGTCATGACAGAGCGCATGAAATTTACGGTCCAGAGCTTCCGCAGATTGTAACGGAGCGTCTGGACAGGGAATTAAATTCCATTATTTCAAACGGCTATTCCGTAATGTACATCATTGCGCAGAAGCTGGTGTGGAAGTCCAATGATGACGGTTATCTGGTAGGTTCGCGGGGGTCGGTCGGTTCGTCCTTTGCGGCAACCATGGCGGGTATTACGGAGGTAAACCCCTTAAGTCCGCATTATCTGTGTCCGAAATGTTTTTACAATGAATTTTATTCGGAAGACGTTAAGAAATTTGCGGGCGGTGCGGGGTGTGACATGCCCGATAAAATCTGTCCAAACTGCGGACATAAGCTTAATAAACTCGGATTTGACATTCCGTTTGAAACATTCCTTGGATTTAAGGGAAATAAAGAGCCGGATATCGACTTAAACTTTTCCAATGAATATCAGAGTAAGGCACACGCATTTACCGAGGTTATCTTTGGAAAAGGACAGACATTTAAAGCGGGAACAATCGGTACGGTTGCCGAAAAGACGGCATACGGCTTTGTAATGAAATATTTTGCGGATAAATCCGAAAAAACAGGCCATCCGATTGTAAAGCGCCGGTGTGAAATTGAGCGTATTTCAGAGGGGTGTACGGATATCCGAAGAACCACCGGACAGCATCCGGGCGGTATCGTTGTACTGCCAATCGGTGAGGAAATTCATTCATTTACACCGGTACAGCATCCTGCCAACGATATGAAAACGTCGATTACAACGACCCATTTCGATTACCACAGCATTGACCACAACCTGTTAAAACTCGATATTTTAGGACATTTAGACCCGACGATGATTCGTATGCTGCAGGATTTAACAGGGCTTGACCCACTTGAAATTCCGCTGGATTCCAAAGAAGTCATGTCACTGTTTCAGAATACATCGGCACTTGGAATTACACCACAAGACATCGGCGGCTGTAAGCTGGGGGCGCTCGGTATCCCGGAATTCGGTACGGATTTTGCCATGCAGATGTTAATTGACACCAAACCACAGTATTTTTCGGATCTAGTCCGTATTGCCGGTCTGGCCCATGGTACTGATGTATGGCTTGGCAATGCACAGACTCTTATCAAAGAGGGAAAGGCAACCATTTCCACGGCGATTTGCACACGTGATGATATCATGGTCTATCTGATTCAGAAGGGACTGGAGAGTGAACAGGCGTTCACAATCATGGAAAAGGTGCGTAAGGGTAAAGGCCTGACACCGGAACAGGAAGAAGTCATGCGTGCGCATGATGTACCGGACTGGTATATCTGGTCGTGTAAAAAGATTAAGTACATGTTCCCGAAAGCCCATGCGGCGGCTTACGTTATGATGGCATGGCGCGTGGCTTACTGCAAGGTCTTTTATCCGCTTGCGTATTACTGCGCGTACTTTAGTATCCGTGCCAATGCGTTTGACTACGAAAAAATGGCAATGGGCAGGGATAAGCTGGAATATTTCCTTGCGGATTACAAGGCGAGAAAAGCCGAAAACCAGCTGACCAATGCCGAAGAAGACGAGTTAAAGGATATGCGTATCGTGCAGGAAATGTATGCACGTGGATTTGATTTTACACCGATTAATCTGTATCAGGCAAAGGCACGGTCATTCCAGATTATTGACGGAAAAATTATGCCGTCTTTTAAAGTCATCGACAAGGTTGGTGAAGTTGCCGGAGAATCCATAGAGATTGCGGCAAGGGGCGGCGAGTTCTTATCCAAAGATGACCTGCGCCAGCGTGCAAAGGTCGGACAGACGGTTATTGAAAAATTAAGCGATCTGGGGCTGTTACAGGGAATGGCAGACAGCAACCAGCTGTCGCTGTTTGATTTATAGGAAAAGGCAAGTATGAAGAATCCTTAAATCTAAGATTCTTCATACAGATATTTGTGCCGCAGGCAGCACAAATATTTTTTATCGCAGGACTGAATAAATTCAGTCCGCGGTTCCTCTGGCATTAAAATGCCTGCGGAAAAGAGGTACATATGAAACGTGTAGGAGCGGTAATTTGTAATTTTAATAAAAAAGAAGATGTACTGAACTGTATCCAGTCAGTGCTGGAATCGAAATACACAGACTATGATTTATACGTTGTAGATAATGCTTCGTCAGACGGTTCGGCAGAAGCAATCCGTGAAAAGTACGGCAGTCAGGTAACGGTGCTTGTCAATGCAGAGAATCTCGGTGGTTCGGGTGGATTTAATACCGGACTGCGGAAAGCTTTGGAAAAAGGATACGAATATCTGTATTGTCTGGACAATGATGTGCTGGTTGATGAAAATGCAATGGGTGAGCTGGTGGAGTTTCTGGACGCACACCCGGACAGCGGCATGGCAGGTTCGCGCGTGTATCACATGGAAAATCCGGGTGTTATCCAGCAGTTCGGACAGATTGTGGATTTTAAAGACTACTGTACCGAAGCCAAATTCCTTGGAAAAACCGATGCAGACGGAATTCCCGATGTCGAATATTCCGATGCGGTTGCCGCCTGCTCTCTGATGGTGCGGAAAAGTCTGATAGATGAAATCGGACTGATGCCGGAAGATAATTTTCTCTACTGGGACGATACCGAGTGGGGATACTGCTGTAACCTTGCAGGTTACAAAGTGGCATCAGTCGGCAGTTCCGTGGTGCTTCACCGCATGGGCGCAAAAAAAGAGGTCGTCAACACATTTCCAACATATTATGCGTGGCGCAACTGGATTTATTTCTTTATGAAATATACCCCGCAGGATGAATGGGAGAAAATGTGTGATACCTTTTTAAATTCTGTGTTTGAAGTGCAGTATGAAGGCATGTACCGCGGTGAGTATAACAAGGCAAAAACAGTCATGTTTGCCTATGATGATGCGATTCACGGTGTCCGCGGAAAAGCGGCAGACGGACGGATATTTGAAGTGGACTGCAAAGATACGGCACTGCGTGAAGTGCTGGCGGGAAAGCAGTGTATTTATTTAGAACGCGGTCAGGGAGAAGATTTTTCCTACGATCTTGCGGAGCGGATTTTAAAAATCAGTCCGCAGGCACAAATTACAGTCAATCCAGACGATACATACGACTGTAAGCTGGTATTGTGCGATTCCGTTTTTGCAGTCAGCGACATGAGCCTGCAAAACGTATATGTTGACAGTGCCATGAACGTCTTTGCGACGGAAGACGATGCCATGAAAATCATCAACTATCCATACGCAAGGGAACTGTTCCGCTTCGCCAACAAGCCGCTGTTCTTAGACAGCCTCCGTCATATGCACGAATAAAAAAATACTTGCTTTTATCAGTATACTTTTGTAACATAGATTGTGTGCACAGCGCATAAAATAAACCGTGTATGCGGAGAGAATGGAGAAAACTAAATTTATGTTGAAAAAATATCTTATGATTTTTCTGGTATCCATGGTGCCAATCGTAGAATTGCGAGGTGCGATTCCGATTTCGCAGGGCTTCCAGCTGCCGTTATTACAGTCCTACATCATCTGTGTTATCGGCAACATGCTTCCGGTTCCGATTATTTACCTTTTTGCAAGACGGGTGCTTGAGTGGGGCAAGGATAAAAAATACATTGGTAAGTTTTTTACCTTCTGTATTGAAAAAGGTCACAAAGGCGGACAGAAGCTGAAAGAAAAAGCAGGAAACGGGTTATTTATCGCACTGCTTTTATTTGTGGGTATTCCGGTTCCGGGTACAGGTGCATGGACAGGAACACTGGCAGCCAGTTTTCTGGATATGGGATTTAAAAAGAGTGTACTTGCCGTATTGGGCGGTGTGCTTCTGGCAGGTATTGTCATGGGTGCTGCCAGTGCAGGACTTTTCAGCGCACTTTTTGCAGTCTTTTAAAGAAAAATACAAAAGCGGTTTTAAATTTATAAACAGAACGGGCAGCAGCAGGGCATGGGAATTCCTTATCCCGGAAGATGCCCGTTATTTTTTGCCTGAAATAAAAGAAAATGCAAAAAAATAAAAAAAGTGCTTGCAATGTGCATAAAAAAAGTGTATTATATGAAAGTACTGTTAAACGCACGTTGTAAATACGGCATACAGTTACAGGAATATGGCTAATTGGTCAAGTGGTCAAGACGTCGCCCTCTCACGGCGAAGACAGGGGTTCGACTCCCCTATTAGCTATTCTGTATTATAGTGTTCTGGAAAGAGTGGGCAGAAATGTCCACTCTTTCGTTGTTAGGCATAATACAGGCGGACTGACAGGCGGGGATTCCTGCGATTTAAAATAATGGAAAGGCGATGAATAAATGGGTAGAAAGATAAGCTACGAAGAAAAAACAGAGCAGCTCATTCAACCGTTCATTGATGCGCATCATTTTGAGCTGGTTGATGTGGAATATGTGAAAGAGGGCAGTGACTGGTACTTGAGAGTTTACATCGATAAAGAAGGTGGCATTACCGTAGATGACTGTGAGGTAATCAGCAGAGAATTTAATGAAGTCCTTGACAAAGAAAACTATATTCCGGATCAGTATATTTTTGAAGTCAGTTCTCCGGGGTTGTTAAGACCGTTAAAGAAAGAAAAAGATTATCAAAGAAGCATTGGAAAATTAATTGATATTAAGCTTTACCGTGCCGAAGACAAACAGAAAGAATTTACAGGCGTGTTAAAAGCATACGATGAAAAAACAGTAACACTTGCATTTGAAAAGGATGAAGAAAAGACATTTGAAAGAGCGAATCTGGCAATGATTCGTCTTGCATTTTGTGATTAATAATAAAGAATAAACGATGCCGCAAGGCCAAATGGAGGAAATTATGAGTAAAGAATTAATAGCAGCACTTGATGCGCTTGAAAAAGAAAACGGAATCAGCAAGGAAGTGATGTTTGAGGCAATTGAAAAATCACTGATGGATGAATATAAGACACAGTTTAACACTGTAGAAAACGGCCGTGTTGTATTAGACAGAATCACAGGGGACTTCCACATTTATTCAGACAGACAGGTCGTTGAAGAAGTATCTGTTCCGGAACCGGCAGAAGGAAGCAATTCCAGAAAAAATACTGAAAAGTATATTTCTGCAACAGAGATTTCCCTTGCCGATGCAAGAAAGATTAAGCCAAACTGCCAGATTGGTGACATTGTTACCGTAGAGGTAAAATCAGAAGAATTTTCAAGACGTGCGGCAAAGAATGCAAAGGGTACAATTGTACAGAAGATTCGTGAAGAAGAAAAGGCAGCACTTTACAATGAATACCATTCAAAGGAAAAAGAAATCATCACAGGAATTGTACAAAGAATTGATGAAAAGGGTAATGTTTTGGTAGACATCGGAAGAACACAGACAACCTTAAAGGTCAGTGATCAGGTAAAGGGTGAAACCTTTGAACGCGGCGACAGAATTAAACTTTATGTTGTAAGCGTTTCCAACAAAGAAAAACCGGGGACACTGGTAAGAGTATCAAGAACATCACCACAGCTTGTAGAACGCCTTTTTGAAGAAGAAGTAACGGAAATCAAAGACGGCATTGTTGAAATTATGGGTATTGCAAGAGAAGCCGGTTCAAGAACTAAAATGGCAGTCCGTGCAAAAGTACCGAATGTTGATCCGGTTGGTGCATGTGTCGGTGTAAACGGTGCGAGAGTAAAGGCAATCGTTAATGAACTGGGCAACGAACAGATTGATATTATCGAATGGGATGAAAATCCGGCACAGTTAATTGTCAATGCGTTAAGTCCGGCAAAGGTTGTATCCGCAACAGCAGATGACGAAGAAAAGAAAGCGGAAATCATCGTTTCAGAACAGCAGCTTTCTCTTGCAATCGGCAAATCAGGACAAAACGTAAGACTTGCAGCGAAGCTTACAGGCTTTGGCATTGATATTAAGAGTGAAGCACAGGCAAATGAAGACATCGACGAAACAGCCGGTGACGAAGAAGACGTTGAACTTACATTGAGTGAAGAAGAATAAAAGATCAGGGAGTGATTTATTTGGCCGGAACAAAAAAGATTCCTCAAAGACAGTGCATAGGCTGTCGTGAAATGAAGAATAAAAAAGATTTAATCAGAATCTTAAAAACAGATACGGAAGGCATTATCATTGATGTGACAGGCAAGAAAAACGGCAGAGGTGCATATATATGTCCTAATGCGGATTGTTTTGCAAAGGCTGTGGCATCAAAGGGACTGGAACGTTCCTTTAAAATGCCGATAGAAAAGTCTGTGTATGACAAGTTGGCAAAGGAGCTGGAAAATATTGAAGCAGGATAAGGCATTAGCAATGATCGGACTTGCGCAGAAAGCAGGAAAAATCGTAAGCGGAGAATTTGCAACAGAAAAGGCAGTCAAGACCGGGAAAGCCGCACTGGTTATTGTTGCAGGAGATGCATCGGAAAATACAAAGAAGATGTTTACAAATATGTGTGCATTTTATGAGGTGCCTGTTTACATTTACAGTGACAAAGAAACACTTGGTCATGCAATCGGCAAACAGTTTCGGGCATCACTCGCAGTCGCAGATGAAGGCTTTAGAAATACAATCGAAAAGCATTTAAAAAATGGTTTGGAGCAGCAGATGTAAGCGGTTGTTCGGAAGAGAGGTTAAATGGCAAATATGAGAGTTCATGAATTGGCAAAAGAGTTAAATATATCATCAAAAGAAATTATAGAAACATTGAGTAACGACACAAAGAAGTATACCGCTTCCAACGGTCTGACAGACTCAGAAATCACGTCTATCCGCAGCAAGTTCGGTAAAAAGGCGGCACAGCCGGAAAAACCAAAGACAGAAGCAAAGCAGGAAGATAAAAAGTCCCATATTTCACAGGTGTATTTTCCACAGAATAGTACAAAAGCACCGGGAAATGATACAAGAAAGGGAAATCAGAATCAGACAAAGAACGATAATCAGATGAATAATAGAAATAACAATCAGAATAACAACAGAAAATCAGATACACCAAGAAACGAAAACGGTAGAAATAACTATGCCGGAAACCGTGACAACAACCGTAACGACCGTGACAGAAATGACCGTAGCGGAAACGGAGACAGACATAACGGTTACAGAAATGACCGTAACGGAAACAACGGCTACAGAAACGATCGGAATGACCGCAACGGAAACGGCGGCGGAAATAACGGCTACAGAAACGATCGGAATGACCGCAACGGAAACGGCGACAGAAATAACGGCTATAGAAACGATCGGAATGACCGCAATGGAAACGGTGGCGGAAATAACGGCTATAGAAATGACCGCAACGGAAACGGCGGCGGAAATAACGGCTATAGAAACGACCGTAACGGAAACGGCGGCGGAAACAACGGTTACAGAAACGACAGAAATGACCGCAACGGAAACGGTGGCGGAAATAACGGCTATAGAAATGACCGCAACGGAAACGGCGGCG
>OBZQ01000913.1_pt1 | contig 13811 bp, 10 predicted proteins | sample 1495531 | NCBI WGS metagenome assembly OBZQ01 (sample SAMEA2580237, study PRJEB22360) | human gut metagenome | biome: human gut; feature: human-associated habitat; material: faeces | place: Denmark | collected 2008/2010
GTCCCGAACGTAGCGCTCTACCAAGCTGAGCCACACTCCGATATATACAATTTTTAAAAGTAACCGGACACCTTCTAAAAAGTATCCGGCGCCCCTGCCAAGGAACTACGGATAGAGGACTCGAACCTCTACTAACAGAGTCAGAGTCTGCTGTGCTGCCATTACACCAATCCGCATCACCTCATGTTTCGTCTCTGTCAGACGCAACATAGTTATTATATCCACATGTATAAAAAAAGTCAATACCTTTTTTATATTTTTTGTTTTTATTTAATAAAGGTGATTGAGTGTGAACAGTAACGAATAGGGCCGACCATCACGCCGGCCCATTCTTTAAGAATTTTTTACATGCCTTAATTGCTCATTGAGCATATTTAACATTTCAGGTGTAATTGCTGGTCCGATCATTTTCGCAAGCTCTACGAATGTCAACGAACGAATTGAATTCTGCACACTCTCAGTCAGTAACGCTTTACCACCTTCTCCAAACGAGATAAACAACCCATTCAGAATTTCATTGCCTTTCTCTGTATCCAGTATTGTCCCTATCTCATCATATACAGACAGAAAGCCCTGTGTTGCTTCAAGCTTCTTTTTTTCTCCATACTCATCCAGGAACCAGTTGACTCCGTCATTTTCGCCGGACTCCAGAATATACTCTGCCTCCAATCCATCTGTATGAGTAAAAGCGGCCTCGTCTTCGCAAACCTTCTCATCTCCGCAATAACCATAAATTGTAATTTGGTGATTTTGAGTTAATTTAATACCTTCAAACAGGAAACAATATGTCCCTTTTTGTTCTTGGATCCGTTTTCCATCCATCCAAAGTTCCGCCTTTTCGATTCCTGTGGCGTATACTTTTATTGTTGTAGTGTCTCCCGGTCTTTTTTGAAAACGCTTTGAACAGATGTGCACAAACGGTTTTTCTGTCCAATATGCTTTATAAAGATAAAATGCATCCTTTTTAATTTTCCGATCATATGTAACCAGACCTTTTGTATTACGCCCTTGTGTGCCACCTTCTTTTCTCTTATCTGCCGCAAAATCGAACATATTCCACACAAAGCTGCACCAGAGATACGGTCGTTCCTGTATTGCCTGAAGCATTTTTTCGTGATAATAAGACTGGTACTCTTCCGTATAATCCTGACGTTTCGGAGCATCCGAATGATATTGAACATTGGTATCTGCGCCATATTCCGAAATTCCCATGCACATATCAGAATTTTCTTTATGGAGAGAGTCCATCCACGCTCCGCAGTCCTCTACTTTTCCTGCATACCATCCCATATAAACATTATAGGCCGATAAATCTGTAATCTTGTTCTGTTCACTTTGGCTCTCCACAGTTGTCAGATTTGCAAGCACTGTTTTTCGGGACGGGTCCAGCTTGTGGCATAATTTCTGCAGAATCCTCTAATTTTCCACAAGTTCATCAGACTCTCCCCCCATCGTGATTTCATTACTGATCCCCCAAAAGCAAATACTTGGATGATTATAATTCTGCATAATCAATTCCCGCATCTGTCGTACAGTATCCTCTTTTGCTTCTTTCGTATTTATAAAACGAGAAATAAATGGAATTTCCGCCCAAACTACCATACCTAACTCATCACAAAAATCATAAAAACTCTGTGCATGCTGATAATGTGCCAGTCTTACTGCTGTAGCTCCTATTTCATGAATCAACATCGCATCTTCTCTTTGATCTTCCTCGCTGATTGCCCATCCTTTTCCTTGTCGGTCCTGATGTCTGGAAACTCCGCGCAAAGGATAACTCTCCTGATTCAGGAAGAATCCTGTTTCAGCATCCACATAAAATTCCCGAATACCAAATCGGGTACTTACCTCATCACCGGAACCTTCCATGATCATTTTCGCTGTATATAAATAGGGATCTTTTTTCCCATTCCATACTCTTGGATTATCTATGAAAAACACTTTTTCAGGTTTCTCTGTATTTGCTTCCAGGATAATCTCCCCTTCTCCATTCCGTATCTGCACCTTATATGCTTCACTTTGCCCGCCTGATACCTTTCCCTGCACCAGAACTTCTGCTTTTCCATCTTCGTTTAGGTGTGAAGTCACATAAATCCCGGGACCTCCATATTCTTCCAATTCAAAATGCCGTTCAGGTACAACCAGTAAATTTACACCTCGATACAAACCACCGAAAAAGGTAAAGTCCGCAAATTGCGGATATGTATCCTGACTTTCCGAATTATCTACTGCAATTGCAAGAATATTCTCCTTTTCTTCCAATCTTTCTGTCAAACGAATCCGAAACAGCGAAAATCCTCCGATATGATGCCCGATCTCTGCTCCATTGAGATACACATGTGCAGTCTGACTTGCAGCCGGAACCTCCAAATAAATTTCATCGCCCTGAGGACGCTCCAGTTTTCGAACATACCAGCATTCTCTTCTGTCATAATAATCGTCCCCATCTGCCCCGTCTTCTGCATTCCACGTATGAGGCAGTGTTATCTCCTGCATTGCCGAAAAATCGGGTGCTGTCAGATTTGGTCTTTCTTTTGTAAAAAACCAATTTTCATTAATTTCTATTTTTCGTCTCATTCTTCGTCTCCTGTTTCACCAATCAATTCCACATTGGAACGTCCCAGTTTCTTTTCCAGCTCTAATGTCTTGTTTTTATCCAGCGGATACACAAACCGCAAACAAATGTATTGGGCAGCAACACAAACTGCATATACCAGACCGATCAGAATCAATACATTTCTTGCCACATCTACACTCTGCTGTGCCCCCAGGTTCTCATCATATCCTGTTAAGATCAACAAGAACGAAACAATCGATACTCCCACTCCCTGAGCCAGTTTTCTTCCCAGAGAATACGTTGCATATATAGTTCCCTCTTCTCATTTTCCTGTCTGTAATTCTTGATAATCCACACTGTCCGCCACAAGTGCCCACACAACAGTCGAGAAAAAAATACAGGAACTGTTTATGAGTACTGCTAAGATAATATAAATCATCATTCCCGTATTGTCAGGTGTTATCGGAAGAAATACAATTCCTGCTGCCGCCAAAATTCCAATCAGCATTGGGGCTGCTGCAGCTTCACGTTTTCCGAAGCGCTGTACTGTCGGTTTTACCAGTGGTATTACAATTAAAGATGGAATCATTGTTGCAAGCCCCAGAATACCGGATAATTTTGCATTTTTAAAATAACTCTGAAATACAATCTGGTTCGCGCTGGAAAGCCCTATCTGCATGATGATCAGCGCAATGGATGCAATCGTAATCGCTACAACTGCTTTATTTTTCAAAAAAGCGCTTAATGACTCGAAATAATTAAATTTCACTTTTTCCTGAGGTTCATGGGAGACAGCCACTCTCTCCACAGTCCCTTTGATCAGAATCTGAAATGCCGCAAAACCAATGATTCCAAGCACTAACGCCACAATAAACATTCTGCTTCCGATCAGATTGTTATCCTTATCGTAACATAATAACGGTAAAGTAATCAAAACAACAATATTCGCGATCATTGATCCGATTCCGCGGTAAGTTGACAACTGTGCTCTCTCTGTCGGATCTGTAGTAATAGCTGCATTCATTGCTCCATAAGGTACATTGACAACAGTATATGCCATATCCCAGATCAGGTATCCCACAACACATACCAGTACCTTAATCGGATAAGGTGCACTTGGGATCGGCAGAAAACATAACGCTCCTGAAAATAACAGTACAAAAGATCCATAATAAATATAAGTTTTAAATTTTCCTCTTTTTCCCGGTTTCAACGCATCCATTAATGCTCCCATGATCGGATCATTAATCGCATCCCAGATTTTCAAAAGCAAAATAATGATTCCCCATGTTCCTAAATCCAGCCCAATATACTGTGTATAAAACAGCATCAAATAGCTGTTCAGCGCAAAACTCATATTGCACCCTAAATCTCCCATTGCATATGACCATTTATCCTTCGCTCCAAACGGTCTTTGTCTGTTGACTTTGTTCATTTTCATCTTCCTCCTAATCGTATTTAAACATTGGTTTTCTTTTTCAGCCTGAAAATTTCTTCTCCTTTCTTATAATTTCTGTATGTCGGCTCTCCTGACATTTCATACATCTCCATATTAGTCACAACCATCGGTATCTCACAGTTATAGCCTTGCGCTTCTATCTCTTTTTTATCGAACTCAGCTAAAATCTGGCCTGCTTTCACTTCATCCTTCTCTTTCACATGCACAGTAAAATATTTTCCATTCAGAGCCACCGTATTATTTCCCATATGGATCAAAATCTCGCTTCCGTCTGTGCTTTCTATCCCAATTGCATGTTTCGTCGGAAACACGGTTTGTATAATCCCATCACACGGTGCATAGACTTTTCCATCATCAGAATGTAACAGTACACCATCTCCTAATGCCTTGCTTGCAAACACTGTATCCTCAGCATTCTCCAATTGTTCCACAGACCCATTGACCGGCATCACAATTATTTCTTCACTTTCCACGGCTTTTTCTTGTCTGTATAACAGCATCTCTATCAACCATGTAAATCCAAACGGCAATACTGCCATCAGCAATACTCCCACCAGCTTTACATCTCCTGTTTGAAAAAATCCAAAAAGACCCGTTATTCCCATTCCTGCATATGCATGCATTGAAATTCCAAAAAATCCTGCTGTCGCACCCCCAAGCGCGCCTCCGGCACAACACAGTGCAAACCGCTTTTTATCAGGTTTGATCAGTGCATACATCGCCGGTTCTGTTGCTCCCATGATCGCAGAAACTGCACCCGCTTTGGCTGTCTGTTTTTCTCCACTATTTCTGGATCTCATAAATACCGCAAATGCAACTCCGCTGACAGCAAAGGATGCACTATAAGAAAGTGCTAACAATGGACTGCTGTTTCCTGCAAGAACATCGGCAAATGCCAATACGGTAATAATTCCATGTATCCCGACAGATACCAGAACCTGCCACAATCCACCTATCAAAACTCCCATCAAAACAGGCGAGAATCCACACAATGCCATAATTCCTCTGTGAAGCCATTCTGCCATCCAGTTTCCAAACGGACCTGCCACCAGAATGCCGAATGGAAATGCCACCAAAAGCGTCAAAAGCGGAATCACAAGATTTTTCCTTGTTTCCGACATCCGTTTTTCCAGGAAACGATAAATCAGTGACGCAATTAATACCGAAAATATAATTGGTAAAAAAGTCGATGTATAGTGGACTGTATTGTTCATTCCCAATATACTGATCTCAAGTCCCTGTATTTTGGGATAACACATGGCCGCTGCCAGCCACACACCAACAAAAGGTTCGATTTTACAATATTTTGCCAGATTATACCCCAACACCAAAGGCAGAAAATATAAAAGGCCATCTCCCAATGCATACATTACCGTATAAACAGTTGTATCTGCTGATAATCCCAGCATAACACATACAGCAAGTATTCCTTTGATCATTCCACTTGCTCCGAGCAGATACAGCGTAGGGCCAATTCCCGCCATCACGGTCAGAAGTGCTGTTTCCAACCCGCTTTTTTTCTCCGGCTTTTCACAAGTATTCTCTTTTGCAGTATCCAGCCCCGCCTGGATGCATACTTCTTTGTATACTTCCCCTACATGCTGCCCGATAACTACCATATATTCACTCAACGCCTGGACTACTGTAATCACACCATCTGTTGCTTCCAGCCCCTTTGTATCTGCCTTTTCAACATCTTTCAATTGAAATCTGAGACGTGTCACACAATGTCTCAAACTGATAATATTTTCCTTTCCTCCTACTTTTTTCACAATTTCCTGTGCCAGTTTTTCATATTTCCGCCTCATTTTCGTTCTTTTTTCCTTTCATTCCTTTTTCTGTTACCCGTTCAATGTGAATTGTCAAATATAACTTTTCTTCCCCGGAAAGACCACAGTGATATTCTTCCTGTATAAACTTTGCAATTCGCTCTACACACTGGTACGATTGATCATATTTATCTCTGACCATGGTAAACAGTTCACTTTCTTCCTCATCATATGTCGTTTTTGTCACCAGCCTCTGTGCCAGAAATTTTAAATGTGTTACAAAGCGGTAATAATATACTGACTCATTTTCAAATTCCATGCGATAATATCTTTTGACAATCGTCTCAATTTCTCCGATAAGCTTTGTAATTTCCAACACTTTTGTCATATCACTTCCATCTGCAGATGCATTGACGATATGAAGCGCTATAAAAGCTGCCTCATCCTGCAACAAAGATACATTCAATTTTTTCTGAATCATTCCCAATGCTTTTTCACCCAGATGAAATTCTTCCGGGTAAAACCGCTGAATATCCCACATCATGGCATTTCTCACCTGTATCCCTTTTTCGCTCCTCTGGACTGCCATATAAATGTGGTCTATAAGAGAAATATAAAGTGTGTCGCTGATTTTCTTTCCAAGCTCCAGTTTTATCATCCCTACAACATCATCTGCAACCTTAAAATATTCCACCGGAATCTCTTCCCATAATTCCTGAAAATATTCTAATTCTTTTCTCCCGCGAAGAGTAAACACCTTATTGATTGCGGAAACATCTACAAACTCACCAACTTTTTTCTTAAACGCAATTCCTTTTCCACACACGATTTCTTCTTGTCCCTTTTTATTTTTCACAATTACAACATTGTTGTTTAAAATCCTTTGAATTATCACGACTCTCGCCCACTCCTAAAACACCATTACTTACATACAGACAAAAAAAGACCTATTTACCCCGTTGTACAAGAAATCTGCTCTCATAGCAACAATGTAAATAGGTCTAGCTTGTAAAACAATTACCACCCTAAGTTTTAAATCATTATACCATATTTTCACAAAATGTCAACATGTAAACAAAATATATATCCGCATTTTCGCCAACACTTCTTTGTTTTTCTATTTTTTACAAGAAATGTTGCACAAATTCATATTTTTCTTCTCCATCTGTCTCCAGAATCATGTAACTGCTCTTTCTTCCTTCCTGCCTCGGAAAAGACAGACTTCCCGGATTTAACACAGTAATCCCGTCTCTTTCTTCAAAATACGGGCGATGGGTGTGACCGAACATAATAATGTCCGCATTTCTTGCAGCCCCTTCCTCCCGAATCTGCTCTGTCTCCATTGAAACATAATAACTGTGTCCATGAGTAATAAACACTTTCTTCTTTCCGATCCAGAACTCTTCTTCCGCCGGAAGATAGGAGAAAAAGTCATTATTTCCTCTTATCATATGTTTTTCACATTCTACAACAGCCTCAATATAATCTTCTCCGCCTTCTACATCTCCCAGATGGATAAACATGTCGATCTCTCCGGCCTCCTTCAGCGCCCTGTCAAGACTTGTATGTCTTCCATGAGTATCACTGACGATCAATACTCTCATAAAATACGCCCTCTATTCTTCTCTCTCTTTTACTTCCATAATCGCACGCATGGCACGAAGTGCACGTCCCCTGTGACTGAGTTCATTTTTCTGTACCGGGTCCATCTCTGCTGTTGTGCAGCCATACTCTGGAACATAGAAAATCGGATCGTATCCGAATCCATGTTCTCCTGCAATCTCATATCCGATCATTCCTTCGATCGTACCACGAACAGTTTCTACTGTACCATCCGGAAATGCCGCCGCAATGGCACAGACAAACCTTGCGGTACGCTTTTCATCCGGCACTCCTTTAAGCCTGTCCAGAAGCATCTGATTCTTGATATCATAGGAAGTATCAACTCCCGCATATCTGGCCGAATAAATTCCCGGCTCCTTATTCAGATAATCAATCTCAAGCCCGGAATCATCTGCCAGAATAATATCATCCGGCAAGTACTTTGCGATTGCCTTTGCCTTAATCTGTGCGTTTTCCTCAAATGTGGTTCCATCCTCTACGATATCAATATCAATTCCAGCTTCTTTCATAGAATAGATCGGCATTCCCAGATCAGCCAGGATCATATGGATCTCTTTCATCTTATTCTGATTTCCGGTTGCAAAAATAATTCTCTTTTCCATCTGTTATTCCTCTATTTCTTTGCTTTTGGCGGTCTCGGTCCCATAAACTGGTAAAAATATGTCTTCAGCATTCCATTGTAGATTTTTCTGTTTTTGTCTGCTTTTCTTCCAAAATAGCGCTCTGCATCTTCATAGCTTGTGATCATATACGCTGACCATGAATCCAGAGTACGGAAACTTTCTCCAAAATCAGAGTATAACTTCGGAAGTTCCTTTTTCTCCTCAAGACGCTCTCCATACGGCGGATTTGTGATGATAAAACCGTATTTCTTCGGATGGCGCAGATCCTGCACGGCTCTCTGCTGAAAATGGATCATATGATCCACGCCTGCATCTTCTGCATTCTTTCTCGCCGCTCTTACCACGTCCGGATCAATATCATATCCCTGGATGTCTACTTCCACGTCGTCCTGTATCAGGTCATTCGCCTCATTGACAGCGTCATACCATTCTTTCTTTGGAATCAGATTGGTCCATTCCTCGGCAGTAAAAGAACGATTCATACCCGGCGCAATGTTTGCTGCCATCATCGCCGCTTCAATCGGAAATGTTCCGCTTCCACAGAACGGATCCACCAGGATACGATCTTTCTTCCATGGCGTCAGCATGATCAGTGCCGCCGCCAGTGTCTCTGTGATCGGCGCTTTGCTTGACAGCTGCCGGTATCCTCTCTTATGAAGTGAAACCCCGGATGTATCAATCCCTACCGTGACAATATCTTTCATAAGAAACACTCTCACCGGGTAGGATGCTCCACTTTCCTCAAACCAGGAAATATGGTAGCAGCTCTTCAACCGCTCCACCATCGCTTTCTTCATGATTGACTGAATATCCGATGGACTGAACAGCTTGCTTTTTACCGATGCAGCCTTCGTAACCCAGAACTTTCCATCTCGCGGGATATAATGCTCCCAGGGGATCTGCTTGGTCTTTTCAAACAATTCATCAAATGTAACCGCCTTAAATGATCCTGCCTTGATCAAAATACGCTCTGCTGTCCGCAAAAATACATTCGCTCTGCATACGGCTTCTGCATCTCCATAAAAAGTAACACGTCCGTCTTCCACCTGGGAGATTTCATATCCCAGATCCAGAATTTCTCTTTTGAGCACCGCTTCGAGTCCAAAATGACACGGTGCTATCAATTCAAATCTTTCCATATATTCCTCCATATGTATCCGAATACACGCATTGCGTGTGTCAAATATCTGTACTCATATTACTATAATTCACACGTATAGTAAAGAAGAGGATACGATTCTGCTGCTGTCTGCACACTAAAATCGTATCCTCTTTTTTTCACTTACATGAGTCCCGCTCTGATATTATCTGGCGTTATTCATGTTTTCGCTGGAATTCGTGCCGTTTCTATGGCAGTTTTTCGATGTTGTCTTATTTGTATTTCTGCTGTTTTTACTGTTTCTGTTCTGTTCATCTGCATATGATGAATATCCGTTTTCTGATGCATTGTTGTTTGCCATGTTTCTGTTGTTTTCTTTATTGCTGTAGTTCTTAGCCATGAGTATTCCTCCTGAAAAATTTATTTGGTACACTCATAGTATCTCTGCATCTTTCAATTTTATTCGGAATTTTTGTATTTTTGCTTGCATTTTCCAATTTCTTATATTATACTTGTGCTTGTAGAAAGTAGTCTTTCTACAACCCCTTATTAATTATTTATACTCCCCTCAAAAGACCGATGGCTCCCCCATCGGTCTTTTACTTATTATCTATTCACCTTCTCCTGCCGTTAATCAGCTTAATGATCAGACACACGATCAGAAGCGGCACGAATATCGGTGCAAGCAGACTGATAATTCCTCCGACCACCGCCACAACCAATACAACAATTCCTATAATTCCAAGGATCAGAACCAGTTTCTTCCACCAGGTATCAAGTCCAAAGACGTGTGTGCCCCTGTACCCAGATTCGCTGCCATAGTCCTGTTCATAAGAATTCTCTCTTCGTCTTCCCGGCTCATAGCTGTCATATGATTCCTGTGTATTTCCTTTCATTTCTTCCGAAGTAATAATATTCTTCGCAATTGCCCATGGATCCCCCAGTTCTTCGATCACATCAGACTCTCTGCGTCCTTTCCGCACTTCTTCCGTAATATAATCGTTGTAATAATTCACATTCTCCTGTATTACACTTCCCGAAAGGTCATTGACAAGTGCTTTTTTTAATTTATCTAAAAATTCTCTTTTCGTCATAATTGCCCTCCTTGCAGGATTTTAACATACTTTGGTATTCAAAAACCCTGAACTTAGAATATCACAATCATGTGTCCATTCCAAGTCCAGGGTTCTTAAATTTTTCTAATGTATTTCTAAAATATTTTCTTCGTCTAACAGATAATCTTCCATCTCTGATTATACTTCAAAGATAAGATCTCCATAAGAAGGCATTGGCCATGCTTCTTTGTCAACGATCATCTCCAGTGTGTCAACCGGAGTACGAAGTGCTTCCATTGCAGGTACAACATCGAAGTGGTAGAATCTTGCCTGATCTTCTCCCTCTTCCATAGCTGCTGCCTGATCTGCGACAACTTTCAATGCTTCCAGCGCTTTTTTAGTCTCTGCTAACAGTCCGGAAACTTCTGTCAGAAGTTCAGCCTGAACAGATGCATCTGCACCTGCTTCCTTCACTGCAACCACTGTGTCTGCAAGATCTTTGGTATATTTAATAATTGCAGGAATAATCTGTTTGCTTGCCATATCGATCATCGTACGTGCTTCGATATTGATTGCTTTGGCATAGCTTTCGAATTTGATCTCTGCACGTGATTCCAGTTCTGCCTTTGTAAATACTTTGAATTTTTCAAACATACTTACAGCTTTCTCTGTAGTCAGGGCAGGAATCGCTTCTACCATGGATCTGATATTCGGCAGTCCACGTTTTTCTGCTTCCTCTACCCATGCATCTGAATATCCGTTACCGTTGAATACAACTCGCTGATGCTCTGTTGCATACTGCTTGATCAGATCATGTACTGCTTCATCAAAGTTGTCTGCTTTTTCCAGAACATCACAAGCCTCAGAGAATGCTTCTGCAACGATTGTATTCAATACTACGTTTGGTCCTGAAATAGAATCACGGGAACCTACCATACGGAATTCAAATTTGTTGCCTGTGAATGCAAATGGTGATGTTCTGTTACGGTCTGTTGCATCTTTTGCAAGATCCGGAAGTGTATCAACTCCTGTCTGAAGCTTTCCGCCTTTCAGACTATGTGTAGCTTCGCCTGTGCTGATCAGCTGTTCCAGTACATCTTCTAACTGTTCTCCGAGGAATACAGAGATGATTGCCGGTGGTGCCTCGTTAGCTCCGAGTCTGTGATCATTACCAGGATCTGCTGCAGATTCACGAAGAAGATCTGCGTGTCTGTCAACTGCTTTCAGGATACAGGTAAGTACCAGTAAGAACTGAATATTTTCATGTGGTGTTTTGCCTGGCTCTAACAGGTTCTTTCCGTCGTCTGTTGTAAGAGACCAGTTATCATGTTTACCGGAACCATTAACTCCTGCGAACGGTTTCTCATGGAGTAAACACTTCATACCATGCTGGCATGCAACTCTCTTCAGTGTCTGCATGATAATATGGTTGTGATCCAGCGCTACATTACACTCTGCATAGATTGGTGCAAGTTCATGCTGTGCAGGTGCAACTTCGTTATGCTGTGTCTTAGATGTAACACCGACTTTCCAGAGTTCTTCATTGACATCTTTCATGAATCCTGCGATTCTCTGACGGATGGTTCCGAAATAATGATCGTCTAATTCCTGACCTTTTGGAGGCATTGCTCCGAACAGTGTACGTCCTGTATAGATCAGGTCTTTTCTCTGTAAGAATTTTTCAGCATCTACAAGGAAATATTCCTGCTCCGGTCCTACGGAAGGTGTTACTTTCTTAGATGTTGTATTTCCGAACAATCTTAACAGTCTCAGTGACTGCTCACTGATTGCCTGCATAGAACGAAGAAGTGGGGTCTTCTGGTCAAGTGCCTCTCCTTTGTATGAACAGAATGCTGTAGGGATGCAAAGTGTTGCTCCTGCTGCATCATGTCTTACAAATGCCGGTGATGTACAATCCCATGCTGTATATCCTCTTGCTTCAAACGTTGCACGAAGTCCGCCTGATGGGAATGATGATGCATCCGGTTCTCCTTTGATCAGTTCTTTTCCCGAAAAACTCATCAGTACTTTTCCATTCGGAAGAGGTGCTGAAATAAATGAATCATGTTTTTCAGCGGTTACACCTGTCAGAGGCTGGAACCAATGAGTATAGTGTGTAGCCCCCTTCTCAATTGCCCATTCTTTCATCTCATGTGCAATTACATCTGCTGTAGCAAGGTCTAATTCCTTACCTTCTTCAATTGTTTTCTTCAGATCCTTATAGACTTTTTTCGGAAGACGTTCCTGCATTACAGTATCATTGAACACGTCTTCGCCAAATATCTTGGCTACATTAATTGCTTCACTCATGTCTCTTCGTTTCCTTTCTCATTGTTATTTATAGTATAAGTTTCACACTATGGTATGCATATAATCTTCTTATACACTTTCTGTGCATACCATAGTATGAAAAAAGGCACTCCAACTTTCGTTGGAACGCCTTTGTTCTTCCTATGCCAGTTAGTATAACTCAACCAGTCAAAAAAGGCAAGTGAAAATTTACTGATTATTCAGCTTTTCCTACTGAACCGAACAATTCCATCTTCTCTTTAACTGTTGCCTGGATAGCTTCAGCACCTGGTTTCAGGAGTTTACGAGGATCGTATCCTTTTCCTTCCAGATCTTTTCCTGCTTCAATATATTTACGTGTAGCATCAGCAAATGACAGCTGGCACTCTGTGTTTACGTTGATCTTTGCAACACCGAGACTGATTGCTTTCTTGATCATATCTTCCGGAATTCCTGTACCTCCGTGAAGAACTAATGGCATTTTTCCTGTCAGCTGCTGAACAGCATCCAGAGTCTCAAAGCTTAATCCTTCCCAGTTTGCAGGATATTTTCCGTGGATATTACCGATACCTGCTGCGAGCATATCAACACCAAGGTCAGCGATCATCTTACATTCATTAGGATCAGCACATTCACCTTTACCGATAACTCCGTCTTCTTCTCCACCGATAGATCCTACTTCAGCTTCGATAGACATTCCTTTTTCTCTGCAAATAGCAATCAGTTCTTTTGTCTTTGCCACATTCTCTTCGATTGGATATTTAGATCCATCGAACATGATTGAAGAGAATCCTGCATCGATACATTTTTTACATCCTTCGTATGTTCCGTGGTCAAGGTGTAATGCAACCGGAACTGTGATGTTAAGTTCTTCCATCATAGCTTTAACCATAGCTGCTACAGTCTTGAATCCGGTCATGTATTTTCCGGCACCTTCAGATACACCTAAGATAACTGGTGACTTTAACTCTTCTGCTGTAAGAAGAATAGATTTTGTCCACTCTAAGTTATTGATGTTAAACTGTCCTACTGCGTAGTGACCTGCTACTGCCTTATCGAGCATTTCTTTTGCTGATACTAACATATGTTATTCCTCCAATTCTTACTGCCATAAGCATCTCTGTTTCTTTATGACAAATTTGTTTCACTTGCATTATATATCATAACTTCTAAAAAGACAAGGAACTTATCCTTGCAATTATGAAAACGGTAATATACATCAAAATCGCAAAGTATCCCGCCCGGTCTTCTGTATTATCTGCTTATTGAAATTGTTTTTTTTATATAAAAGATTGCTTATAGATTATATCTATGAAATTAATAATGGACTTTTAACA
>OBZQ01000938.1_pt1 | contig 13492 bp, 10 predicted proteins | sample 1495531 | NCBI WGS metagenome assembly OBZQ01 (sample SAMEA2580237, study PRJEB22360) | human gut metagenome | biome: human gut; feature: human-associated habitat; material: faeces | place: Denmark | collected 2008/2010
GCAGCTCGAGGGCCAGCAGGTTGCCCTTTACGGCCGGCATCCAGTGGGCCAGCCGTCTGCGGACGCTGCTGGAGATGATGCGGGGCGCCATGGGCGAGCCGGAGTATCCCGGCGGGCTGTATCTGGCACTGACGCTCCACTATGTGGAGCAGGAGCACCGGGCGCAGAGCGCCGCCGACGCCCGCCCCCGCAACGAGACGGTGGAGCAGATCTGCGCCTACCTTGCGGCAAACTACCGGCAGAAGCTTTCCCTCACCGAGGTGGCGGCGCGGTTCTACATCTCGCCCTACTATCTGAGCCGGCTGTTCCGGCGGGTGACGGGGCAGTCCATCGTGGACTACATCAACGCCCGCCGCATCGAGGCGGCACAGAAGCTTCTGGAAACGACAGAGCTAAGCATCGGCAGCGTGGCCGAGCAGACCGGTTTCGCCTCTGCGGCCCACTTCCGCCGCGTCTTCCGGGAGACGATGGGCGTCGGGCCGCTGCAATACCGGAAGAGCAGAAAATAGAGTGCCACAAAAGCCTCTCCCTTTGGGAGAGGTGTCACCGAAGGTGACGGAGAGGGCAAGCCAGCTTCGACAAAGCCGCTGCGCAGCGACAAGCAGCCTCTTTGTCAGAGCAATATTATCGCAGCGTCCGTACATCTCTGTCGGCGTCCTTGCCCTCTCAGGCGCTCACGCGCCAGCTCTCCCAAGGGGAGAGCCTTTGACATTGGAAATGCCCCCTGCGTCCTCTCTACGGGAAGAGGCACAGGGGGCATTCATGTTTGTCGGGATGATCCGAGCGGCGGGGGCTTCAGCTCAGCCCTTGACAGCACCGGCGGAGATACCTTCGACGAACTGATCCTGTGCGCAGAAGAAGACGATGAGCTGCGGCAGGATAGAGATCAGGGACAGGGCCAGAATACGGTTCCAGGCAAAGCCCGTATCACCGTCCATGGACAGCTTGACGAACAGGGACATGGGGTACTTTGCAGGGGTCTGGACGTAAAGCAGGGGACCCATGAAGTCGTTGCAGCTCCACATGAACTGGAACAGTGCGCAGGACACCAGAGCGGGCATCAGCATCGGGACGATGACCTTGTACAGGGTCTGGAAGGAGGAGCAGCCGTCGATGGCGGCAGCCTCGTCCAGGTCGCGGGGGACGTTGCGCATGAACTGCACCAGCTGGTAGACGAAGTAGGTCTCAGTTGCGAATGCGCAGTGGACCCAGATGGCCAGATAGAACGGGCTGTTGACCCAGCCGAACTTGGTGTACAGCAGGAACTGAGGCACGTTCAGGACGACCTGAGGCAGGAACAGGGTGGCCAGCATGATGCTGAACAGGAGCTTCCGGCCCGGGAAGTCGAAGCGGCCAAAGCCGTAAGCTGCAATGCAGGAGGAGACCACGGTGCAGATGACCTTGGGCAGGACGTAGCTGTAAGTGTTCAGCATGGCCTGCAGGATGTTGATGGAACCGCCGAAGTTGTTCAGCGCGTTCTTGTAGCCCTCCAGAGTGGGGTTCTTGATCCACAGGCCGATGCCTGCAAAGATCTCGCTGTTGTCCTTAAAGGTGGCGCTGATCATCCACAGCAGGGGATAGATCATGATGAGGCCCACCAGGATCAGGACGAGGTACTTGAAAAACGTCGCGATGGCATTAGAAGCTTTCATTCCCATACTGTCACACCTTACCTTTCATCCGAGTAGTAGACCCACTTCTTCTGGCTGGTGAAGGCGATGATCGTCAGGATGCAGACGATGACGAACATGATCCATGCCAGTGCGGAAGCCATGCCCATCTGGTTGGACTTGAATGCGTAGTTGTAGACCAGAATGGAGATGAGGGTGGTGGAACCGCGGGGACCGCCGTTGGTGATGATGAACGGGCCATTGAACTCCTGAAAAGCCTGGCAGATCTGAGTGACCAGATTGTAGAAGATGATGGGGGTGATCATCGGGACGGTGATGGAGAAGAACTGACGCCACTTGCCTGCGCCGTCGATGGTGGCGGCCTCGTACAGGTCGGCCGGCACGCCCTTCAGAGCGGCGAGGAACAGCACCATGGCGGAGCCGAACTGCCAGATACGCAGGAAGCAGATGATCCACAGTGCGTAGCTGGGGTCGCTCAGCCAGGAGGGACCCTGGAAGTGGCCGAAGGTCAGCATGCGGATGAGGGTGTTGACCAGACCGTCATCACGGAACACGGCCTTCCACAGCACGGCGATAGCAACAGAGCCGCCGAGGATGGAGGGGATGTAGTAGACGGTGCGGAACACGTTCACGCAGGCGATCTTGAAGTTCAGGATGTAGGCGATGAACAGTGCGAAGACCAGCTTCAGAGGCACAGTGATGAAGCTGTACTTGAAGGTGGTGATGAGCGCCTTGGTGATCTTGGGAGTGGTAAAGGCGTCCACATAGTTCATGATGCCATACTGATGGATGCCGTTGAAGAAGTCCATATCCGTAAAGCTGTAGTACAGAGACTGGCCGAACGGAATGGCCTTGAAGACGACGAAGCCGATGATCCAGGGGATCAGGTAGAACAGGCCCTGCCATTTGTCAAAAAACTTCTGGGCCGGGGTACGCCCGAGAGAGGGCGCTTTGCTTTCTTTCATCCAGGGGTCCTCCTTTTATAAGGATATGTCTCGTGCGCCGCACAATAGTTTGGACACACTTTTGTCAAAAAAATGTCATCACCGTCTTGCAAAAAAGGGGCATCCGTCCGTAGGTGGAAGGGATGCCCCTTGCAAGACTCCTTTATGCGGGGCGGCCCGTGTCAACACCGCGCGTGTGCGGGCCGCAAAAAGTCCGTGAGGCGGAAATCAGACGGTGTAGCCGACAGACTCCATGCCGTCCAGCAGGGTATCGACCAGGTCAGCGCCGGAAACATTGTCGTAATCCAGAGTGTCGAACACCTCCTGATAGACGCCGGTGCCGGTAGCCTTCAGGTCGTTGGACTCGAACAGGGGGTCGAGCTGGTTGGAAACGAAGGCCATGACCTTGCCGTTTGCCTCAGCCACCAGCTCCTTGATCTTGCCGGCGCTCTGAGCAGCAGCCAGACCAGCCTTGGAGGCGGGGATACCGCACTCGGAGCCCATGATCTCGGCACCCGTGGTCTCGTTCAGCAGGAAGTTGATGAGGGTAGCTGCCTCTGCGGGATGCTCGCAGGTCTTGGTGATGGCCAGACCCATGGAGACCTTGGAGAAGCCGCCGTTGTAATCGCCGAACTTGATCTCCTCGCCCACGGTGAAGCCGGCCTTGTTCTCCTCGTCCAGAGCGTCAGCGTACTTGGTAGCGGAGGAGTCCCACTCGAAGCAGCCGGCCAGCTTGCCGGTGATCCACTCGGTGGACTGGTGAGCGGCGTTGTCGCCGTTGGAGCCGTAGTAGGTGGGCAGGCTCATGATGACGTGGCCCTCGACCAGGCTCTTGATGAAGTCGATGCCCTCAGCGATCTGGTCGGCATCGTAGTTCAGGGTGGAGGTGGCGGGGTCTGCCCAGTCCTTGCCGTACTTGCTCTCGAGGTAGAACACCATCAGGATCATACGGTCGTATGCGCCCAGGTGCAGGGGATAGTAGTCATCGCCCAGCTTCTCCTGGAAGGTCTTGCCGGCAGCCATCAGCTCGTCCAGAGTGGTGGGGAAGGAGATGCCGGCCTTGTCGAAGGTGGTCTTGTTCCAGTAGAAGATACGGCCGGTCATAGCCACGGGCACGCACTGCTGAGAGTTTGCCACGTTGCAGGCAGCCAGCTTGGCCTCATCCCACTGGGTCAGGTCGAGGTACTCGGAGACGCTGTTCAGGTCGATGAAGGTCTGGCCGTTCTTGGAGTAGTTGTACAGCCAGTTCCAGTTGATCTGGCAGACATCCTCAGCGACACCGCCAGCGAACTTGGTGGACATGGTGTCCTCCCAGCCGGACCATGCAGCGAAGGTGGGGTTGACGGTGATGGTGCTGTGCTCAGCAGAGAAAGCCTTGATGGCCTCCTGATAAGCGTTGTGACGGGACTCGCCGCCCCACCAGCTCATGGTCAGGGTGACGGGGTCAGAAGACAGGCCGGCCACGGAAGCGGCTGCGGAAGAAGCAGCGGTGGAAGTGGCGGTAGAACCAGCGTTGCCGGAGCCGCCGCAGGCGGCCAGCAGGCCGGCAGCACCCACAGCGCCAGAGACCTTCAGAAAGTCACGACGAGAAATTGCCTTGCTCATTTTCGTTCTCCTCCTATGTAGAAAACATCTTCTTGCATGGACGCCTCTGCAAAGCATCCATTGTATACAAATATGATACCAAAGGCAAGAAAAAAAAGAAAGATGCAAATTGTAGTGATAGCGGCAGAAAACGTACAAATATTGCGCTTATTTTTTGCCCGGTTTTGACGTCATTGCCAGAATGAATAAACTTGGACCGAAAAACTGTGCAACTTGTATACTTCAACGATTTGCATAGAAAACTGGGATGCAACAGGGGAAGATTGGCCTGAATTGCAAGAATTTTGTAGCCGAGGCAGAATTTGTTGAAAGAGCGTTGTATACATTAAAAGCAACGATAACAGAAAGTTCCGGCCCCGAGCTGATATATCAATAGCGCAAAAAACGCGCGAATTGGGGCACGACTGATATATCACGGATGCAGAAAAGATACAAAAATGCCGCCCGGCGCGCGGACGGCATAAGATCAGGAAAAAGAGTCACCGGCGGGCGGCGTAGAAGGCGCTGCGCTCCCGGAAATAGCACTGGGGACACATGCTGACGTACTGGACATCGTTCTCAAGGTCGATGGCTACCTGTTCGCCCTCAAAGACGAAGCGGCCGTTGACCTTGCGGCAGTTGCAGGTGGCCTTGCGGCCGCAGGTGCAGATGGTCTTCATCTCCTCGATGGTGTGGGCCAGCTCCAGAAGCCGGGTGGAGCCGGGGAAGCCCTTGAGGGAGAAGTCGGAGCGCAGGCCGTAGCAGATGACGGGGATGTTCAGCTCTACCGTCACCATAAACAGCTGCTCGGCCTGCTCTGCGGTGAGGAACTGGCTCTCGTCACAGAGCACACAGGCCAGAGGCCGGCCCTCGCTGCCGGCGGCCCGGACGGCCTCCACCAGGTCCATGTCCGGCGGCACCAGCAGATCGGCAGGGCGGCGGACGCCCAGACGGCTCACAAGGTCGCCGCTGCCCTTGGTGTCCACCTTCGGCTTGAGGATGAGCACCCGCATCCCCTGCTCCTCGTAGTTGTGGGCCACCTGCATCAGCGCGGTGCTCTTGCCGCTGTTCATTGCGCCGTAACGGAAATAAAGCTTTGCCATATCGAAAAAGTCTCCTCATGAAAGGACTCTCTCAGCCAAAGCCTGACGGAGAGGGCCGGTATTATCGATAGTATCTGCTCAGTCCTGATTGCGCAGCCGGTAGCCCAGGCTCATCAGGCTGTCGCCGAGGTGGACGTTCTCCACCACCACGTCGGGGTAGGAGACAGACAGATCGTAGTGGGAGAAGTTCCAGAAGCCCTGGATGCCCAGAGCCACCAGACGGCCGCTGATCTCCTCTGCGCCGCTGCGGGGCAGACAGAGCACAGCCACCTCGGGGTGGTGCTCGGCGCAGAAAGCTTCCAGCTCGTCGATGTGTAAAATCCGGATGCCGTTGATCTCTTTGCCCACCTCGTCGGGGGCGTTGTCGAAGGCGGCGATGAGCTTGTAGCCGTTGGTGTCGGTGGTGATGAAGCGGCTCACAGCCTTGCCCAGACGGCCGCAGCCGATGAGGATGGTGGGCAGGAGGTCGCCGTTGCCAAAGAGCAGATGCTCAAGGATGCTCAGCAGGTTCTCCACCGAGTAGCCGATGCCCTGACGGCCATTCACGTCGCCGATGCAGTTGAAGTCCTGCCGCACCTGAGAGGCAGTGGTACCCATCTGGGCGGCCAGCTCACGGGACGAGATGCTGGTGATGCCGTCGTTCTTCAGGGTGCGCAGGTAGCGATAGTATTTGGGCAGGCGCTTGATGACGGGCAGAGAAGCTTTGCCGGGAGTGTTCATAGGGGGGCTCCTTTCTTTTTATCCGCAGCATTGCCGGGGAGAGGTGCGCAGCGGCAGGGCGCTCCGGCAAAAGATTTGTACTTTCTTGTACAATAATGATACATATTTGACAATCTTATCTCTAGTATAAAGTATACAGCGCGAAGAGAGAATGTCAAACCATTTGGCACATTTTTTTGAGAAAGAAAAGAAATCTTTGCCGAAGTATAACCGGCAGGAATGCCGGACAAGCTGAAATGAAGCAAAAAGGAGGATGCGCAGAATGTCACAGGAAGAGAAGAACGTCCCCGTGGAGCAGCAGCGGCTGGAAAAAGAGCAGATCGAGGATATGGGCAGCGTTTACCGCACCCGGGGAGCTCACGCCATCCACTGCCTGACGGTCATCGGGCAGGTGGAGGGCCATGTGGAAGCGCCCCAGGGCCAGAAGACCACCAAGTATGAGCACGTCATCCCCCAGCTGGTGGCCGTGCAGGAGGACCCCGCCATCGAGGGCCTGCTGGTCCTGCTCAACACGGTGGGCGGGGATGTGGAGGCGGGGCTTGCGCTGGCGGAGCTCATCGCCAGCATCTCCAAGCCCAGTGCGGCGGTGGTGCTGGGCGGGGGCCACTCCATCGGCATCCCGCTGGCCGTCAGCGCCCAGCGGAGCTTCATCGTGCCTACCGCCACCATGACGGTCCACCCCGTCCGCCATTCCGGCATGATACTAGGCGTGCCCCAGACCATGCGCTGGTTCGAGCAGATGCAGGAGCGCATCACCGGCTTCGTGGCGTCCCACAGCGGCATCTCGGAGAAGCGTTATACTGAGCTGATGATGCGCACGGGCGAGCTGGTCATGGACGTCGGCACCGTGCTGGATGGCCGAAAAGCCGTGCGGGAAAAGCTCATCGACGAGCTGGGCGGGCTGTCGGACGCGCTGGCATGGCTCTACCGAGAAATCGAGGGGAAATAAATTGCCATTTGACTTTTCCCGTGGTACAATGAAAGAATCGAGTCGTATCGAAATTCTTCCATCGTCACCGACAGAGCCGCCCTGAGCGCGCCCTGCTTCATGATATAAAATAAGGAACGGGTTTTAGGAAACATGGCAAAGAGAAAACGCAAGACCTCCGGGCGCAGCACAGCCTCGCGCCGCAAGAACCGGACACAGGACCGGATGCCCGCGGGGCTCATCACCCTGTTTGCGGGGCTGGTGCTCATGGCGCTGGCTTTCGTGCCGGGCAGCTCGGCCTGGCGCACGATGCACGATGTCCTGTTCGGCGTGTTCGGCTGCGGAAGCTTCGTGCTGGGCGCAGCGCTGTGCTATCTGGCCATCCTCTACACCCGGGGCGAAGACCTGCTGCCCCACATCGCAAAGCTGGTGCTGGGGCTCATCTTCGCCAGCGGCACGGTCATCGTCTTTTCTGACATCCCCACCGACCAGACCGCCGCGCAGATGACCGCTGCCTGCTATCAGAATGGGATGAGCGCATGGCTCTCGGGCGGTGCGCTGGGCGCTGTGCTGGGCGGGACGCTCCTGCTGCTCTGCGGCAGACCCGCCGCCAATCTAGTCATGGCGGGCGGGGGGGGAAGGCGGGCAGCACGAAGTTCGGGGCGCCGGTGGGGCCTTGCCCCAGCCTGTACATTTTCGACGTTACGCCCGCCGAGTGCTGGCAGTGGCTCTGCAACGTGGGCGGCAGCGTCCACGAAAAGGGCCTTGCCGTCCACGAGCAGAATGCCGCCCGCCGGGCCGAGCGTCTGGCAGAACGCGCCGCCGAGGAGGCCGAGGCGGAGGAATACGAGGCCTGTGACGACGACCTGCCGGAAGACGAAGCGGGCGAAGGCGGGGACTGCTGCGGCGGCGAAGAGCCTGCCGCGCCCGCCTTCCATATCCAGCCTCCCGGCTGGCTGGCTGGCGTCTTCCACTGGGGCCATCAGGTGATGCAGGGCGGCGAACAGGCAGAGCCTGCCCCTGCGCCCGCACCGGAAGCGCAGACCCCGCCTCAGCCCGAGCCTGCCCCCGTACAGGTGGAAAAGTCCCGGCCCCGTGCGCCCTTTGATATTGATCTAGGCCCTGACCATACCACCGTCACCAAGGGCGGCAGTGAGCCCATCGAGCCCATCATCCTCGGCCCCGGCGGCACCTTCGGCATGGACCCGCTCCGCCGTGCGCCCATCCGCCCCACCGTGACGCCCATCGTCCCGGACGCCGTGGATACCGCCGCCGAGGACTTCTTCACGGCCCAGCCCGAGCCGACGGTGACGCCCACCGTCACGCCCGCCGCCTCGGCAGAAGAGCCGGAACAGCAGCCCGCGCCTGAGCCGCCGCTTTCCTTCGGCATCCCGCTCTATGATTTGACCCCGACTCCGGAACCGGCCCCGCAGCCGGTCAGCGCCGAGAATGCGGTGGCGTTCCGCTCTGAGCCGGATGAGGACGGCTGGATCAGCATCACCAGTGACCCGGTGGAGGAAAAAGACCTCAACACGCTGGTGGCAGCCGCCATGGAAAAGCCTGCTGTCTCCGAGGAGCAGGCCGCAAACGCCCCCGCCGAAGAGGCCGAGACGGAGGAGAGCTTCCAGTATCAGTACCCCTCCATCGAGCTGTTCGAGCGCGCCCCGGAGGAAAGCGACTCCGGCGCAGAAGACGAGCTGAAAGCCAACGCCCAGAAGCTGGTGGACACGCTGGAAAGCTTCGGCGTCCGCACCCGTGTGCTGGATATTTCCCGCGGCCCGTCGGTCACCCGGTATGAAGTCCAGCCCATGGCGGGCGTCAAGATAAGCCGCATCACTTCGCTGGCGGATGACATCGCCCTGAACCTGGCGGTGGCCGATGTCCGCATGGAGGCTCCCATCCCCGGCAAGCCTGCCGTGGGCATCGAGGTGCCGAACCATAAGAAAACGCCGGTCTACATCCGCAGCGTCTTCGAGAGCCAGAGCTTTTTGCGGATGACCTCACCGATGGGCATTGCGCTGGGCAAGGACATCGCCGGCGTGGCCCAGGTGGCCGACCTGTGCAAGATGCCCCATCTGCTCATCGCGGGCAGTACAGGCAGCGGTAAATCGGTCTGTGTCAACAGCATCATCATGAGCCTGCTGTTCCGCTCCAGCCCCGAGGACGTCAAGCTCCTGCTCATCGACCCCAAGGTCGTCGAGCTGGCTGAGTACAACGGCATCCCCCACCTGCTGATGCCCGTCGTCACCGAGCCCCGCAAGGCGGCCGGCGCACTGGGCGGCGCAGTGCAGGAGATGGAGCGCCGCTACCACCTCTTCGCGGAGAACAACGTCCGCGACATCAAGTCCTTCAATAAGCTGGCGGCAGCGGACCCGAACCTCGAGAAGATGCCCTATATCGCCATCATCATCGACGAGCTGGCCGATTTGATGATGGTCGTCGGCAAGGATGTCGAGGACTCCATCTGCCGCATCGCCCAGAAGGCCCGCGCCGCCGGTATGCACCTCATCGTGGCGACCCAGCGCCCCAGCGTGGACGTCATCACCGGCCTCATCAAGGCCAACATCCCCAGCCGCATCGCCTTCGCCGTGTCCAGTCAGGTGGACAGCCGCACCATCCTCGACGGTGCCGGTGCCGAAAAGCTGCTGGGCATGGGCGATATGCTCTTCATGCCCGTGGGCGCACCCAAGCCCACCCGTATCCAGGGTACCTTTGTGCGGGATGAGGAGATCAGCCGTGTGCTGGACTTCATCAAGAAGAGCGCCACCGTCCAGTACGACGAGGCCATGATAGAGGCCATGGAAAAACACGCCATCCAGGACGGCAAGAAGGGCAGCAGCTCTGCCGACTCCGACGAGGAGGGCGGCAGTGACCCGATGCTCAAGCAGGCCGTGGAGGTGGTCATCGACGCCGGCCAGGCGTCCACCAGCCTGCTGCAGCGCCGCTGCAAGCTGGGTTATGCCCGCGCCGCCCGCATCATGGACGAGATGGAAGAAAAGGGCATCATCGGCCCCTACGAGGGCGCAAAGCCCCGCGCTGTCCTCATCAGCCGCCAGCAGTGGCTGGAAATGCAGATGAATCAGCCGGATGAATGACCTCTCAGTCAAAGCCGGACGGCTTTGCCGGCTCCCCTGCTAGGGAAGCCGCTGGCATACCGGACAGGCTCACGCCGGATGAATAGAATGTTTGATCTCGGAAGCAATAGAGCCCTGCTGGATAGGGCAGGCATCATGAAAGAAAAAGGATAACTATGGAGCATTACACCGAATTTCTCCCCATCAGCCGGGCCGACATGGAGGCCCGGGGGTGGGACCGGCTGGACTTCGTGGTGGTGGGCGGCGACGCCTATGTGGACCACCCCAGCTTTGGCACCGCCATCATCAGCCGCCTGCTGGAAGCCGAGGGCTACAAGGTGGGCGTGCTGGCCCAGCCCCGCTACACCGACTGCGAGGACTTCAAGCGGTTCGGAAAGCCGAAGTACGGCTTCTTCATCGGCGGCGGCAACGTGGACAGCATGGTGAGTCACTATTCCGTCGCAAAGATCCCCCGCGCGGAGGACGAGTATTCGCCCGGCGGCAAGGGCGGCGCACGGCCCGACCGCAGCGCCACCGTCTACACCAGACTTGCCAAGCAGGCATACCCTGACCTGCCCGTCATTCTGGGCGGTCTGGAAGCATCGCTCCGCCGCTTTGCCCACTACGACTACTGGCTGGACACCGTCCTGCCCAGCATCGCCGAGGACTCTGGCGCGGACATCATCAGCTTCGGCATGGGTGAACACCAGACCGTGGAAATTGCCCGCCGTCTGGCGGCAGGGGAGCCGGTGGAGAGCATCACCGATGTGGACGGCACCTGCTACCTGACCGACTTCGACCACCTGCCCGAGCGGTATGTGGAGTGCGCGGGCTTCAGGAAGGTCGCCTCCGATAAGGTGGCCTATGCGAAAGCCTGCCGCATCCAGATGGACAATCAGGACGTCGTCAGCGGCAATATCATCGTTCAGAAGCAGAGCGAGAAGTACCTCGTGCAGAACATCCCCGCAAAGCCCCTCGTCCGCTGGGAGCTGGATAAGGTCTACGCCCTGCCCTACACCCGCCGCTGCCACCCGATCTACGAGGCCATGGGCGGTGTGCCTGCCATCCGGGAGGTGCAGTTCTCCATCATCCAGAACCGCGGCTGCTTCGGCGGCTGCAATTTCTGCGCCATCCAGCTGCATCAGGGCCGACGCGTCACCAGCCGCAGTGCCGACAGCATCGTGGCCGAAGCAGAGCGGATGACCCACGAGCCGGATTTCAAGGGCTACATCCACGACATCGGCGGCCCCACCGCCAACTTCCGTTTCCCATCCTGCCGCGAGCAGATGCTGCGGGGGATGTGCAACGGCGGCAAGCACTGCCTCGCCCCCACCACCTGTTCCCACATGATCGTGGACCACAGCGATTACCTGAAAATCCTCCGCCGCGTCCGGGAGCTGCCCGGCGTCAAGAAGGTGTTCATCCGCAGCGGCATCCGCTTCGATTACCTGATGGCCGACCCCGATGACACCTTCTTTAAGGAGCTGGTGGAGTACCACGTTTCCGGCCAGCTGAAAGTCGCGCCGGAGCACTGCGCCCCCAACACCCTCGCCTACATGGGCAAGCCGCCCATCGAGACCTTCAACAAGTTCAAGGATAAGTTCTACGAGCTGAGCAGGAAGGCAGGAAAAAAGCAGTACCTCGTGCCGTACCTCATGTCCAGCCACCCGGGCAGCACCCTCAAGGATGCCGTCTATCTGGCCGAATACCTCTACAAGAACCATATGCGCCCCGAGCAGGTGCAGGATTTTTATCCCACGCCCGGCACCGTGAGCACCTGTATGTTCTACACCGGCCTCGACCCCTACACCTTGAAGCCGGTGTTTGTGGAAAAGACCGCTGAGGGCAAGGCACTTCAGCGCGCCCTGCTCCAGTATTATGAGCCCCGCAACGCCGAAAAGGTCATCAAGGCGCTGAAAATGACCCACCGCGAAGACCTCATCCCCCTGCTGGTTCCCGCTGAGGGCCGCATTGCGGTCCAGCGTTCGGTCCGCAGAGCCGAGGCCGCCGATGTGACCATCCATGGCGACGGCACCTACACCGTCCGGCCCAGAGGCAAGGGCGGCAAGCCCCAGAGCCGCTCCGCCGCCCCGGCGGGCCGCAGCCCGGCAGGCCGTCAGCCCAGCCCCGGCGCACGTTTTGCGCCCCATTCGGCTCCTGCGCATAAACCGAAAAGCAATCAACAGAAAGAGAATACATCGTGGAAAACTTCAAAAAAGAAAAAGTGACCGCTCAAACGCTCATGAGCCGCCTCGCTGCGCTGGCGCTGGCCGCAGCCCTTGCGCTGGGCCTCGTGGGCTGTGAAACCTCTTCCATCGTCCCGGGAGGCAGCGGTGACGTCATGCCGAACCCGGCAGCTTCTCAGACCGGAACGACGCCTTCCGACGGGCAGGACGCCGCCTTCCAGATGCACTTCATCGACGTGGGGCAGGCGCTGAGCGTGCTGGTGGAGTGCGACGGACAGTTCATGCTCTACGACGGCGGCAATGTGGACGACGGCAGTCTGGTGGTCTCCTACTTGCAGAGTCAGGGGGTCGAGCAGCTGGAGTATGTCTTCTGTTCCCATGCTCACGAAGACCATGTGGGCGGTCTGGCCGCTGCGCTGGCCTATTTCCCGGCCGGCCACGTTTACAGCCCCGTGACGGAAGCCTCCACCAAGTGCTTCAAGGATTTCGTCAAGTACACCCAGCAGCAGAACCTACAGGTCAAAGTCCCTGCCGCAGGCACCCAGTGGGCGCTGGGCAGCGCCACTGTGACCATGCTTGGCCCTGTGGCGCAGTATGATGACACCAACGATACCTCCATCGTCCTGCGCATCGACTACGGCGCGACGAGCTTCCTGCTCACCGGTGATATGGAGTCCGACGCCGAGCGCGACCTTGTGAACAGCGGCGCGAACCTCAAGGTGGATGTCTTACAGGTGGGCCACCACGGCTCCAGCACCTCCACCAGCTACGTCTTCCTGAACGCTGTCCTGCCCGAGATGGGCATCATCTCCTGCGGGGTCAACAACAAGTACGGCCACCCCCACGAGGAGACCCTGAGCATCCTGCGGGACGCCGGTGTGGACGTCTACCGCACCGACCTGCTGGGGACGATCACCGTTTCCAGTGACGGCCGGAACTACACGGTGGCAACGGAACACTTCGCCACCGACGCTGAGCTGAACCCCACCGACCCGGCAGTGTCCAGCACGGCCCAGCAGGCCTACATCGGCAACGTGAACAGCAAAAAGTTCCATCTGCCCAGCTGCCCGAATCTCCCGGCGGAGAAGAACCAGATTTTGTTCTCGAGCTATGATGAGGCCGTGGCCGCAGGCTACAGCCCCTGCTCGAGCTGCATCAAATAACAAAATAGACAAAAGGGAAGCCCCACCGTCCGATGGGGCTTCCCTTTTGTCATAATATCAGCGTCCGCGTCCAGCTCCGCCGCCGTGGCTGCTGCCGCCGCCCATGCCGCCAAAGCCGCCGCCGCCGCCGAAACCGCCGCCGCCCATGCCGCCTTGTTC
>OBZQ01000944.1_pt1 | contig 13437 bp, 10 predicted proteins | sample 1495531 | NCBI WGS metagenome assembly OBZQ01 (sample SAMEA2580237, study PRJEB22360) | human gut metagenome | biome: human gut; feature: human-associated habitat; material: faeces | place: Denmark | collected 2008/2010
AATAAAGGAAAAAAGCACCGAAAAATCGGTGCTTTTTTTTGGCAGGGGCAGAAGGACTTGAACCCTCGGCACGCGGTTTTGGAGACCGCTGCTCTACCAACTGAGCTATACCCCTAAATATATGGTGGGCCATCAGGGACTCGAACCCCGGACCAACCGGTTATGAGCCGGTGGCTCTGACCAACTGAGCTAATGGCCCACATGAAAGAGTCACAATCAAGTGACTTGAATATAATATCACTAAATCACCTGATTGTCAACACTTTTTGTTTGATAAATCATAATAAATATTTAACTACGATTTATCAATTTTTTCATCATCTTCCTTGGTATTGGAATGAGAAATAACACCATAAAGTAACAGTACTAAACCGATTGTACCTAATCCTCCGCCGAAAATAAAAATATTTTTACTTTTCTTTGAGTACACCGCCTTTGGATAACTTGTATAATCAGTCGAAGTTGTAACTGCTTTTTCTTTAGGAGCAGTTGTTGCAGTTGCCGTGCTGTATTCAAATTTTGTGGTTCTCACAGAATTTGAAGCACTTCCGGAAAATTTCTTACCGGACTTACGACCTGCTTTTTTAGTTTCACTGCCATTTATTTGACTTTGAGTTAATTTTTGCTTTGGAACAAATTTCGTGGAAACTTGCCCTTTTGTTTTATTCGTTTTATTAGTAGTTTTACTGCTAACAGTTGAAACTACTGTGCGTTTTTCTTTTAATTTGCTCGTTGTGAGCTTTGTTGTTGTAACCTTTTTTGCAGTAGTTGTAGGTTCTACATACATATCTAATTTGCATTTATCGACTAAGTTACAACTTTTAGTCGATGATACTTTAAAAGTACATGAAATGAAGTTAGTTAATTTTTTGTCGCTTTTATTCTTCAGCTCAAATCCTACTAACAAACGACCATTATGCGAATCGGCATTTATATTGCTGAAGTTGATGTAAATATCAAGATTTTTTAAAACAGAATCATCTGATATTCCCGAATTTGTAACAGAAAAAGTATAATTGTTAATTGAATTATAAACATAAAACTCTAATTGAATATCATCTTCACTATATTTATCTAAAAAATCGGTATATGCAAAATAAAAATATGCACATCCGTTTTTCTCGTCCATGATATAGTGAAATTGACCTTGTACAAAAGAGCAATCAATGTCAATTACTGTTCCTTTATTATACCATTTGCCAAACTTATCTACATATTCTCCGTCAAATGCATAAGCATTACCGTCAATAGCAAAGATATTGACAAAAGCAATGATAAAGAAACAAAATATTGATAATGCTTTTTTCATCTAAATAGCCTAATATTAAATATATTTTACTATTTTACTTTTTAATTCAACAATATTGGTAATATCTCCGTCTTCGTTTTTTATTGCGACATCAATATTATCAACAACAGCATTAAATGCTTTTCCTGTTCTTCTAATTACGACAACATCATCATCTTCATATAAATCTTCAGTTGAAATTAGTTCAAAATCCATGACGTCTCCTCTTCTGTTTAATAATGTCATATTTTATTCATAAGAATGAATTTAATACAAAGATAATGAAGCACATTAGTGCAAGTGAAAGATGGTGCGGAACCCACAAGGAAACATTATCCACAGGAGTCTGAGTCCTGCGCGTCTGCCAGTTCCGCCACATCCGCATAAACTAAAAAACGCCCTCCATTTTTTTACACGACGAGGACAGCCGAGGCAGAGCTTACTTTTCAGATATAATCTTACTTTTTCAACTCAATCTGCAACACTCAAATAATTGCAATATTATAATATCACACCTTTTTCAAAATGTCAATTAAATATGTATATAAAAATAAAAAATATGTTTTCATACATACAACTTGTAAATTCATTTAATATCATTTCAACAACATCGTTAACAGTTATATCTTTTGAAATTATTTTTTCATTATCAAATTGCAACAAATCTTTTTCATTCTACCAACGCTTCATATCTTGTTCAGTATAATTTATATCTGTATAGTACAGCAATTCAATGTGATTTACAATAATGACGGGGTAACGGACTGTGTTTGCGTGGTAAAAAGTCGTGAAATGCTATAATATTTATGATATAATGTTTTAAAAACAGTGTGGAAAGGAGAATTCTTTTGATAAATATAGTTATTTGTGATGATGAAAAAAGTTATCAGGAAATACTCGAATTCAATATGGCAACAGGCAAAAACCACCATGTTTATTCAACATTAAAGGAATTTGAAAAAGAGCTGACGCCGAATTTTTTAAGTCGCCATAAAAGCTATATGGTAAATATGAACTTTATTGCGGGGTATGAGCCGTATAAATTTTTATTAAAAAACAGCGAGCAAGTCGGTATTCCTCCTAAAAAGTATGCCGAGATGATTGACAAATACAGAAATTATTTGATAAACTTATAATATTATATCATCAGGAGATTCAAATATGGGCGAAATATCTACGTATTTTCTTTTTTGACTATGACAATGTCATCTATAATTTACTTTTCGACATTAAATTATATTTTCGGATACGATTATACAAATGCGTATTCCAATTCACTTGATTTATTTACACTTATTGCTGTATCGCTATTTATGGTGATACTTTCTTTTGCGGTTGTTGTTTTAGTAAAGCTTGTACAAAAAAGTTTCACTCAGCAATTATTTGTAAAAACGCTCAATTACTTTTCAAAAAGAATAACAAGGATATTGAACTTAATATAGTTTCAAATTCAAATGATATTTTAATCAAGAGCAAAAATGCTTTTGCATTGAACAAAAACAAAAAGAAAGATACACAAAATCACGGTTACGGCCAAAAAATCATTTCTGATATTGCTAAAAAGTACAACGGTACATACACAACTAAAGTTGAAAACGAATATTTCAGCACCGTTACCCAATTAAACAACATTGATTTAAACGAGTAATAAAAGGATTTACTAAATTGAAATTAAACGATAAATTGCAAAATAATGATTTATACCCGTTTCATATGCCGGGGCATAAAAGAAATAAAAATTTTAATATCCCGGCAAGTGAAATTGACATAACGGAAATTGACGGATTTGACAATCTACACTCCCCCACCGATTTGCTTGATGATATGCAAAAAGAGATTGCAAAGCTTTTCGGTGCAAAAAAAAGCATAATAAGTGTTAACGGTTCAACCTGTTGCATATTAGCGGCAATCAGTGCAGTGGCAAAGGAAAATGCAACCATTATCATTGCGCGCAACTGCCACAAATCTGTCTACAATGCGTGCTATATAAACAAATTAAAAGTCGAATACATTGAGCCTGAATATAATACGGAATTTGGATGTTATAAAAATATAACGCAAAAGAGCATTGATACTGCGATTGCAAAACATCCAAATGCCTGTGCAGTAGTTATAACCTCGCCTACATATGAGGGCTATATAAGCAATGTAAGCTGCAATATTCCTTTAATCATTGATTCGGCACACGGAGCGCATTTTAGCTTTGCAGATTTTTTGCCAAAGCAGGCAAAAGCAGATATTGTTATTGAATCACTGCATAAAACCCTGCCTGCGTTAACGCAAAGTGCAGTAATTCATATTAACAACGAAAAGTTTTTTGAAAAAGTAAAAAAGTATATGAATATATACGAAACAAGCTCACCGAGTTATGTAATAATGGCATCAATCGAAAAATGCACAGACTTTTTAAAAAACAGCGAAAGTTACTTTAAGCAATACAAAATTTTACTTGATAATTTTTATAATAAAGTAAACAAATTAGGCAATATTCACCTATTAAAAAATGATGATATTACAAGAATAGTTTTAAAAGCGGACGGATACAGCGGTCAAGAATTAGCAAATCATTTGCGAAAATTCAAAATCGAGGTTGAGGGTGCATTTCTTGAATATATCATTTTAATATCAACCGTATGCGACACTGAAGACGGATTTAACATGCTTTTGCTTGCATTAACTAATCTTGAAAAAAGAGATAAAATACATATAGGTTATGAAAAGCCTAATTTACCGATGAAAGATTGCGAAACATACGAAATAGAAGAAACTAAAGAAGAATATTTAGAAAAAGCTAAAAACAAAGTGTGCGGCGAATATATTTACGCTTACCCGCCCGGAAGTCCGATTATTGCACCGGGAGAAATAATCAGTGATAAATTTGTTTGCCAAATCAAAAAACTTTATGAAAGCGGCGTAAATATATTATCAGATAGTCATTTACTGCCACTAAAAATATTGACAAAGAAATAATATTATTGTAAAATAACATTACAAATTTAAGAAAGAGGTGTTTCTTTTGAAGAGAATCAACACTTTAAGCTCACGCAATCTTTGCGAATCAGCTAAAAAAGGCGGTTGCGGCGAATGCCAAACATCTTGCCAATCAGCAAGTAAAACTTCTTGTTCAGTTGCTAACCAAAAATGCGAACAGCTTAAGAAGTAAATAAATGAAATTTAGGTGGGCATTTGTCCCACCTTTTTCATTGAAATAAAACTATGGAGTAATTTGATGATACACGCATATAAAATGAACGGTTATAATATTATACTTGACCAAAACAGCGGATGCGTACACTCTGTTGATGAAGCCACATATGATATTATAACAATGTATGAAAGCCATACAAAAGACGAAATAAAAAAATATATATTAGAAAAATATAAAAATGACGAAGATGTAAGTGAAAATGATATTGACCTTTGCTTTGAAGATATAGAAGCACTTAAAGCAGACGGCAGACTTTTTGCAGAAGATACATTTGAGCAAACTGCGAAGCAGTTTAAAAAAAGGCAAGGTGTAGTAAAAGCCATATGCCTGCACGTTGCACACGATTGCAACTTGGCTTGCAAATACTGCTTTGCCGGTAAGGGTGAATATGACGGTCCAAAAGGTTTGATGAGCCTTGAAACAGGTAAAAGAGCACTTGATTTTTTGATTGAACAATCCGGTACAAGGCATAACCTTGAAGTTGACTTTTTCGGCGGCGAACCGTTACTTAATTGGGAAGTTTGCAAGGAACTTGTGAAATACGGAAGAGAGCAAGAAAAGAAGTATAACAAAAATTTCAGATTTACACTTACTACAAACGGACTTTTAATCAATGATGATGTAATCAACTTTTGCAATAAAGAAATGGGAAATGTTGTACTTTCACTTGACGGAAGAAAGAGTACAAATGACCTTATGAGAGTATCGAGAAACGGTAAAGGCTCGTATGATTTGATTGTTGACAAGTTCAAGAAATTTGCCGACTCACGAAATCAAAAAGATTATTATATGCGCGGCACATATACAAGAAACAATCTTGACTTTGCAAAAGATATTATACATATGGCAGATTTAGGGTTTAAGGAACTTTCTATTGAGCCTGTTGTATCAGACCCAAAAGAACCATATGCTTTAAAAGAAGAAGATTTACCGATTTTAAAGGAACAATATCAGATTTTAGCAGATGAAATGCTAAAAAGATACAGAAACGGTAAAGGCTTTACTTTCTATCACTATATGATTGACCTTGACGCAGGGCCTTGCATTGTAAAAAGAGTATCAGGCTGTGGCGTAGGCACAGAATATATGGCTGTCACACCAAGCGGCGAACTTTACCCTTGCCACCAATTTGTAGGCGATGAAAAATTTCTGCTCGGCGATATATGGAAAGGTGTTACAAATAAAAAGGTGCTTGAACAATTTGAAGAATGCAATGTATATTCACATAAGGAATGTAAAGATTGCTTTGCAAAATTATACTGTTCAGGTGGATGTGCCGCTAACGCATACCATACAACGGGAAGCGTAAACGGTGTATACGACTTCGGCTGTGAACTTCACAGAAAGCGCATTGAATGTGCAATAATGCTGAAAGTTGCGGAAGCTGAAGAAGGCTTTAAAGTTGAATATTAAACAAAACGGAGCTGTATGTCAACAGCTCCGTTTTTTAATCAATCAGAATATTTTTGCTTTTTAACATCAAGATGTGAAAGGCCGATATAATCAGGTAAACCGTTTCTGTAAGGTACTTGCGGCACACCTTTAACAAGAGGCGAAAGATATTCAATCATTTTATTTGTAACATCATTACCCTGCTCGTTAATCCAACTTCTCGGTACAAGCTTTTCGTTATTGGCAACCACGCTTACCTGTTCTGTATAATAATCGACAGTGTATGGCAAATCGCTGATTCTGCGAAGAGTGGAAAATACACCGGTTTTGCCGTCAAGTGCTGCTTTTACAGCTACCACGCCTAAATTATACGCTTCGGTAACATCAGTCATTGACGCTGTGTGGCCGGCACTTCTTTGAAGTACGCTTGGTTCTAATGCGCGAACCTTACAACCTATTCTTTCCTCAACAACTGATTTAAGGTATGCACCCGTACCGCTAAGCATAACGTGGCCAAATTTATCTACTTTATCCCCTCTTGCACTGATATACTCCCCGTTTTCATCTTTGATTCCTTCGCTGACTACAACTATAACGGAATTATATTCATCAAGCTTACCCTTAACATCATCAACAAACTTATCAACTGAAAAAGGAATTTCAGGAAGATAAATAAGGTGCGGTGCAACGCTGTCACCGTCACGGGCAAGAGCAGAAGCGGCAGTAAGCCAACCGGCATTTCTGCCCATTGCTTCGATAATATGAACACTTTTTATACTGTAAATACTTGTATCGTATGCTACATTTTTCACGGCAAGCGCAATATACTTTGCGGCAGAGCCAAATCCGGGCGAATGGTCAATTCCTACAAGGTCATTATCAATTGTTTTAGGAACACCTACAATTTTAATATCAATATTATGACTTACGGTATATTTTGAAAGTTTATCAACAGTATCCATTGAATCATTACCGCCGATATAAAGAAAATAGCCAATATTATATTTTTTAAACATATCTATAATTTGCGAATATGTTTCTTCATCATCGTTAAGCTTATATCTGCAAGAGCCAAGGAACATTGCCGGTGTTAAGCGAAGTCTGTTAATATCATAAGGCTTACCTTTAAAACGCTTGGTAAGGTTAATTATATTTTCTTCAAGAAAGCCCTGAATACCGTTTATCATACCGTAAACCGTACCTATTTCTTCGCTGGAAAATGCATATTCAATTGCACCTGCAAGGCTTGAATTTATTACTGATGTGGGCCCTCCTGACTGGCCGATAATCATATTTTTGCTCATAAATTATTCTCCAATTTTATTATCATATATTTTAATGTTCCTATGAACATCTTTAACCGGTTTATTGACGCTTATAGGTTCAATTTTAACCGAATCTTTTTTTGAAAATATATTATTAAAAATCTCAAGATTTCTGCAGGGGCCGCTTTCATACCAATGATTACAATCACATGATATGTATATATCAGGCATATTTATATTTTTAAATTTATTATCAAATATTTTTGACGGCCTGTCGGTAGTGCAAAGTATTGCTCTTGTAGGAATAGCATTAAATGTGCAACCGCTGATTGTAAGTTCGGGGTTATAAGTAATATTTTCAAATACAAATTGATTAGGTCTAAGCGGCGGCAAAGCCTCTTTAAACTTCACTTTTACAGTTTTATTATCAATATCATCATCCGTACTTTCAACTGTATAAATATCTTTAAGTTCGGATAAATCAGACCTTCGGTAAATTTTAACCTCATCACCGGTAAAAAATGCTTTGTACCCACCCTGCTGATGATGTACGAATTCAAGTTCTGCGGTATTGGTATCAATAATTTTTTTAAGCCTTAAAAAAGCACCGTGAACATTTATTGCATCATCATGAGAATGCTCAAAATATGAATTAGTAATATTCACATAACCTTTGCAACCGCAAATATGTATACAATCGGCGAAAGACGAAACATTATAGTTTTCTGCCGGAGTAAACGAAACATTATCAAAATTCAAATTTTCACACATTTGTGAAAGCCATCCAAAACCGTGCATATAATTTACAGTTATGTTTTGGCAATCAATATTTGAACACCTATCAAAAAACAAACCGCAATTATCACGAAGCGTATTTCGTGACATTGTAACCACATCATCAAGCTTAAAGCTTGGTGAAATCAAATAGGAACATTCAACCTTATCTATATCGGTTCTTTTAATCTTTTTTGCAGTTTTAGTAGGTGAAAGCAAAGTTCTGAATACACTATTTCCCCTATGAATAACATTACAGGTACATTCCTCATTAGCTTTATAGGTGTAATAATTCTTTTTGGTAAATGGGCTTTGCTCAAAAAACACAAGCTTATTATTTTCAATATAAAAAAGGCTTTTAGGTGGTATTTTATAAGTGATTTTATTAAGCGACTTTTTTATAACTTTCATTTCAAAATTGGTCGGTGAATTATACCTGACGGTAAAATTTTTTAGCTTAATATTATCACAATTAAACATTGCAAAAGCGCACATATCACCGTGGATGACAAAAGTTGAATTGCAACCGTCTATTATAATATCTTTTTTATCATCAATTTCAATTGCAAAATACTTATCAGGTGATTTAAAAGAATCCGTATTAGTCATATGGCAAACCTTATGTGTGCTGAAATCTTTATAAAAATGATACTCCCCTGTCGGAAAAACAAGAGTATCACCGTTCTCAATATTTCTGAGTGCTTCAATCACACCAATTGAAGCGTTACCGCTTGCACAATAGTCTGTAACATTTATATTCATAACAATCACCTAATGTATTATACATATTTTCAGATAAATAATCAACAATAGTTTTTATTTTAACGAAAAGAGTCTATTATTATAATAACTAATATAAAAATAATAATATGCAATTGACAATCTTTTATAAATATTGTAACATAAATAAAAGTTATATACAATATAGCTTAATTGTTTAAAAAACTAATTCAATTTTAATTTAAGAGGTAACAAATTGAATAATTGGAGAGAAATTTACCAAAGCAAATTAACAACAGCAAATGAAGCAATAAAATTTATTCACGACGGTGACAAGGTAGTAACCGGTTTTGGTTGCGGTGAACCTTTTGGCATCGAGCGTGCGCTTGTGAAAAACTACGAGAATTATCATGATGTTGAAATAATAAGTATGTTAACATTGGGTGATTCACCATGGTGTAGGCCTGAAATGAAAGGTCATTTTAAACTAAATTGCCTTTTCGCTTCACAAAGTAACCGCAAAGCAATTTCTTTAGGCGTAAGTGAATTTACAACATCACATTTCTACGAAATACCTGATTTAATAAAAAATTACATTTGCCCAAGAGTTGCTATTGTAATGGTATCACCACCGGATGAACACGGATATGTTTCTTTTGGTACAACGGTTGATTACACGCGTGGAACTGCCGATTACTGCGACATAATAATTGCCCAAGTAAATAAATATATGCCAAGAACATTTGGCAACAGTTTTATGCATGTTCGAGATTTCACCTGTTTTGTTGAGTGCAACGAGCCGTTACCGGAAGTAAAATCAGTTGATATATCTGAAACAGAAATGGAAATCGGAAAATACTGTGCATCACTTATTAAAGACGGCGACTGCTTACAACTTGGCATAGGCGGTATTCCCAACGCAGTATGCGCACAACTATGGGATAAAAAAGATTTAGGATTGCACAGCGAGCTTGTCGGCGACGGAGTTGTAGATTTGCTTGAAGCCGGTATAATCAATAATAAAAAGAAAAACAAAAATCCATTCAGAACAATATTGGGTGCGGCATTCGGCTCGGAAAAGCTGAACAATTACATAAATAATAATCCTTCAGTTGAGCTTCACCCTATAAATTATGTTAACAATCCATCAGTCATTGCTCAAAATGATAATATGGTTTCAATAAATTCGTGCCTGCAAATTGACCTTTTAGGCCAGGTAGTTTCCGATACAGTAGGGCTTAACCAATACTCTGCTGTCGGCGGGCAGGTTGACTTTGTAAGGGGTGCTACCATGAGCAAAGGCGGGCGTTCAATAATTGCTATGCCCTCCACTGCTAAAAAAGGTTTAATATCACGAATAGTACCGCTTATTACCGAGGGTAGTGCAGTAACAACGCCGCGAAATGATGTTAACTATGTTGTTACCGAATATGGCATTGCACAATTAAAAGGCAAAACGCTGAAAGAGAGGGCCAAGGCTCTTATTAGAATTGCTCATCCAAAATTCAGGCCACATTTGATTTTGGAATACAAAAAGCGATATAATGAAGAACCTTTTACAAGTGAGGAAATGCAAACACAATTTAAAGATTATTTAAGTGAAACTAAAGAGTCGATAAAAGATGGTGTTGCATCACTCATTTCGAAAATTAAAGAATAACTAGGAGAAGCAAATGGCAAAAGTTAAAGAAGAACATTTCGGCATTGCAAGAAAAATCGTATCAAATATGACATCGGAAAGCTGGGAAACAATTCCGCACGCTACTTTGACATACGAAGCAGATGTTACAGAACTTTTTAAGGAGTGTAAAAAGTTAAATGAAGGCGTAACAGATAAGAGCAAAAAAATTACTATTAACACAGTTATGCTTAAAATTATCTGTGAAGGCTTAAAAGCTGCCCCGAAAATGAACACGCATCTTAAATTTAACAGAAAACTCGTCAGAGGTAAACTCATTTACTTTGACCATATTGATATTTCAATGCCGATGATTTTACCATCAGGTGAAATGATGACTGTAAATATGCACGATATGGGAAATAAAACCCTTACCCAAATGACAGAGGCAATCAATAACACTTCAATGAGGGCTAAAGGTTCAGATATGAACGAAGTTATGTATGAAGTATCACTTGACAACACATTAACAGGACTCAAACAAGGTAAAGTGTTGCAAACCATTCGCAGACTTATAGGTTCAAAAACAGGTAAGCATAAGGTAAAGACACTTTCAGGTCAGGCTAAAAAGGATTATTATTCAATCCCTATAACCAAGCGTTTAACAAAGCACGATATTGAGCAAGGTACAACAACAATTTCAAATCTTGGTTCAGTTTACCGTGAGCAAAAGGGCTTGTGCGCTCTTCTTGAAATCATACCTCCGCAAACAACTGCCTTTGCAATTAACGCGGCACAAAAAAAACCAATTGTTGTAACAGATGAAAACGGAAATGACAAAATTGAAATTCGACTCGTTTTACCTATTACAATTGCAATAGACCACAGGGCACTTGACTATGGCGATGTAGTTCCGTTTATGAGAAAACTTGACGAAATATTTGATAACCCTGCAATAATTCAGAGCTGGAAATAATTAGATATAATATTAACTGATAGACTTTACCAAAAAAGAGCTGTTTCGTTTGAAACAGCTCTTTTTTGGTGCGGGTAACAGGACTTGAACCTGCACGGTCGCCCACAAGATCCTAAATCTTGCGTGTCTGCCAATTCCACCATACCCGCGTATTTAAGTCTTGCATATAGTAACATAAAGAATAAATATTTTCAATACCTTTTTGTCGTTTTTTAATTTTTTTCATAATATATAATACGGTTGTTAAACCGAATATATGAAAGGAATTGATATTTATGAGTTGCAATAACAGAAACATCAGAAATATAGATACAAGCATATACACCCAAACAAGCAGTTGCTGCCAAGACGATTGCAATGTAAGAATCGTAGAGCGCATAGTACCTTATTATGTTTGCCCTCCTCGTCCGCAGCCTCCTTTTCCGCCTACTCCGCCATTCCCGCCTGAACCTGAAGTGCCGATAGTTGCACCAACCACATCATATGCACAATTCATCAATAATTCAGCCACCGGAGCAACATTTGCTGCCGGTGAAAACATTGCATTTCCAATCGAGCAATTAAACACCGATAAAGCTGATATAATTAACAATAACGGTGTAATCACACTTTCAGGCGGTAGAAACGGAAGAGCATATCTTATCAGTTACCAAGTTACAGGTACAAATAATGCCGCTACTATCGGAATTGCCATAAACGGTTCGGTAGACACCAACACACAAAATGTATTAAACGGTGACACAGCAACTGCACAAGGAAAATATATTGTTTATGTGCCGGCAAATACAACATCAACCGTTTCTGTAAGAGTTGTTTCGGGAACCATAACAGGTGCATCTCCTACTGTCGGAACAAATCTGTCTGTTATCAGAATAGCTTGATTTTTAATAGGTATGGTTAATCCATACCTTACATAAAATCATTTGGCTTTAACAATGTGGCGGTATGCGTTATAGCTAATCGGTTGAACTGAAATATCATTATCAATGTTATAAAATTCCTTATACCTATTTTCCCAAATACCATACCACCTAAACAATCGCGGTGTAGTTCCCTCTGTATAAGATTCAAGTTCTTTTGGAAAATGCGGAAGATATACAGTTTTATTTCCACTTTCAATTTGCGAAATGATAAAACTGTTTCTTTCATCTTCAAAGTGCTTTATTTGTGTATATTTAACAGCATAAAATACGCAACTTGCACACAAGGCAATAATAACTAAAATATAAAGACCTTTAATCACATTTTTGTCAAGTACAAAGTTTTGAATAATAAATATTAACAATTCACAGCTATATATTATCATCATAACATATGCCGAATAAAAGCATCTGCCGGTTACGGGTGTAACAATGAGCAGAGGTGTAACATTCACGCATACAGCGAATACCGGGACAAGCATTTTGAACATCTTATTTTTATCTTTAACAGCAAATAAAGGAATTAAAGCTAAATTACATACAAATAAGATTTCTATAATAAATCTTATGGCGATAACCAAAGGCAAAGAAAATATTTCTTTGGAAAACACATTAAATTCTTTTAACAAAACAAGAAGTGAAATACAAACATTAAATGTAGCTAAAGAAAAAAGCAAGCATCTTTTCTTTTTATTTTTAACATTTAAAACTATTACAAACAGCAAAAAAGAAACAATGATATTTAATATAACATTACTTTCAATAAACCTTGAACATACCGTATCAATACTTTTTAAAATCCAAGTAAAATTATCACTACTATCCCCTGCCATACTTCTATATGAGTCTTTGCCGGATGAAATAATACCGTAAGCCGAATTGGAAAACATTATTACAAAGCCAATAACATTTCCCAAAAAATTTGAAATATGAACTGCAAATACACTTTTAAACTTAATATATGAATAAATAATTATTGCTAAAGATAAAGCAATATTTAAAATGGTATTATGCTCCATAAAAAGATTTCCGCAAATACCGATTGCAAAAGAAAAAGGAATTAAGATTTTACTGTATACAGGCTTGTCCTGTGAAAATATGTTTTTAACTATATTAAGATAAAGTAAAATAGCTATAACCGGCGGAATATAATTTGCCAAACCCGAAGCCCAAGCCATAGTTTGCCTAAACACATTTGCCGGCATGAAAAACAGCAACAGCAAAGGAAACAGAAAATATAAAAACCTATCCTTGCCAATATGTTCATAAATTAACA
>OBZQ01000961.1_pt1 | contig 13030 bp, 10 predicted proteins | sample 1495531 | NCBI WGS metagenome assembly OBZQ01 (sample SAMEA2580237, study PRJEB22360) | human gut metagenome | biome: human gut; feature: human-associated habitat; material: faeces | place: Denmark | collected 2008/2010
AGATGAAAAGGCAATTTATTCCGATTTCGGTGAAATGATATTTACTCATTTCGGTGTTTCGGGACCGGTTATATTGTCTGCTTCAAGCCATATAAAAAATATGGGTAAAAAGAAATATAAAATTAAAATTGATTTAAAGCCGGCACTTGATTTTAATACCCTTGATAAACGCATTTGTCGTGATTTTGAAGAATTTTCTAATAAAGATTTTGTTAATTCTCTTTCAAAACTATTGCCGAAAAAGCTTATTCCTGTTATAGTTTCATTAAGCGGCATATCACCCGGTGAAAAGGTGAACCAAATTACAAGGCAGCAAAGGCTTGCTCTTGTAGATTTAATCAAAAATTTTTATGTCACAATCAGCAATTTCCGCCCGATTGATGAAGCAATTATCACTTGCGGCGGCGTCAGCGTTAAGGAAATCAATCCTAAAACTATGTGTTCAAAAATAATTGATAATTTGTATTTCGCAGGAGAAATTATAGATGTGGATGCATATACAGGCGGCTTCAATTTGCAAATTGCATTTTCTACCGCTGTATTATGTGCCGATAATATGTGATTATTACAGAAAGGCTATGGAAACTAATATGATAAATGTTGCTATTGACGGGCCTGCCGGTGCAGGCAAATCTACTATAAGTAAGGGCGCGGCTAAAGAGCTTGGATTTATTTATGTGGATACAGGTGCATTATACCGCACAATTGCACTCAGTGCTGTTAGAAACGGTATTATTGATGATAAAGACGCAGTAATTAAAATGCTTGAAAGCATTGATGTAAAGCTCGGATTTGAAAACGGTACACAATGTGTTTATTTGAATGGGGAAGAAGTATCAGCTTATATTCGCACACCTGAAATTTCGATGGGTGCGTCAAAAGTATCTGCTATTCCAAAGGTAAGGGAATTTTTGCTTGACCTTCAAAGAGATATTGCAAAAAACAATAATGTTATTATGGATGGGCGTGATATAGGCACGGTTGTTTTGCCAAAAGCAGAATGTAAAATTTTTCTTACTGCATCTGCCGAATGCCGCGCGCAAAGAAGATATAAGGAACTTATTGAAAAAGGCGAAAATGTAAAATATGAAGATGTGTTAAGTGATGTTAATGAGCGTGACTATAATGATTCACACAGGAAAATTGCTCCGCTTAAGCCAAGTGAAGAATCTGTTATTGCAGACACATCAGAGCTTACTCTTGATGAATCAATTGCACTTATTGTAAAAATTATAAAGGAGCATATGTAAATTGAAAGAATTTGATTACTCACATATAAAACATTATAAATTATATAATTTTATTAAAGTTGTGTTCAGGCCCTTTGTCAAGCTCGCATTTAAGCTTAAAATTAAAGGTCTTGAAAATGTGCCGCCAAAAGGCACAAAGTACATAGTTGCTATTAACCATACTTGCGCGCTTGACCCGATATTTGTTGCTTGCTCAAAGAATATTCCGCCGCTTCATTTTATGGCAAAGGCAGAACTTTTTGAAAATCCTATTGCCGCTTGGTTTATGACTCATATGTATAGCTTCCCTGTAAGAAGAGGCAAGGGTGATACCTCGGCTATTGAATACGGTGAAAAAATCCTTAACGAAGGTCATGTTATGGCAATTTGCCCGGAGGGCAGAAGAATTAAGGATAAAAACGGAGTTCCGCAAAGGGCGAAAGCAGGTGTTGCCGTAATTGCAAAAGCTACGGGTGCCGATATATTACCGGTTGCAATTTACTGTGACGGTAAAATCAAAGCAGGTAAGCAGGTTACTGTATCTTACGGTAAGCTTATTAAAAACAGTGAACTCGGTTTAAATGGTGATGATGTTTTGCCAAGTGAGATTAAAGAAGCAGCCAATATGGTAATGGGAAGAATTACTGAACTTTGGGAGGCTGAAAAAAATGCAGGTTAATCTTGCTAAAACAGCAGGCTTTTGCTTTGGTGTTGACAGAGCGGTTAATCTTGTTTACGATTTGCTTGCCAAGGGTAAAAAGGTTTGTACACTCGGCCCGATTATTCACAATCAGCAGCTTGTTGATGATTTAATTAGCAAGGGTGTTAAAATTATTGATGATGTAAGTGAATGTCCCGAGGGTTATACTGTGGTTATAAGAACCCACGGTGTAGAAAAAGAAGTTATAGATAAGGCAGAAAATGATAAAGTCAATTTCATAAATGCCACTTGCCCTTTTGTTTTAAAAATTCATAAAATTGTATCCGAACAGCCGGAAAATACAATTACACTTATTGCAGGTGATGAAAACCACCCTGAAGTTTTAGGTATTCGCTCTTATTGCAAAGGTGAAAGCTTTGTTTTTAAAAATGAAGACGAGCTTGAAAACATTATCAAAAAGTTGCCAAATTCGACTGAAAATTCGGTAATTTGCGTTTCTCAAACAACTTTTTCGCTAAAAGAATGGAAAAAATGCGAAAAAATAATAAAAAAACTATATACAAATTGCAAAATTTATAGTACAATATGTAATGCCACAGCTGATAGGCAGGAAGAAGCGTTGGAACTTTCCAAAAAAGCAGACGCTATGATTGTAATCGGCGGTAGGCATTCATCCAATACCTGTAAGCTTAGGGATGTTTGCAAGGCAAATGCGGATACTTTTCTTATTGAAACATCGCAGGAACTTAAAAACATTGATTTAAGCAATTACAGCTATGTTGGTGTTACTGCCGGGGCTTCGACACCCTCGGTAATTATCAAGGAGGTACTAAAAACCATGTCCGAAGAAAAAATTGAAAAGGAAGTTGAAGTAGCTGCAACAGCTGCGGAGACAGCAGAAACCGCTGATAAGGCCGCTGAGGCTGCTGTCAATGCATCTGCTGATGGTGAAGCAACCTTCGAAGAAATGCTTGAAGAATCATTCAGAGAAGATGAAAACAGCAAAGTTGTAACAGGTACTGTTGTTAACATCACCCCTACTGAGGTGTTCGTTGATGTTGACGGAAGAAAGCAAACAGGTGTTATCGCACTTGAAGACCTTTCTGCTCAGCCAATCAATGACCCAAGTGAAGCAGTTTCAATCGGTGACAAGCTCAGCCTTGTTATTATGAAAACTGATGACAGCGAAGGCGTTCTTAAGCTTTCTAAGAAGCTTGTGGATGCATTCCAGGGATGGGAAGACATTGTTAAGGCAAAAGAAAACGACGAAATTCTTGAAGGTGTTGTATCAGCAGTTGTTAAGGGTGGCGTTGTAGTTGTAACCAAGGGAAGCAGAGTATTTGTTCCTGCATCTCAAACAGGCGTTCCTAGAAATCAAGAGCTTGACATCCTTAAGGGTACAACAGTTCGTTTCAGAATTATTGACATCAACCCGGCAAGACGCCGTGCAGTAGGTTCAATCAAGGTTGTTGCTAACGAAGAAAAGAAGGCACAGCAGGATGCATTATGGGCTACACTTGAAGAAGGTCAAAAGCTCACAGGTACAGTTAAGTCTTTAACAAGCTATGGTGCTTTTGTTGACATCGGTGGTATGGACGGTATGATTCATATCAGCGAGCTTTCTTGGAACAGAATCAAGCATCCATCAGAGGTTGTTAATGTTGGCGATACTGTTGAGGTTACAATTAAGAAGCTTGACCCTGAAACAAGAAAAATTTCTCTTGGCTTCAAGAAGCTTGAGGATAATCCATGGGAAATCTTGAAGAGAGATTATCCTGTTGGCACTGATTGTAAGGCTAAGATTGTAGGTCTTGCATCATTTGGTGCTTTCGCTAATATCATTCCTGGTATTGACGGTCTTATCCACATCAGCCAGATTTCTTGGGAAAGAATCAACACACCTGCCGATGTACTTAAAGTCGGTGATGAAGTTGATGTAAGAATTACTGAAATTGACTTTGATAAGAAGAGAGTTTCTCTTTCAATGAAAGAACTTCTTCCTAAGCCAAACGCTGATGCAGAAGCTGAAAGCGAAGAAGCAGAAGACGCTGAATAATCTTTATTCAATATTTAAGGACTTCACACATTGTGTGAAGTCCTTTTTTAATTAGTCATTTAAATGAGCAATTGCATAGTCAGCTTGCTTTTCGGTGAATTTTTCACCATAGCTTGATGTGAGTTGATCATGAATAGCAGATGGTGACATTGCCATTTGGTCTTGATAGGTTTTTGCCTTTTGAAGTGCATTATAATTCCAATCGGCATCAATATGCTCAACTGCATATTTTGCGGCTTCTTTTGTAGTAGCTTCTTTTGTGGTTGTCTCTTTATTTGTGTTTTCCTTGTCAGTTTCTGTATCTTCCGTTATTGTATCATTTATGCTGTTTGAATTTACATTGTTGTTTTGAGTTGAATCATCATTTGAACCGAATGAAGAAATAACTGAAAAAGCTATTACTATAATTATAAGCCAAAACCACCATTTTTTATAAATTGGTTTTTTCTTTTTTGTAGGCGTTTGTTGGTAATATTGCGGTTGCTGATAATATTGATTTTGTTGCTGTGGTTGAAATTGTCCTTGCTGATATTGGTTTTGTTGATTTTGTGGGTTAATTTCGTTCATTTGAATTACCTCCTTAAATTTTAAATTTATAATAACACATAAGTGCGCAAAATGTCAACATATGTGTTCATAATTAGGGCGGTCATAACATAAAATTTAGATGAGGTGATTTTATGTATGTTCCTGTTCTTGATTCAAAAATTGTAGGAGATGTAATTGCTGATTTCAGAAGAAAAAAGGGTGTATCGCAAGAAGTTTTAAGTGGGCTTGCTGATATTGGCAGAACTCATCTTTCTGCAATTGAACGCGGAGAACGAAAACCAACTTTAGAAACGCTGTTTCGGTTGAGCAATGCACTTGATGTTAGAATGAGTGATATTGTAAGAGAAATTGAAAGCAGACTAGAATAAAAATGATAAAACGGTATTGCAGTTTTTGCAATACCGTTTTTGCTTATTTAATATTCAATTTCACCTTTATATACAAGGTTGCAGTCACCGGTTAGGGTTACACCGTTATCTGAATAATTAACTATTAAGTCGCCGCCTTTTACTTTGACTGTAATATCTTCGTCTTTGCTGCAATATCCGTTTTCTACTGCTGCAATGACTGCTGCGCAAGCACCTGTGCCGCACGCTTGTGTTTCGCCGTTTCCACGCTCCCATACACGCATTTTCAGCGTTTTTGAATTAACTACCCTTACGAATTCCGTATTAACTCTTTCAGGGAAAATAGGTGCTGTTTCAAATTGCGGGCCAATGCTTTCAATGTTAATTTTATCAACATTGTCAACAAATACTACACAGTGCGGATTGCCGACTGCACAGCAAGTAATATTATATTCTTTTCCTCCGATTTCGGCAGGGCGATTTATTACTCTGTCACCGCTGACAGAAACAGGAATTTTGGCAGGGTTAAGCTCGGCTTTTCCCATTGAAACTTTGGCTGATGATACTTTGCCGTCCCTTGTGAAAAGTTTTAAAACTTTAACACCTGATGCTGTTTCAACAGTGATTTTATCTTTTTTAACAAAACCGTTATCATAAAGGAATTTGCCGACGCATCTAATTGAATTGCCTGCCATTTTGCCCTCACTTCCGTCAAGGTTAAATATGCGCATTTTTGCATCTGCAATTTTACTGTTTTCAATAAGAACTATGCCGTCACCGCCGATTCCTTTGTGCCTGTCACAAAATTCAATTGCAAAGCTTTCAGGGCAGGTGATAATGCCGCACTGGTTGTTAAAGAATATGTAATCGTCACCCGTGCCTTGCATTTTTGAAAACTTGAGAATTCCTTTTTCTTTTCTCATAAAGTTTATATCTACAAGTTCAGTATTTGTTTCTTTATAGCGTGAAGCAATAATATCTGCTACGGCATTTGCTGTGTCAAGTGATGTAATTGTTGCAATTCCAAGCTGATTTGCTCTGTTGTGAAGTTTGATGTAATCTGCAATTGAGTTTTTATCACTCTTGCCGGTATATACAATGTAGTCAAGCTGACCTGATTCAACAAGCTCCATAATCGAATTATCTTCACGAAGCTTGTTAACAATATTTACTTTAATACCTAAACTTTCAATTGCTTTTGCTGTTTCAGGTGTTGCCCAAATTTTAGCACCTAAATCATCAAGCTTTTTAGCAAGTCCTACTATTTCAAATCTGTCTTGCTTTGTAACTGTAATGAGTACACCATGCTCATCTTTTGAATGGAAATCGGTTTTAAATCCGGCAGATACAAGCCCTTTGAACAGTGCTTCAATAAGGTTTTTGCCGACACCTAAAACTTCACCTGTTGATTTCATTTCAGGACCGAGTTTTGAGTTAACATCATTAAGTTTTTCAAAGCTGAAAACAGGAACTTTAACTGCCACATACGGCGGTGTTTTATAAAGCCCTGTGCCAAATCCCAGATCTTTAAGATTTTTACCTACCATAATTTTGGTTGCAAGTTCAACCATAGGTACGCCCGTAACCTTGCTGATGTATGGTATTGTTCTTGATGCTCTTGGGTTAACTTCAATTACATATAATTCATTGTGATAAATAAGATATTGAATGTTGATAAGACCTTGCGTGCCGAGTTCAAGTGCAAGCTTTTGCGATACATCACAAATCTTTTCAAGCATCATATCATTAAGATTATATGGTGGGTAAACAGCAATTGAGTCACCTGAATGTACACCGGCTCTTTCAATATGCTCCATAATACCCGGGATAAGAACATCATTGCCATCGGAAATACAGTCAACTTCAAGCTCTGTTCCCATCATATATTTGTCAACAAGAACAGGGTTTTCAATTCCCTGCGCAAGTATAATTGCCATATATTGCTTAACATCATCATCTGTGTATGCAATAGTCATATTTTGACCGCCGATAACATATGACGGGCGTAAAAGTACAGGATATTCAAGCCTGTTAGCTGCCTGCAATGCTTCATCAAGAGTCATTACGCTTTCGCCTTTTGGCCTGAAAATACCGAATTTTTCAAGAAGTTCATCAAAACGCTCTCTGTCTTCGGCAATGTCGATTGATTCTGCGCTTGTGCCAAGAATTTTAATTCCTTTTTCATCAAGAAATTTAGTAAGTTTAATGGCAGTTTGACCGCCGAATGCCACAACAACACCAATCGGATTTTCAGCCTTGATAACATTCATTACATCTTCATCCGTAAGCGGCTCAAAATAAAGTCTGTCACCTGTGTCAAAATCGGTTGATACAGTTTCCGGATTGTTGTTAATTATAATAACTTCGTATCCAAGCTCTTTAAGTGTCCATACACAGTGAACGGACGAATAGTCAAATTCAATACCTTGGCCGATTCTGATAGGGCCTGAACCTAATACGATGATTTTTTCTTTATCGCTTTTGTCAAGCTCTCTTGCTTCGCAGTGTTCATCATATGTTGAATAAAAATACGGTGTTTCCGCTTTGAATTCCGCACCGCAGGTATCAACCATTTTATATACACAATCCCTGTGATACGCAAGGCTTCCGCCGCTGATTTTTTCAAGTGCTTTATCGGGATAACCTAATTTCTTTCCCTTTAAATATTGCTCTTTTGAAAGAGGTTTGCCCTCAATTTCAAGTTCAAATTTTGCAAGATTTTCAAGTTTTGCCAAAAACCACTCATCAATCATAGTGATTTGATGAATTTCGGCAATGCTGATACCTTCTTTAAGCGCTTTAAAAACAGTAAATAACCTAATATCATCTTGGTCGTGTAATTTTTGCCTTATGTCTGCGTTATTAAGTGCTTTGTTATTAAGCGTATCAAGCCCAATTTCAGCACCTCTTACTGCTTTCATAATGGCTTGCTCAAAGCTTGGTGCTATGCTCATTACTTCACCGGTAGCTTTCATCTGTGTGCCAAGCTTGCGTGAAGCGTTTACAAATTTGTCAAACGGCCATTTAGGAAGTTTGACTACAACATAGTCAAGCGTCGGCTCAAAGCAAGCACAGGTTTTACCCGTGATGTCATTTTTAATTTCATCAAGCGTATATCCAAGTGCAATTTTAGTGGTAACCTTTGCAATCGGATAACCTGTTGCTTTAGATGCAAGGGCAGAGGAACGCGAAACTCTCGGATTTACTTCGATAACAGAATATTCAAAACTTTCAGGGTTTAATGCAAATTGGCAGTTGCAGCCGCCTTCAATTCCGAGTTCTGTAATTATATCAAGTGATGCGCTTCGAAGCATTTGCAATTCCTTATCGGCAAGTGTAACAGCAGGGGCAATAACTATGCTGTCGCCTGTATGTACACCGACAGGGTCAAAGTTTTCCATAGAGCAAACAGCTATAACATTGCCTACACTGTCCCTCATAACTTCAAATTCGATTTCTTTCCAACCTGCAATGTATCTTTCTACAAGCACTTGGGTAATAGGGGAAAGCATTAAACCGTTTTTTGCTATAACTTCAAGTTCATGCTCATTATATGCCACACCGCCGCCTGCACCGCCCAAGGTGAAAGCAGGACGAATGATTACCGGATAGCCGATTTCATCTGCAATTTCTTTTGCGTGGTCAACTGTGTATGCAATGTCACTCGGCACAACAGGTTGGTTGATTTTAACCATAGTATCGCGAAACATTTGCCTGTCTTCAGCTTTATCAATAGCTTCGGCGTCTGTGCCTAACAGCGTAACACCCATTTTATCAAGGTATCCGTCTTTTGCAAGCTGCATACCTATTGTAAGCCCTGTTTGGCCGCCGAGTCCGCAAAGGATTGAATCAGGGCGTTCTTTTTCAATAATTCTTTTTACCGTTTCTTCGGTAAGCGGTTCAAGATATATATGGTCGGCAAGAGCCTTATCCGTCATAATTGTGGCGGGGTTTGAGTTTACAAGTACAACTTCAATTCCCTCATCCTTAAGTACACGGCAAGCCTGTGCGCCGGCATAGTCAAATTCAGCCGCTTGACCTATTACAATAGGACCCGAACCGATAACGAGTACCTTTTTTATGTTCTTATTAAGAGGCATTACTTGTTACCTCCCATCATCTCAATAAATTTGTCAAATATAAATCTTGTGTCGTGCGGGCCGGAGCAAGCTTCAGGGTGAAATTGCACTGAAAATGCATTTTTACCCGGGTAATCAACACCCTCGCAAGTTCCGTCATTAGCATTTATGTAGCTTACTTTTGCACCTGTTTTTTCTATTTCTTCATTTACTACTGCGTAACCGTGGTTTTGTGAGGAAATATATGTTCTTCCTGTTTCAAGGTTTTTAACCGGCTGGTTTACACCCCTGTGACCGTACTTGAGCTTTGTGGTTTCACCGCCCTGGCTCAGTGCCAAAAGCTGATGGCCGAGGCAAATTGCAAAAATAGGAACATTGCCGAAAAGCTTCTTTAATTCTTCAATTGCTTCAACATTTTCTTTCGGGTCACCCGGGCCGTTTGAAAGCATAATTCCATCAGGATTTAAAGATAAAATATCTTGAGCCTTTGTGTTATAAGGCACTACTGCAACATTGCAGCCCCTTTTATTAAGCTCTCTTATTATATTTTTCTTTGTTCCGTAGTCGATAAGAACAACATTGTATTTATGCTCTTGTGACGCACTCATATAAGGCTTCGTGCAAGATACGGATTTAACTGCGTCTTTAACTTTGTAAGCCTTTAATTTACCATAATCAACAGTTGCCGGGTTTGATGTTATGATTGCATTCATAACGCCTGCTTCTCTGATTGTTTTTGTTATTTCTCTTGTGTCTACACCGTATACACCGATGATGTTGTTTTCTTTTAAATAGTCATCAAGCGCTTTTTCACATCTGAAATTAGAAGGCTCTTCGCACCACTCACGAACTATATACGCAGATACAAAGGATTTTTCGCTTTCCTTATCTTCCTCAATAAATCCGTAATTACCTATAAGCGGAAAAGTTTGCATTACAATTTGGCCAAAATAACTTGGGTCAGTCAATGTTTCAATATATCCGCCCATACCGGTTGTAAATACAAGCTCACCGATAACTTCACCTTTTGCTCCGAAACTTTTCCCTTCAAAAACATTACCGTTTTCAAGGCAAATGTAAATTTTGTTTTCTTCCATATTTTCTAATCTTATCCTAATAATTTAACGAGAACTGCTTTTTGTGCATGAAGTCTGTTTTCAGCTTCATCAAATATTTCATTTGCATGTTCTTCAAATACTTTAGCGGTAATTTCTTCTTCCCTGTGTGCAGGCAGGCAATGGAGTACCATAGCATCATTCTTTGCAACGGACATAACTTCATCGTTAATTTGGAAGTTTTTAAATACTTTTTCTCTTTCAGTCTTTTCTTCTTCCTGGCCCATTGATGCCCATACATCAGTATAAATTACATCAGCATCCTTTGCACATTCAAGAATATTGCTTGAACACATAAAATCACCGTTTTCTTCAGCCCATTTCATAATTTCAGTGTCCGGCTTGTAATCATCAGGGCAGGCAATTGCACAGCTCATACCCATTGTCACAGCACCTACAATAAGGCTGTTTGCCATATTGTTTCCGTCACCTATAAAGCAGAATTTGAGTCCGTCAAAACTCTTTTTATATTCTCTTATAGTCATAAGGTCTGCAAGCACTTGGCAAGGGTGGCAATAGTCTGTTAAACCGTTAATGATAGGAATTGAACCGTATTTAGCAAGATCTTCAACTTCCTTTTGCTCAAAGGTTCTAATCATAATACCGTCAAGGTAACGGGAAAGAACTCTTGCAGTATCTTCAACAGGTTCGCCCCTGCCGATTTGCAAATCCCTGTTTGAAAGGAAAAGTGCCTGACCGCCGAGCTGATACATTCCTGTTTCAAAACTTACTCGTGTTCTTGTAGAACTTTTTTGGAAAATCATACCGAGTGTTTTACCTTTAAGGTGATGATGTTCAATTCCGTGCTTTGTTTCGTATTTAAGCTGGTCTGCAAGATTTAAAATGTCTAATATTTCGCGCTGGTCTAAATCTTTAAGCTTTAATAAATGTTTCATTTTTCAATTACCTCTTTCAATATTTTTAAACCTCTTTCAAGCTCGCAAAAGCTGATGTTAAGAGCAGGAAGAAGCCTTACTTTTGTTTTTGCGGTTAATACAAGCAATCCGTTTTCAAGGCATTCGTTTGCAACTTCTTTTGCGTCTTTTTCAATTTCTACGCCAAGCATAAGTCCCATACCCGATACGGATTTTACGCCTTTTATATTCATCAAATACTTTTTAATGTATTCGCTTTTTTCTCTTACTGATTTTAAAAATTCATCATCAATTCTTGAAACAATTGATATTGCACCTGCGGCACAAACAGGGTTGCCGCCGAAGGTTGAACCGTGTGAACCCGGTGTAACGGTGTCTTTTAACTTTTCACCGAAAAGTACAGCACCCATAGGAAGCCCGCCTGCAAGTCCTTTTGCAGTTGATACAATATCAGGCTTAATATCAAAGTTTTCGTATGCAAAATATCTTCCCGTTCTTCCGTTACCTGTTTGTACTTCGTCCACAACCATTAGTATATCTTTTTCATTTGCAAGCTTTTCAATAGCTTTTACAAAATCATAATCAAGGTTGTTTACTCCGCCTTCACCCTGTACACATTCAAACATAATTGCACATACATCATCTGTTGCCATTTCATTCAGCTTTTCAATATCATTGGCAGGGCAGTATTTAAAACCGGGTGTAAATGGACCGAATACAGTGTGAAAAGTGTCTTGCCCTGTTGCAGCAAGTGTTGTTATAGTTCTTCCGTGAAATGAATTAACAAGTGTGATTATCGTGCTTCTGCCGTCACCGTATTTGTCATAAGAGTATTTTCTTGCAAATTTGATTGCGCCCTCGTTTGCTTCTGCACCACTGTTAGCAAAAAATACTTTTTTCATATCTGTTTTGTCACATAGCATTTTTGCAAGCTTTGCGCAAGGCTCGGTGTAGTAAAGGTTACTTACATGCTGCATTTTATCAAGCTGCATTTCAACTGCCGCTTTCCATTCATTGTCGCATAAGCCAAATGCAGTTACACCGATTCCCGAGCCGAAATCAATATATTCTTTTCCGCTTTCGTCATATACGGTTGAACCCTTGCCTTTGCTTAAAGCGGTATTAAATCTGCCATATGAATGGGCAACGTATTCGTTATCTAATTCTTTTGTTTCCATTTTTCATCCTCTTTATCTGCTTCTGAACATTGTTCCCATACCTTCATCAGTTAAAAGTTCCATTAAAATAGAGTGGGGAACTCGTCCGTCAATTATAAACGCTTTTTTTACACCCTCACGCAGTGCTTGAGTCATTGAATCAATTTTCGGTATCATACCGCCGCTGATTATTCCCTCGGCAATCAATGCCGGTGTATCTGAAATATATACTTTGTGAATAAGTGTTGAATCATCGTCTTTATCTCTTAAAAGTCCTACAATGTCGGTCATTGATACAAGAGCTTCGGCCTTTAGGGCACCTGCAATTGCGGCTGCGGCAGTATCTGCATTTATGTTGTAGCAGTTGCCTTTTTCATCATATCCTATTGTTGAAATTACAGGGATAAAATTATGGTTTAAAACTTCTTCTATAACTTCGGTATTTACTTCTTTGATTTCGCCTACAAATCCATGGCAATCATCAAGCGCTTCGCATTTCATCATATTTCCGTCCATACCGGAAAGTCCGATTGCGTGTCCGCCCATATTTCCTATTTGGCAAACAAGGTCTTTGTTAACCTTACCTGCAAGCACCATTTGTACTACATCCACGGTGTCTTTATCGGTAACTCTCAATCCGTTTTCAAATTTGCTTTCAATTTGCATTTTTTCAAGAGTTTTGTTTATTGCAGGGCCGCCCCCGTGAACAAGTACTACCTTAATTCCGACCGTTGTTAAAAGTACAAGGTCACGCATTACAGCCTCTTTTAATTCATCGTTAATCATAGCGTTTCCGCCGTATTTAACTACTACCGTCTTTTTTCTGTATTTTTGAATATGCGGCAAAGCGTGAGCAATTATCTCGGCTTTTTGCGCATTGTTAATATTATTGTTCATAGTGTGTAATCCTTTTTTATTTGTTCGCAAAATTTGGAGCCTCGTGTTGAGATTTGACTATTAGC
>OBZQ01000967.1_pt1 | contig 12947 bp, 14 predicted proteins | sample 1495531 | NCBI WGS metagenome assembly OBZQ01 (sample SAMEA2580237, study PRJEB22360) | human gut metagenome | biome: human gut; feature: human-associated habitat; material: faeces | place: Denmark | collected 2008/2010
GCGCATGGCAGATGCTATGGCGCGCGTTGGTCGCGTAGATACAGCATTATTAGTAGCTGTTACTAAGAACCACCCTGTATCAGCGGTGGAAGAGGTGGCACGTCTCGGTGTTACTCATGTGGGGGAAAATCGAGTACAAGAGGCTAAAGAAAAACAGCTTACCTATAAAGGTCCACAATTGACATGGCATTTGATTGGTCATTTACAGGTCAATAAGGTGCGTCAAGCGGTGCCTATGTTTGATTTAATTCATTCTGTAGACAGCCGTAAATTATTAGATGAAATCGAAAAGGTTGCAGCCAAGTACGATAAGGTGCAAGATGTGTTATTGCAAGTTAATGTAGCTCGTGAAGCATCTAAAACAGGCATGACCGTTGAAGAGTTTCCAGAAATACGAGACTATGCAAAGACATTACCTCATGTCCGTGTTCGGGGCTTAATGTGTATGGCACCATTTTTCGATGATCCAGAGGAAGCACGTCCAATCTTCCGCGTAGCAAACGCCTTGTATGAGGATATGAAGGGCTACTTTGAAGAAGGGCAGATTCAATATTTATCTATGGGGATGACTCACGACTTTGAAGTCGCTTTAGAAGAAGGGGCTAACATCGTTCGTGTAGGCACAGCAATTTTTGGGGAACGTGTGTATTATTAAGGCGCGGGTTGCCTAGTAATCGGTAGCGTTATGTATTAGGAGGAAATCCAAATGGCATTGGGAGATTATTTAGACAAAGCAAAAAACTTATTCTTAGGCAAAAATGATGATGACTATGAATATGATGATTATGACTATGAAGATGAAGAGGAATACGAAGCGGAACCTACACCAGTAGCTCCAGTAGCTCCAGTATCCGGCGCATCTGAATTTCATCCACGCAAGGTAGGAGGCCAATCTACGATGACACAACGTCCAACAGCTATGAAAGTAGTTGTAATTGAACCAAAAGTATTTGAAGATTCTGAAAATATTACACATCAATTACGCGACATGCGTCCTGTATTGATTAACTTTGAAAATACAGATCCTCATGAAGCAGCACGTATTGTGGACTTCGTATCTGGTGCGACTTTTGCATTGGATGGTAAATTGGAAAAGGTGGGTAAGGACATTTTCATGTGCGTACCTGTAAATATTTCCATTGATTATTCTGATAATGAAAGTAACAAAACTGAGCAAAACGAATACGCTTGGGAAAACAAATAATTTCTCTATAAACGGTGGTGACAACGATGTTAGGTAAAACCTTATGTATTGGCGTTGGCTCGATGGGGGGCGCTTTATTGCGCGGTGCATTACAGCATGGCGTGTTGAAAGCAAGTGATACGCACATTCTAGTACGTCGCGAAGAACAATGTAAGGCTCTTACAGAGGAGCTTGGTGTAGTAGGTTTTACGACTATGCCTAATGTGCATGAGTACAATACTATTCTCTTGGCTGTAAAACCACAAGTGTTACCATCTGTATTAGAGACGTTAAAAGAAGTACCTTATGGGACTGTTATGATTTCCGTTGCTGCAGGTATCACCTTAGATACTCTAGATGCAGCGATTCCGCAAGCTAACTGGTTTAGAGCTATGCCAAATACACCGGCTTCTATCGGTGCAGGTATGACGGCTCTTGCAGGGGATGATGTACATACAGACCTTGGTCGTGATGTTCAAGCCTTGTTTGAGGCTGTCGGCGAAGTGGCCGTGGTAAGCGAAGCTGATTTAGATCGCTTAGGTGCACTATCTGGTGCGGGCCCTGGTTATATGTTCGTCATTCTTGATGCGTTAGCTGATGCGGGCGTTCGCATCGGATTGCCTCGTCACTTGGCAATCAAAGCAGCAGCTCAAACGATGTATGGTGCTGGCAAGATGGCTCTTGAAAGTGGCAATCATCCAGCAGTACTACGAGATCAAGTAACAAGTCCAGGTGGCACGACCATTGCCGGTATTGGTGCCATGGAAAAAGGTGGACTTCGCAGTGCTCTCCAAGACGGCGTAGTAGCATGTCTTGCTCGGTCGAATGAATTGGGGAAATAATTTTGGCAGATACTAGTAAATTAATACGATATTTTGAAGCCAGTGGTAGTGGTGAGGAAGCTCGCCGCATGCTAGACTTGGCTGAGCAGGTTGTAAAAGGTCGCCCTTATCGCGTGGCGGACTTTACGAGCCCTGCAGGCCTTGTCATTGCAGACGCAATCAAGGCTAACTACTCACAGCTTATCGTTAAGACAGACGGTGGCTATGAAGGGGCGGAACGTATCCGCATCGCCTTTGTAGATAGCGACTTTAATGGTACTGTGGATATGGGTATTCGCGCCCTTAAGGTAAATTGGGACCCACGGTTCCGATTGCTTACCCATCGCGATGTGCTTGGCTCCTTGATGGGCCTTGGCATTGATCGCTCCAAATTTGGGGACGTTATCGTTCAACAAGGGGGCGCTCAAATTTTGGTGGATGAAAGCGTAGCAGACTTCGTGATTCAAAACTTCACAAAAATTGCTATGGTTTCCGTATCTGTAGAGGCTATTGAGCTATCAGATATTGCACCAAAAGAAGAAAAAATTAAAGAGGTCCGCACTACAGTTGCTTCTTTGCGCTTAGATGCGGTGGCAAGTTCTGGTTTTAGCGTGTCTCGTACTAAATTGGTAAGCACTATAAATGCAGGATTATTGCAAGTAAACTGGCAACCAGCTAAGGGGGCATCCCAAGAGGTTAAAGAAGGGGATGTGATTTCTATGCGTGGTCGTGGCCGAATGAAGGTAGAAGCCATTACAGGTACATCTCGTAAGGGGCGTATCGGCGTATATCTGAAACGATTCATGTAGGCAATTGAAAATCGGCTTGACCATCAAGCCGATTTTTTTTTATATAGTAGGACAGCCATGGTATCCATAACATTTCAACCTACAACAGAAGATACAATCCTATTCGTAGGCGGCGGAGAGGTAGCAGAGCGACGAATACAGCTCTTTATTGATGAGCCGTGCAACATTGTCGTAATTGCTCCCACTGTAACAGATAGGATTTGCCAATGGGCAAAGGATAATCGTATCACGTGGTACGACCGTGCTTTCACAATGGATGATGAACACCACATTATAACGAGCAGTTTGTTCTTTATCTGCACAGATAATGGCGAATTAAACGATACGTTATATGATATGGGGAAAAAACACCGCGTTTGGACTAATCGCAGTGACGCCCCTAGGGCGTGCAGATTTACTGTGCCTTCATCCCTTGAACTGGGCGATCTTCATATCGCTATTAGCGCTAATAACGTAGGACCTCGTATCAATCGCCTCGTAAAGCAAGATATGATGAATCGTTATGGCCAGTTGCAAAAGGCTATGCCTAGACTTAAAATATTTAGAGAAGAAGTAAAGTTACTACTTCCTACCCCAGAGGCTCGACAGAAATTTTGGCGAGACCATCTGACCGTAGAAACTTTTGAAGCCATTCTCAAGGGAGAGTGGATGACTATAGAGGAGAAACTTGACCATGAAATTAGTGGTATTAGGTCTAAATCATAGAAGTGCCGCTGTTGAGGTACGTGAACGTTTCTCGTTTGATAAGGACGAGGTTGCTTCAGCACTAAACCGCCTCTATGAATTCGACTGTGTAGCAGAATGCGTTATATTGTCTACATGCAATAGAACTGAAATCTATGCGGCCTTAGAAGGTGTAGAGTTCCCTAAAGAATATATGCTGGCTGTGTTAAAGGATTTAAAAGGTGCCGACCACATCGATGAAGATGCATTTTTCTTCTATGAAGAGCGCGATTGCATCGAGCATTTATTCCGTGTATCTGCAAGTCTTGATTCCCTTGTGTTGGGGGAAGGTCAAATTTTGAGCCAATTAAAAGGGGCTTATATTCAGGCTTATAGCGCAGGTTGCACAGGCACAATTTTTAATATCTTATTCCAACGCGCTATTAGTGTTGGTAAAAAGGTACGGACGAACACAGGTATTGCTAATACGCCTGTATCTGTTAGCTACACTGCTGTTAACCTTGCGGAGGACAGCCTAGATAAACCATTATCTGAAGCGACGGTGCTCATCTTAGGTGCTGGCACCATGAGTGAGTTGACCGCAACGCACTTACAAGCAAAGGGCGTAAAAACGATTTTTGTATCCAATAGAACCTTTACCAAGGCAGAGGCTTTAGCTGAGCGATTTAATGGTAAAGCTGTTAAGCTAGATAACTTTGTAGATTACGCTAAGGATGCGGATATCCTCATCACATCTACAGGGGCGCCGCACTATATTATTACTGAACGTGAAGCAAAGAAAATTACCTCTCTTCGCAAAGGTGAGCCAATCGTTATGATTGATATTGCGGTACCACGCGATATTGATCCCGGCGTAGCAGATATGGAAGGTATTTACCTGTTTAATATCGACTCTCTTGAAAGTGTAGTCGAAGAGAATAAGGCGCAGCGCGAAGAGGAAGCTCGTCGTGCAGAGCCTATCATTCACGATGCTATTGAAGAATTATTAGATAAATTGAGTTATTTAACGGTGCGCCCTATGATGGCATTGCTCACAGAAAAAGCAGAACGCATTCGCCGTCGTGAGTTACATCGCGCATTAGCGAAATTGCCTGATATTTCCGATAAGGAGCGCCGCATTATGGACTCTATGAGTCGCATGATCATCCGCAAAATGTTGCGTGAACCGATGATTCACTTTAACGAAATCGCTGGTACAGAGGAAGAAGGTTTGTACTGGGATTTATTCAAAGATATGTTTAATCTTGAGAAAGAAGGCTAAGGCCATGAGAGACCATATTCGAATCGGCACGCGAAAAAGTGCCCTTGCCCTATGGCAGGCTGAACATATTAGTGCAGAGTTACAACGTCTGTACCCAAACATTACGGTCGAGCTAGTTCACTTTAATACAAAAGGGGACCGCATCTTGGAAAAACCACTGGCTCAAGTTGGTGGTAAAGGTTTGTTTACCGCTGAATTAGAAGAAGCTATGCACAAAGGCGATATTGATATCGCCGTACATAGCTTGAAAGATATGCCTACAGAGTTGCCAGAAGGGCTAACTCTTGGTGCTATCTCTGCTCGTGAAGTGCCTTACGATGCGCTTGTGAGCCCCGTGTATAAAACATTAGATAAATTGCCTCAAGGTGCTCGCGTCGGTACAAGTAGCTTGCGTCGCCAAGCACAATTATTACATGTCCGTCCTGACCTTAAGGTCGAGGTTATCCGCGGTAATGTACAAACTCGTTTGAGCAAGATTGAAACAGAAAAACTAGATGGCGTTATCTTGGCACAAGCCGGTCTTAAACGGTTGGGCTTAGATGATCAAATTACCCAAGTATTTAAAGCGGATGAAATGATTCCTGCTGTTGGTCAAGGGGCACTTGCTATCGAGTGTCGTGCTGACGATACGGAAATGCTTGAAATGCTAGCTCCTATTAACGACGAAGCTACACGCTATGCTGTTGAAGGGGAACGCAGCTTCTTGCGTCAGTTAAATGGTGGTTGCCAAGTGCCGATGGGTGTACATGGTACTATCAATAAAGGTCAATTGACCTTAAAGGCCATGATTGCCTCCCTCGATGGTAAAACTGTGTACGAAGGAGAGATTTCTGGCCCAGCAAAAAAAGCTGAAATTCTTGGTAAAAATCTTGCAAAAGCCTTATATGAAGAAGGGGGCAAACATATTGTGGATGCTCTCATAGAGGAAGGAATCATAAAATGACAGGTATGGTATATCTAATCGGTGCAGGCCCTGGCGATGTTAAACTCATTACTGTAAAAGGTCGCGAATGCATTGAAAAAGCAGATGTAATTGTATATGACTATTTAGCAGATGCTCATTTATTAGAATGGGCTCGCCCAGATGCAGAGTTGATTTACGCTGGTAAACAATGTAAAGATCACACAATGCACCAATGGGAAATTAATGAGCTATTAGTTCAAAAAGGTAAAGAAGGTAAAATCGTTGCACGCTTAAAGGGCGGTGACCCACTCGTATTCGGTCGCGGTGGTGAAGAGGCGATGGCTCTTGGCGAAGCTGGTGTACCATTTGAATTCGTACCAGGCGTAACATCTCCAATTGCAGCCCCTGCTTATGCAGGTATTCCTGTAACACAACGTGCTATGGCTACATCCTTTGCGGTTGTAACCGGTCATGAGGATCCAACTAAAGCCGTATCTGGCATTCATTGGGAAGGCCTTGCTACAGCCGTTGATACACTTTGCTTTGTAATGGGTGTTGGCAATTTACCTACCATTGCAGAAAAATTGATGGCTCATGGACGCCCAGCTTCTACACCAGTAGCGCTTGTTCGTTGGGGTACAAAAACGGTTCAAGAGGTTCTCGTATCTACCCTTGAACATGTAGTAGAAGACGTAGAAAAGGCACAACTAAAAGCGCCAGCTATCATCGTAGTAGGCGATGTAGTTAACCTTCGTGAAAAATTACAATGGTTCGATAATAAACCGTTATTCGGTAAAACTATTGTAGTTACACGGGCTCGCTCCCAAGCTAGTGCATTCCGCGAAAAATTAGCAGATCAAGGTGCTAATGTAGTAGAAGCGGCAGCGATTAAAACATCTCCATTAGAGTTGTTTGATGAAGATCGTCGTATCATCAATAATACAAAACAATACCAATGCATCGTATTCACATCTGGTGAAGGGGTTCGCTACTTCTTCGATGCTCTCTATAAAGAGGGCAAGGACACTCGTGCATTAGGTAACTCTAAAGTAGCAGCTATCGGCTGTGCTACAGCTCGGGAACTTCAAAAATACGGCATTGTTCCAGATATTATTCCTGTAGACTACAAAGCTGAATCTGCTGTAGAGGCTCTTGAAGAAGAGCTCAAAGCAGGGGACTCCGTATTGCTCATCCAACCAAAAGTAGCGCGCGATGTAATTCCACGCTCTTTGCGTCATCACGATATAGATGTAGATATTTTGCGTTTATATGAAACGACACAAGATACATCTCAACAAGAAGCATTAATCAATGCATTAACTGCAGGTACTGTAGACTACATTACGTTTACAAGTTCCTCTACAGTAACCAATACAATTCAATTATTGGGCGATGATGCATTGAAACTATTAGGCAATACTAAGATTGCTTGCATCGGACCTATCACAGCTGCTACGGCTATGAGTGCAGGTCTTAAACCTGCTGTTATCAGCGATGTATATACAACTGATGGCTTAGTAAACGCTATTGTAAAGGACATTTAGGAGGATTACATGTACGATTTAACATACCGTCCTCGCCGCTTGCGTATCAATCCAGAAATGCGTGATTTGGTACGGGAAACGACACTCGACGTAACTGATTTAATTTATCCATTATTTATCGTTCCTGGTGAAGGTATCAAAAAAGAAATCGATACGTTGCCAGGCCAATACCACTTATCCGTTGATGAAGCTGTAAAAATGGCTCAAGAGGTATATGATCTTGGTATTCTTGGGGTGGAAATCTTCGGTATTCCTACATATAAGGACGAACAAGGTTCCTCTGCATGGGATATGTCCCAACCTGTACAACAAGCTATCAAAGCAATCCGTGCAGCTGTGCCAAATCTATTGGTCGTAGCTGACGTATGCTTGTGCCAATATACGACAACAGGCCATTGTGGCATGATTGATGATCATGAAATCTTAAATGATGAAACATTGCCATTGCTTTGTAAAGTAGCGGTAAGCCAAGCGGAAGCAGGTGCACATATGGTGGCCCCATCCGATATGATGGACGGCCGTGTAGGTGCTATCCGTGAAGCCCTTGATGCGGCAGGTTATACTAATGTATCTATTATGAGCTATGCTGCAAAATATGCATCCGCTTACTATGGTCCGTTCCGTGGTGCTGTTAACTCTGCACCTAAATTTGGGGATCGCAAATCCTATCAAATGGACCCAGCTAACCGCTTGGAAGCTTTCAGAGAAATCGAACTGGATATCGCTGAAGGTGCAGATATTATCATGATTAAACCAGCCTTGTCCTATTTGGATATCGTTCGCGAAACACGTGACCGCTATGAATTACCTGTAGCGGTATACAATGTGTCTGGCGAATATGCGATGGTTAAATCCGCTGCTGCAGCTGGTCTTATCGACGAAGAACGCCTCGTTATGGAAACAATGCTTTCTATGAAGCGCGCCGGTGCTAAAATTATCATTACGTACCATGCTATAGATATTGCTAAATGGTTACAAAAGTAAGGAGAAACCATGTTCCAACTCGGTAAATCTGAAAAGGCCTTTGAAGAGGCTAAACGTTATATGCCAGGCGGCGTAAATAGTCCTGTTCGTTCCTACCGCAGTGTAGGTTCTAACCCTCCATTTATTAGCAGCGCTAGCGGCAGCCGTATTTATGATATTGATAACAACGAATATATCGACTATGTGTTGAGTTGGGGCCCTATGATTTTGGGCCATGCGAACCCTGAAGTTATTGCTAGCTTGCAAGAGGCGATTCCTCGCGGCACTAGTTATGGTGCGCCTACACTACTAGAAACAGAATTGGCTAAAAAGGTGCAAGCCTTCATGCCATCTATGGAGGTTATCCGCCTCGTTAACTCTGGTACTGAGGCGACTATGAGTGCTTTGCGCGTAGCTCGTGGCTATACTGGTCGCGATCGAATCGTGAAATTCGTTGGCTGTTACCATGGTCATAGCGATGCACTCTTGGTAAAAGCTGGCTCTGGCCTTGCTACCTTCGGTGTACCAGATAGCCCTGGCGTTCCACAAGGCGTAGCAGAAAACACCATAACCTTGCCGTACAATGACTCTGATGCGGTTCGCAAATTATTCGACGACATCGGCGATACTATTGCGGCTATTATTGTAGAACCTGTAGCAGGTAATATGGGCTGTGTGCCTCCAGAACCAGGCTTCCTTGAAACCTTGCGGGAAGTGACTAAGGCTCATGGTGCAGTGTTGATCTTTGACGAAGTAATGTGTGGCTTCCGCGCTAGCAGTGGTGGTGCACAAAAACGTTATAATATTAAACCAGATCTAACATGCCTAGGTAAAATCGTTGGTGGTGGCATGCCACTTGCTGTATTTGGCGGTGCTCGTGAGATTATGAATCAAATTGCACCAGCTGGTCCTATCTATCAAGCCGGTACATTGAGCGGTAACCCTATTGCTGTTACCTCTGGTCTTGCAACATTATCTATCTTGCAACGAGATCCAACTATCTTTAAACAAGTAGAAGACGCAACTATCGCCCTTTGTGAAGGCTTTGAACGTTTGGCAGCTCAATACAATGTGCCTGTTGTAGTACAACGGGTAGGCTCCATGTTCACCATCTTCTTCACTGATAAACCAGTTAAGAACTTCGATGATGCAGCAGCTTGTAACGAAGAACACTTTAAAATGTTCTTCCATCACAACTTGAGCCATGGTATTTACTATGCGCCAAGTCCTTATGAAAGTAACTTCGTATCTATCTGCCATAAGAGTAGTGAAATAGAACGCACATTGGCAGTAGCTGATGAAGCTTTCAAAAAAATCGGTGATACATTAAAGAATTAGTGATACATTATTGTAAAAGTATATAGTATATAGTTTGTAGTTGTTTATGTATCGATGTAGGTGATGAACATGCAGTTTTACAAGAACTTAAAGCGTGCTCGCGTGCGCATGGGCAAAAGCCAAATCGAAGTAGCAAAGGCCGTAGGTATCAGTAATGCGGCGCTTTCAAATTACGAAACAGGGTATCGCGAACCAGATTTAGATACACTCTGTGCCCTGTCTCGCTATTATGGATTGACCTTAGATGAGCTGCTAGATGTAAATGGAGAACAACACGAGCCCATCTATGATCTCAGTCCTGTACTCAAAAATAAATACATCGCCTATAAAGGTGAAGTATTCGAGTTGAAAGACTCACAAAAACGTGCGCTCTTGCGCGAGCTAGATAATTTATTTACTAAATTTGAGAAATCAAAGGTAGAAGATAAAAGTAGCAAACAAAAAACGTATAAACATGGGAACCCACATATCAATCGAGCGGGACTAGCTAGCAGCGCTGGTAGCTTAGCGGCACGACGAAATATAAAGTAGTGCTATACTACATTGTATGTGAGTAGAACATGTTTATTTGAACAACTGAATTAGAGTGATTTAAAAGCACCATCTATCTTAATAGGAAACGACACATAAGTCGGACCTAGGTAGATGGTGCTTTTGTATTACTATACTGTAAATGCCCGTGCTAACACTTTGGCATTATTTGTTAAGGCTGAATATAAAAATAAATAAAAGATAACAATATTAAAATATCCGTTGGTGATATAAGTTGGTTTAATATATAATTGAAATATAGAAGTAGATTAAATATTAACCAATAGAAATAAAAGTGCGGTATAGATTAGAGGTTTCGTTATGAAAAAGATTTGTGCTTTAATACTGCTCGGACTAGTAATTATTAGTGCTGTGATTTATCAGTATTATTATCACGATGGTTCACCAAATAATATAGTTATTATGGATGAGTCTCATGAGTTAGTGGATACTTCGATTAATGAATCGATTTCTAATCGTATTTTAGCAGTGTATCTTGATGAGCCTTACTATTATTATTTAGGTTATGATGGTATCGGTCGATACGATATTAAAAATCACGTGTTAGATGTTTTTGAATTTGAAATCTCTGGTGATGAATTAGGGGCATATAAAATATATCATCCACGATCAAAGATGATTGTTAATAGGAAAACTAAGTTAGAAGATTTTTCGAATGAGGATTTAGATAACTTTGAAAAAATGCTAATGAACCCAGACCGTGGTGCTAAATACTATAATAAACGGTGGTATCATTCAGGTTATGAAGCAACATTACTTGATTTAGATAAGCATTTAATAATTACAAATGATGTAAGAGGAATCGAAGATACTTCAACGAAAATCCTAATATTTAATGTGAGTGGTTTTATTATCATTGATAAAGAAACAAATAATATACAGGTATACTTTGATGAAAGTATTGCTGGTAAAAAGGTTAGAGATTCTTTAGTTGCTATGTTGAGATATAACTATGGAGATCAGCTAACTATCCTAAATAGCATTGATGAAATTGGTGAATCAGAACGAACTATCTTATTACAATTAAGAGACAACTATGTTAGTAAAAATTAGTAATACGTTATATTTATTTTGATAATGTTATGTAACAGTTCTGAGTGTTTTGACAATTGATTTGATGGAGTTATTAGTTTTGAAAAAGATATCTTATTATTTTAATATGCTTCCTATATCTTTGAAGCTAATTTTGGGATTTGTACTCATATGTACGATTATTATTTCTTTGATGACTGTAGCTGCTGTTATTAATAGACCAAAACAAATTCAACAACTAGAAGTATATGAGCAAAAGTTAGCAGCTATGTCGACACATAAAGTGAGCGAAGAGCATTATGCTACAGGTAGAAACTGGCAGATATATGTTTTTAAAAATACATATGAAAGTGTTACTTTGGAATCAGCGAAGGATATTCTTTCAGAAGAAAAGGTAAGCTGGCGCGAAGTAAATAAGAGTCACCTTATAGGATATGATTTAGATGATAAGATTGAGATTGAAATTATACGTGATATAAAGACTAAGGCTATCATCGTTAAATTAGAAAAAGATAGATAATGTAAATATTATATTTAGTATGTATCATCTTGATTATGAGGAGATTCAGTGTATAAATGGAGTTTTTTGATTCTTTAGTGAATTTATATAATACAAATTATGAGGTTAAAGATACAATTCAGGCTATAGGTCTTACTATTGCATTTCTTTGTATCCCTGAGTTGATTGGTAATCATGATAGCATAGAATCTTTTACTCCCGCTAAGCCTATAGTGAGACGTGTAGTAAGGATTATTTTAAGTATCCTTTTGATTTTTGCTATATTTACTTTGTTGGGGTTGCTGATGGATAATGGACTATTATAATTCACTAAGTAAAAAGGGTTAATGATGAACCTATAGATTAAAAGCTAGAATAAATTAGTGAATAGAGGTATAAATATGATCTATTTTAAAAATAAAAAAAGTTTAGATACATTTTTAATGGTCTTTATATTGGGCGCTGTTAAAGCATATAGACGAAATTATATTGATTTGACCATTCTAGAATATTACATATTTAGTATGTTAATTCGATTAATGTGTAGAAAAGCACATCTGTCCGATAAATTGTTAAATATTATTGGAGATGGGATGAGTTTAGAGGATGTTGATGAGTGGATGGCTCGTAGGATTCCTATACCAGCATTAAATGATACGTTAGATGATATTGAATGCAGTAGTTGGATTGCTTTAATAGAACGGGAGTTAGAGGGTAATAGTTTATCTGAAGCGTTAAAGATTTCTACACATGATGAAGAGAAGCTCGGTATCTATTTCTTTACCGATTATGTAGAGGAGATATTTTGGGCGTTGTTTTTGTTAGGATTGTATGAAGTCTTACAAAAACCTGAATTCATTTCTGAATCAATCTTAAGTTGTATTAAACAGATCTATTTGTCTGAAATATATACGTGTGAACGTATTCAGAATGAAGATCTTCAAGCATGTATTTCCAATTTACAGGAGATAGCTGATACTAATATATCGGGGCAATTAAGTAAAGATTTAATTACTATGAAAGCAAAATTAGCATCATTACAGGTATTATTACCATTTTATGATGTGAGTTCTGACAAGTTAGAAACAGGCATTGATTTAAAAGCCACTAAAGGGATGTTCTGGCAGATTAAAGTTTCAGGGAAGTTCATAGACTTGGGATTATAGATTCTATAAGATTTTTAAGTTGTTTATATACGTATGATTATTTTTTAGGAAATTTCTAAATGCAGAGAAAGACAAGCAGATAATAATGCATATACAGATGAAGTAATTCAAGGTGGTTTTGGTGGTATAAACGATTAGTGAGGAGGGATTATGAACGCTGGGCGTATCTTATGTAGTATTTTACTTGGTAT
>OBZQ01000975.1_pt1 | contig 12856 bp, 8 predicted proteins | sample 1495531 | NCBI WGS metagenome assembly OBZQ01 (sample SAMEA2580237, study PRJEB22360) | human gut metagenome | biome: human gut; feature: human-associated habitat; material: faeces | place: Denmark | collected 2008/2010
AGTCCACCTCGGTGCCGGTGAAGCTCTCGGGGCTGTACTCGAAGAGGAAGTTGCCCTCATACTCCTCGCTCAGCTGCTTGACCAGCTTTGCGCCGTCCATGGCGATCTGCTTGATCTCCTCCTTAGACTTGTGGAACACCTGCTCGCGCTGGGCGACGGAGGTGGAGTTATAGAAGTGGATGACCGCACGGGGTGCGCCCTTGACAGCCTCGAAGGTGCGGCGGATGATATGGTCGCGGCACTGGGTCAGCACCTGCACGGTGACATCGCCGGGGATTATGTTCTTCTCGATGAGGGTGCGGAGGAACTCGTACTCCGTCTCGCTGGCGGCCGGGAAGCCGACTTCGATCTCCTTGAAGCCAATTTTGACCAGCATCCGGAAGAATTCCAGCTTTTCCTCGAGGCTCATGGGGACGATAAGGGCCTGATTGCCGTCGCGCAGGTCCACGCTGCACCAGATGGGAGCTTTCTCGATGTGGTCCTTCTTGACCCAGCTGTCATAGCCGGCGGGGACCGGGTAATATCCCGGTGCGTACTTGGTAGCGTCCATCATAATTCTTGTCCTCCATTTTTGCTGTGTCAACCTCTCAGTCTCGCTCGCGCTCGACAGCTCCCCTACCGAGGGGAGCCTCTGGCGAAGAGGGAAAGCTTTACGGAATGCCAAGGCCTCTCCTCGATAGGAGAGGTGGCACGCCGTAGGCGTGACGGAGAGGTTGACTCCTTTTAGCAATTTAACAAACGAAAAGGCTCCCGTCTCTCAAAGGACGAAATCCCCTGAGAGACGAGAGCCTGTAATTTCTGCTACAGGGCACCCGTGGTACCACTCTCTTTGCTGTGCCATAAGCACAGCCGCTCTGCACGATCGGCTTTTTAGGGCGAATCGCTGCCCTTATAACGGTGGGCTTCCGTCAGGACCTACTGTCTGCTTCAGTCCTGCCGCTCAGGGGCCAGTAACCGAGACCCTCTGCACCGCCTTGCACCATCCGGCGGCTCTCTGCACGCAGAAGAAAATCGTTTTTTCCCCGTCAACGCATTTGCGCTTTGTTCAAAGTGGTTTCATTTTAACAAAACCCGCCGCCCCTGTCAAGCAGTTTTGCTCACAATGAAAATGAAACGATTTCACATGAATAGCAGCATAAATTTTCAAAATTTGCGGGTGGATCCTATTTTTGTTGTATTATATCACCAACTATGGTAAAATAAAAATACCGCCCGAAGCGGCGGTATCCAGGTGCTGTCTGCATAAAAAGGTGGTCTAGCTTCCCCGGCAAGCTTCCGGGGGTGTGAAACCTTATTGTTGCTTCCCCCGGACGCAAACGCGAAAGGGGGGATGCCTTATGACCCTGACGGAAACTATCGCATTGCTCGGCCTGCTGGGCGGAGCAGTCTTTGTTACCTTTCAGATCTCATGGGCTATCTTCAAAGAGATACATAACAATAAGAAATGACCGCCCCAGCCTACCAAGCAAAGCGGTCATTCTTATTGTTTGACTTAGCCGAGGGAAGCTGACCATTGCGGACAGCACCTTCTTGTATGTTCAGTATAGTCAAAGTGATTTGATTTGTCAAGCGGACGGCCTCCTTGTTCCTCGGTTTTGTTAAGAATCTGCGAAGTTTTTGCAAAGTTCGCCTCGAAACGCTGGTTTCTGAAATGGCGTCGTGGTATGCTGTTTGCAACGTAAGGAGGGACCCCCATGAAAGAAGTCAAGACCCCCAAAAAGCCATTGGCTATTTACTACGCCATTGTATTACTGGTGCTGATGCTGCTCAACTTCGTGCTCGTGCCGTGGATGAGCGAACGGCAGGTAAAAGAAGTGGACTACGGCACCTTCATGTCCATGACCGAGGACAAAGACATCGGCCGGGTGGATGTGGAATCGAACCAGATCATCTTTACCGATAAAGACGAAAAGCAAATTTACAAGACCGGCCTGATGAACGACCCCGACCTGACCCAGCGCCTCTACGACGCGGGGGCCGAGTTTTCCAGCGAGATCGTCGAGCAGGCTTCGCCGCTGATGAGCTTTCTGCTGAGCTTTGTGCTGCCCATCGTCCTCTTCGTCTGGCTGGGCAATCTCATGAACAAAAAGCTCATAGAAAAGGCCGGCGGCGCGAACTCGATGATGTTCGGCGGCGTGGGCAAGTCCAACGCCAAGGTCTACGTCCAGTCCACCCACGGCATCCGCTTTGCGGATGTGGCCGGCGAAGATGAGGCCAAAGAGAACTTACAGGAGATCGTAGATTATCTGCACGACCCCAAGAAATACGAAGAGATCGGCGCCTCGATGCCCAAGGGCATCCTGCTCGTCGGCCCTCCGGGTACCGGCAAGACCATGCTGGCAAAGGCTGTGGCGGGCGAATCCAACGTGCCGTTCTTCTCCATCTCCGGCTCGGAGTTCGTGGAGATGTTCGTGGGCATGGGCGCGTCCAAAGTCCGTGACCTCTTCAAGCAGGCCAAGGAAAAGGCCCCCTGCATCGTGTTCATCGACGAGATAGACGCCATCGGCCAGAAGCGCAACAGCGGCCAGCTGGGCGGCAACGACGAGCGTGAGCAGACCCTGAACCAGCTGCTCACCGAGATGGACGGCTTCGAGGGCAACAGCGGCGTCATCATCCTCGCGGCCACCAACCGTCCGGATTCCCTTGACCCGGCTCTGACCCGTCCCGGCCGCTTTGACCGCCGTGTTCCTGTGGAGCTGCCCGACCTCAAGGGCCGCGAAGAGATCCTGAAGGTCCACGCCAGGAAAGTCGCTCTTGCCCCCGGCATCGACTTCAACACCGTGGCCCGGATGGCCTCCGGTGCCTCCGGCGCAGAGCTGGCCAACATCGTCAACGAAGCCGCCCTGCGGGCCGTGCGCGCCGGCCGCAAGTCGGTCACGGAAGCAGACCTTGAGGAGAGCATCGAGGTGGTCATTGCCGGCTACCAGAAGAAGAACTCCATCCTCACCGACAAGGAAAAGTGCATCGTAGCCTACCATGAGATCGGCCACGCACTGGTAGCGGCGCTTCAGAATCACTCCGCACCCGTGCAGAAGATCACCATCATCCCCCGCACCTCGGGCGCACTGGGCTACACCATGCAGGTCGAAGAGGGCAACCACTACCTGATGACCAAGGAAGAGCTGGAAAATAAGATCGCCACCCTCACCGGCGGACGTGCCGCCGAGGAAGTGGTGTTCGGCTCCATCACCACCGGCGCGTCCAACGACATCGAGCAGGCCACCAAGCTTGCCCGCGCCATGCTCACCCGTTACGGCATGAGCAAAGAGTTCGACATGGTGGCCCTGGAGACGGTGAACAACCAGTATCTGGGCGGCGACACCTCTCTGGCCTGCTCGGCCCAGACCCAGCGGGAGATCGACCAGCGGGTCGTGGACTTGGTAAAGGCCCAGCACGAAAAGGCCGTCAAGATCCTCACCGACAACCGCGCAAAGCTCGACGAGCTGGCAAAGTACCTTTATGAAAAGGAGACCATCACCGGCGACGAGTTCATGGCTATCCTTGAGGAAAAAGATTCCAGCGAAAATTAAAATAGGCTCTCTGCAATAATCCAGCCGCCGTATCCGTATTCATTACAGATACGGCGGTTTTCCGATACGCCGTACCGCTGATAAAAGCGTTTGGGATAAACTTCTCCGTCAGCGCACCAGCGCTGACGGAGAGGTTGACTTCCTACATCTACAGGAGGATACTACTATGAGACTGCTGAACAAGAACACTGCCCGCCGCGCCGCCGCTGCTGCCGCGCTGCTGACCATGACCGCCGCCATGAGCGTGGGTGCCTTTGCCGCCGACGCCGAGGACGCGACTGTTGCCGGTTATCTGCCCCCTCAGTCGTCCGAGGTCATGGTTCAGGGTGACATCGCTCTCCACTCTGACGTTCCGGTGGGGGAGGTAGACCCCAACTACGGCGGCTACGCCTCCCCGGTGGAGAACCCCATTCAGGGCAACGTGATGATGATCTCCGACGAGACTCCCCTGCCCTCTGACACGCCGGTGGAGAAGAGCGAAGCCCGCTACACCGTCAAGGGCCTGCTGGGCAAGCAGGTGCTCTACACCGCCCGTCAGGAAGGCCGCGTGCTGACGCTGGACGCCCCCGATGACAACGCCACCTTCCGCACCACCATCCTCGACATGCAGACCCTGATGAATCAGGGCGTAAGCACGCTGGTGCTCAAGACCGGCAAGACCTCCACCACCCTGAACCTGACTCTGCTGTGCCAGGGCCAGAAGCCCGGCACCCGGGTCACTCTGCGCCACCTCGGCAGCAGCGCTCACCTCACCGTGGGCTTCCGCGGCCGCCGCGACCTCATCGTTGGCCGATAAGCTTTTCCCACTCCCCTCTTTGTTTTCCATCGATACTTTTCCCTCAGACGCAAAAGACCCCCGCTGCAAACGCAGCGGGGGTCTTACTGTTTATCAAATGGTCCCGTCCGAGCCGTTCTCGCTCTGCTCCGATGCATAGAGCACCATCAGGTGGTTTGCGGATGCTTCGAGCTGGCTCTTGGCCTGACGGAGGTTCGCTTCCTCCGTCTCGTTCATCTTCTCGGGCTTATCCTTCCGCAGGCAGCGGCGGAGATTGGCCACATCGGCCTTGATGCGGTTCTTCTCCTCTTTATCCAGCTCCTTCTTGCACTTGGAGAGAGCCTCGTCCACCTTGTAGGCCAGCACCTCGGCCTGATTGTGGAGGTCAAGCCGCTCTTTTCGGCGGCTGTCCTCGGCCTCGTAGGCGGCGGCGTCGGCCATGGCGCGCTGGATCTCATTCTCCGAGAGGTTCGTGCTGCCGGTGATGGTGATGTTCTGCTCCCGGCCGGTGCCGAGGTCTTTGGCCGAGACCTTGACGACGCCGTTGACGTCAATATCAAAGGTGACTTCGATTTGGGGCTTGGACGAGAAGCTGGCCCGGATGCCGTTCAGCTTGAACTTGCCGAGGCTCTTATTGTCGCGGGCGAAATGCCGCTCACCCTGCAGGACGTTGATCTCCACACTGGTCTGCATGGGGCGGGCCGTGGTGAATATCTGGCTCTTGCGGGTGGGTATCATGCTGTTGCGGGTGATGAGGGGGGTCGCCACGCCGCCCAGTGTCTCGATGGAGAGGGTCAGCGGGGTGACGTCCATCAGCACAAGGCCCTGCGCCGCTGCACCGGAAGCGCCAGCCAGCTTGCCGCCGCCCTGCAGCAGACCGCCCTGCACAGCGGCACCCATGGCCACGCATTCGTCGGGGTTGAGGCTGTGGCTCGGCTCACAGCCCAGCAGCTCCTTCACCTGACGCTCGACGGCAGGCATCCGGGTGCTGCCGCCGACGAGAAGGACTTTGCCCAGCTGCGAAGCCGAGATGCCGGCATCCCGCAGTGCGTTCTGCACCGGGGCCACCGTCCGTGCCAGCAGGTCGCCGGTCATCATCTCGAACTGGGGGCGGGAGATGGTCAGATCGAGGTGGTGGGGGCCGTCCTTGCCCACAGCGATGAAGGGCAGATTGAGCTGGGCCGAGAGGGCGCTGGACAGCTCTTTCTTGGCCTTTTCGGCCTCTTCTTTCAGGCGTCCCATGGCGGCGGGGTCGCGGGAGAGGTCGATGCGGTCCGATTTCTTGAACTCTGCCACGGCGTATTCCACGATGCGCTGGTCGAAGTCGTCGCCGCCGAGGCGGGTATCGCCGCCGGTGGCCAGCACCGTAAAGGTGCCGTCTTCGATCTCGATGATGGAGACGTCGAAGGTGCCGCCGCCGAGGTCGTAGACCAGGATCTTCTGGGGCGCTTCGTTGTCAAGGCCGTAGGCCACGGCGGCGGCGGTAGGCTCATTGATGATGCGCAGGACGTTCAGGCCTGCGATGCGGCCCGCATCCTGAGTGGCCTTGCGCTGGCTGTCGTCAAAGTAAGCGGGGACGGTGATGACGGCCTCCGTCACCGGCTCACCCAGGTAGCTCTCGGCGTCGCGGCGTATCTTGGTCAGGATCATGGCGCTGATCTCCTGCGGAGTCAGGTCTTTGCCGTCGATGTGGACGCGGTAGTCGCTGCCCATATGCCGCTTGATGCTGGACACCGTCCGGCCGGAGTTGGTGGCAAGCTGGCGCTTTGCCGCGCCGCCCACCAGACGCTCGCCGTCTTTGGTGAAGGCCACCACGCTGGGGGTGGTGCGCTCTCCCTCTGCGTTGGTGATGACGACGGGCTTGCCGCCCTCCACCACTGCCACGCAGCTGTTCGTGGTGCCAAGGTCAATACCGATCACTCTGCTCATTCTGGTCGTCCTCTCTGTTTTTGCGACGCGCATATTTTTCCTTCAATATCATATCGGTTCCGTATGACGATTTCTTAGAGCATTTGTAAAGATTCTGTGTTTCCGCTCATTCTCTCTCGAGCAGTTGGCGGATGACGGTCTCCGTCTCGTCCAGCCAGCTCTGGGCCGTCTCGTCCCCCTCTTTTTTGCGGACGAGGAAGCCCTGCTTCGCCTCAGCCAACTGGGCCAGCGCCTTTTTGCGGGAGATGTACTGGGTCTCATACTGGGCCACCCGCAGGCAGACCTGCGGCATATAGGCGATGTCGGGGGTGGAGGCGCAGAGCTTCTGGGCCTTGCGGTAGGCCCGCAGGGCCGCACCGGCCCCTTTTCCCTGCACCATGGCATCGTCGCCCAGCGCCACCCATGCGGCCACATCGCCGGCGTCGGCGGCTTTTTTCCAGAGCTTGCGGGCCTGTGCAGGGCTCTTGCGGCAGCCCCGGCCCTCGTAGAGCATCTCGCCCATCATGGCAAGGCCCTCGGCGCAGCCCTCTTCGGCAGAGAGCTGATAATAGTGCATCGCGTCGTCCCAGCGTTCCTCGGCCATGGCATGGTTGCCGGCCCGCAGCTCCGCTTCGCCCGGCTCATCGGTGTCGTGGCCGGCGTGGAGCAGACCGTTCAAAAGCGAGCAGTCCAGCGTGGCCGAGCTGGTCCACGGGTCGATGACCACGCCGTCGATGTTGTCGGAGTCCAACGCCATCTGCATGGCGGAAGCCAGAAGCCGTTCCGCCATGGGGCGGTTGGCCGTGCCTTTATCGGCCTCTGCCATCTTCACGGAGGTGAACACCGGCAGGTAGCACCGGCCCTTCTGGGTGCGCAGGGTCCAGGGCTGCAGGTCCTTCGCTTTCTCCGCCGGGACAGGATGCTCCGCCCACGGGGCGGCCCCGTCCGGCTGGTCGGACGCGGCTTCCAGCGGCACCAGGACCCTGGTGTCCAGCTCGAGGGCATAGTTGATGGCGTTCATCAGCGCCCAGAAGCTCTCCTCGTTCTGGCCCTTATAGAGCGCTGCCACAGCCCGCTCTATCGCCGGACAGCCCGTACCCAGCGGCCCGTATTCCGGCAGCTTTTTGCGGTCTGCCGCGCCCACCGGGCGCAGCCGCAGCCGTGCCGCACCATCTTTTGCCATTGCATCCACCATTCTTTCCGTTGAGATTCCCTTCCAGTATAGCAGGATTTTCCGGTTTTCTCAATCTCCGGAGCGAAATCTGCTTCCAGAGCCGGTTTTCTTCGGCAAAAACATAGCATTCCTGTTGGGAGTGCGTTATAATAAGGAGCGTCTCGACTAAATGTATGAAGGAAAGGGAGTATCGAGCCTTGAACAAAATGCTTCGCTATCTCAGCGACTACAAGCGCGAGAGCGTGCTTGCACCGCTTTTCAAGATGCTGGAAGCTACGTTTGACCTGTTCGTGCCGCTTGTGATGGCCGACATCGTCAACGTGGGTATCGCGGCCCACGATTTCCACTACATCCTCGTGCGGTGCGGCATCCTGCTGCTTCTGGCCATCGTCGGCCTCGCGTGCAGCCTGACGGCCCAATACTTCTCGGCCAAAGCCGCCGTGGGTTATTCCACCGGTCTGCGTCATGCGCTGTTTGAGCACATCCAGACGCTGAGCTTTTCCGAGATGGACACCATGGGCACCAGCACCCTCATCACCCGGATGACCAGCGACGTCAATCAGGTGCAGAGCGGATTGAACCTCTTCCTCCGCCTGTTCCTGCGCAGCCCCTTCGTGGTGTTCGGCGCCATGATCATGGCCTTTACGGTCAACTTCCGCGCCGCCCTCATCTTCGTGGTGGCTATCCCGCTGCTGAGCGTCGTGGTCTTCGGCGTCATGGTCATCACCCGGCCGCTGTATAAGTCGGTGCAGACCCGCCTGGACCGGGTCCTTGGCCTCACCCGCGAGAACCTGACCGGCGTGCGCGTCGTCCGCGCCTTCGGCAAGGAAAAGAGCGAGGTGGACCGCTTCGAGGACGCCAATGAGCTGCTGACCAAAATGCAGCTCCACGTGGGCCACATCTCCGCCCTGATGAACCCGCTGACCTACGTTATCATCAACCTTGCCATCGTGGCGCTGCTGTATGTAGGCAGCATTGAGATCAACATCGGCGGCATGGCATCCGGCGACGTCATCGCGCTGGTCAACTATATGAACCAGATCCTGGTCGAGCTGGTCAAGCTGGCCAACCTCATCGTTCAGGTGAGCAAGGCTCTGGCCTGTGCAGGCCGTGTGCAGGCGGTTCTGGACACAAAGCCCGGCATGGAGTTCCCGGCCCAGCTCACCGGCAATGTTCCGGCGGAAAAGGCCGGCGACGCCGTCCGCTTCGACCATGTGAGCCTGACCTACAAGGGCGCAGGCGCGCCCAGCCTCTCCGACATCAATTTCACCGCCAAGCGCGGCCAGACCATCGGCGTCATCGGCGGCACCGGCAGCGGCAAATCCAGCCTCATCAGCCTCATCCCCCGCTTCTACGACGCCACCGAGGGCAGTGTGGAGATCATGGGCCGACCGGTCCGGCAGTACCCCCGCGCCGACCTGCGCGGCAAGGTGGCTGTGGTCATGCAGAAGGCCCAGCTCTTCGGCGGCACCATCCGCTCCAACCTGCTCTGGGGCAGCCAGAATGCCTCCGACGCCGACCTCTGGGCTGCGCTGGAAACGGCACAGGCTGCGGAGTTCGTGAAAGCCAAGCCCCTCGGCCTCGACGAGCCGGTGGAGCAGGGCGGACGCAACCTCTCCGGCGGTCAGAAACAGCGTCTGACCATCGCCCGCGCCCTCGTAGGCAAGCCGGACATCCTCATCCTCGACGACAGCGCCAGCGCACTGGACTACGCCACCGACGCGGCCCTGCGCAAGGCTCTGGCCGCTCTGCCGGGCGATCTGACCGTCTTCATCGTCAGCCAGCGCGCCGCCAGCCTGCAGCACGCCGACCAGATCATCGTGCTGGACGATGGCCGCATGGTGGGCCTTGGCCGTCACGCCGAGCTGCTGGAAAGCTGCCCGGTCTACAAGGAGATTTACGAGAGCCAGTTCAAGAAAGGGGATGCGCAGAAATGAGTGCAAAAGCAAAAAGCAAGCTGACCCCTGAACAGCAGAAGGCCACCATGACCCGGGTGCTGCAGAAGATCAAGCCCTATGGCTTCTTCGTGGTGTGCAGCCTCATCGTGGCTGCTGTGAGCGTGGCGGCCCAGCTGTATATCCCCATCCTCTGCGGCAGCGCCATCGACATGATGCTGGGCAAAGGTGCCGTGGACTTCGCGGGCGTGCTGCGCATCATCTACGAGATCATCGTGGTGGCTGTTGTCGCCGCCTTTGCGCAGTGGCTGCTGAGCGTCTGCAACAACCGCATCACCTTCGCAGTCAGCCGTGACCTGCGCAACGCCGCCATGCGGAAGATCCAGACCCTTCCCCTCTCTTACCTCGACAGCCATCCTTCCGGCGACATCGTGAGCCGGATGGTGGCCGACGTGGATACCTTCGCGGACGGCCTACTGATGGGCTTCACCCAGCTGTTCTCGGGTGTGCTGACCATCCTCGGCACCCTGCTCTTCATGCTGCAGCAGAACATCCCCATCACGCTGGTGGTGGTCTGCATCACCCCGCTGAGCCTCGTTGTCGCCAGCTTTCTCGCAAAGCGCAGCTACAAGTATTTCCAGAGCCAGAGCACCGTGCGCGGCGAGCAGACTGCCCTTGTCAACGAGATGATAGAGGGTCAGAAGGTCGTGCAGGCCTTCGGCCACGAGGCCCAGAGCCTCGAGGCTTTTGACGAGGTGAATGGCCGCCTGCAGAACGTGAGCCTGAAGGCCATCTTCTTCTCCAGCATGACCAACCCCGCCACCCGCTTCGTCAACAACATCGTCTACGCAGGCGTCGGCCTCGTGGGCGCGATCTATGCCGTAGCCGGAGGCATCACCATCGGCCAGCTGAGCATCTTCCTGAACTACGCCAACCAGTACACCAAGCCCTTCAACGAAATTTCCGGCGTCGTGACCGAGCTGCAGAACGCTCTGGCCTGCGCGGCCCGTATATTCGAGCTGCTGGACGCTGAAGACCAGACCCCCGAAGCGGAGAACGCCGCAAAGCTCGTGCCGGACGGCCACGTCCAGATCGAGGACGTCTCCTTCCGCTATCTGCCCGACCGCCCGCTCATCGAGGGCCTGTCTCTGGACGTCAAGCCCGGCCAGCGCATCGCCATCGTCGGCCCCACCGGCTGCGGCAAGACCACCCTCATCAATCTGCTCATGCGGTTCTATGATGTCAACGGCGGCTCCATCAAAGTCTCCGGCACCGACATCCGGGACGTGACCCGCGCCTCCCTGCGCGGCAGCTACGGCATGGTGTTGCAGGATACCTGGCTCCGGGCGGGCACCGTGCGGGAGAACATCGCCTACGGCAAGCCGGACGCCTCCCTCGACGAGGTGGTGGCTGCGGCCAAGGCAGCCCATGCCGACAGCTTCATCCGCCGCCTGCCCGAGGGCTACGACACCGTCATCGCCGAGGACGGCGGCAACATCAGTCAGGGTCAGAAGCAGCTGCTCTGCATCGCCCGCGTGATGCTCTGTCTGCCCCCGATGCTGATTCTGGACGAGGCCACCTCCTCCATCGACACCCGCACCGAGGTGCGTATCCAGGCAGCCTTTGCCCGGATGATGCAGGGCCGCACCAGCTTCATCGTGGCACACCGCCTTTCCACCATCCGGGAGGCCGACGTCATCCTCGTGATGAAGGACGGCCGCATCGTGGAGCAGGGCGGCCACGATACCCTGCTGGCGCAGGGCGGCTTCTACGCCAAGCTCTACAACAGCCAGTTCGAGGGCGTGGAGACTTAACGCTTCAGCTTATAGCAATTCAACTTTTTAATGCACCAGCGGTGGATTGCATATCGCAACGATGCCGTTTGAATGCTGCACTAATTTCTTGACTTGCGATAAAATTTGCGATAAACGATTTTTGGAAGGAATATAATCGTGTCGAAAGATGAATATTTGATTACAGATCCACCCCTTAAAGCGCTGACTGTTTTTGCGATGCCGATGATCCTTGGCAGCTTTTTTCAACAAGTATACAATATGGCCGATTCCATAATAGTTGGTCAATTTGTTGGCTCCTCGGCACTTGCGGCTATTGGTGCTTGTGCTGCACTGACCAATGTTTTTATTTGTGTGGCGCTTGGTGCTGGTGTAGGCGCAGGTGTGCTTGTAAGCCGCTGTTTTGGTGCAAAAAATTATGGTAGAATGAAAACCATTGTGTCAACGTCCCTGATCAGCTTTTTGAGCTTAAGCGTTGTCCTTGGTGTCTTTGGCTTTTGCTTTTCCCATTTCATGATGAGCGGATTACAGACCCCTGCCGATATATTGGAAGAAGCAGTATTGTATCTGCGTGTCTACTTTGTGGGTTTCCCGTTTCTATTCATGTACAACATTCTTTCCACCATGTTCACTTCCATCGGTGAATCCAAAATTCCGCTGGGACTGCTGATATTCTCATCTATCCTGAATATTTTTATGGATCTCTGGATGGTGGCTGGTCTTGGTCTGGGGGTGTTTGGTGCAGCCCTTGCGACCTTGATCGCACAAGGAATTTCTGCCGTGTTTTCGTTTTTGATCTTTCTGTCTCGGACGCGGCAATACAAGAGCTCCTTTAGCAGGTTCGACCGGCAGGAACTGCATTCCATGCTTCGCATTGCGGTGCCATCGGTTTTGCAGCAGTCCACAGTGTCTATCGGTATGATGATCGTGCAGGCAGTGGTAAATCCCTTCGGCACACAGGCACTTGCCGGGTATGCGGCAACGATGCGGGTAGAAAATGTTTTTTCGCTGATCTTCGTATCCATCGGCAATGCAGTTTCGCCGTTTGTATCCCAGAATCTTGGCGCAAAGAAAATTGAGCGTATCAAAAAAGGTTATCATGCTGCACTGGTGTTGGATCTATGCTTTGCAGTTCTTGCTTTCGTGGTCATTGAAACACTGCACACACAGATCTCCTCGTTGTTCCTGGGAAAAGACGGAACCGCGTTGGCCTATCAGGTGTCCGGTGATTATATGAGATGGCTTGGTTACTTTTTCATCTTCATGGGCATCAAGATGGCAACCGATGGCGTTCTTCGCGGACTCGGAATCATGCGGCCGTTTCTTATTGCAAATATGGTAAACCTTGCGATCCGCTTGTCTGTTGCTTTGATTTGTGCACCGCGTTTTGGCATTGCTTTTGTTTGGCTTGCAGTCCCGGCAGGTTGGCTTGCAAACTTCCTTATTTCCTATGCGGCGCTCAGAAGATCACCGTTTCTGTTGTAGTTGGTCCATTGCAGTTTCAGCTTACAACAAAAAATGAGATAGGCAACCCCTTTCGGGGAAGTCTATCTCATTTTTTTCGTTAGGGCTATTTTGCAACAGCCCCATTTTTGTTTGCTCTGTTTTATTTTTTTACCTGTTTTCGGCTTTCAGCACCGTTGCCTCAGCAGGCGGCGGCGTGAGGGTGGAGTGGGCCAGAATAAAAGCAGCGGCGCGGCTGGATGCGATGCGCTGGGCGGCGCGTCGGCGGTCGTTGGAGGCGAAGGTGTGCTCCCCGTCCCGCTTTGCGTCCCAGTGGG
>OBZQ01000979.1_pt1 | contig 12786 bp, 19 predicted proteins | sample 1495531 | NCBI WGS metagenome assembly OBZQ01 (sample SAMEA2580237, study PRJEB22360) | human gut metagenome | biome: human gut; feature: human-associated habitat; material: faeces | place: Denmark | collected 2008/2010
TGAGTGGAGCGCAGACTGCTGCAGCACCTACCGTATCATTAGCACCTAGCGTGCCTGTGACGTCTTCATCTAGTAATAGTGGGGCGCCTGTACAAATTACATTCGCTCCTGTCATTAATGCTGGTAATGGTTCAGCTGATGATATTATGTCAGCATTAGACGCTAAAATGCGTGAATTTGAACAAATGATGCGTAGCTATACCACTGGGCAACGGAGGTTGAGTTATGACTAGTTATACAACAATACAAGGGGATATGTGGGATTTAATAGCCTATAAGGTGTATGGTAACGAACGATACATCAATTTATTGTTAGAAGCCAATCAAAAGCACCGTAATACGGCGATATTTTCCGCAGGTGTTGTATTAACATGCCCAGATGTTCCTGCTGATTCCTTACCTGAATTCTTACCACCATGGAGGCGATAGTACATGAGCTTACAAAAGAGCCTAGCTAAGGTCCAAAAATGGAAGAAAGATTTAACGCCACAAACGAAACTAGCACGGCGGGCATGGTGTACAATCGGCTACCAACATTGGGGGAGTAAGGAGTCAAAAGACATTACCGACGATATTAGTAAATACCTTCTTGATGTAACTTTCACAGATAACCTTTCAGGAACTGTAGATGACGTGGCTATCTCATTAGAGGATAGGGGGCGTCTATGGGTCGGTGATTGGTATCCTGTAAAAGGATCATTACTAGAAGTCGCTATTAATACAGTAGCCTGGGAGAAATTAGGGGATGAACAATTTACGTTACCAATAGGCAAATTTGAAATCGATGAATTCGAAGGAAGTAGCCTTCCGGATGTAGTCAAAATCAAAGGTGTCGCTATTATCGGTAGTACTGACTTACGGGAGAAAAAGAAAGACAAATCGTGGAAAGATACAACACTTAAAGCGATTGCTACCGAAAAGGCAAGCGATAATAAATTAAAATTGGTTTGGGACGCGGATTTTGACCCACCGTTAAAAGATGCCTCTCAAAGTGCTGAATCAGACCTCGCATTTTTGCAAAAACTTTGCAATGATGCGGGGTTTTCTCTTAAGGTATCCACTGAACAGTTGATTATATTCGATGATTACAAATACGAAAATGTAAAGCCTAAAGTCATTATTCGTAGACCAGGTGGTCAATATCAACCTGTACAAACTAAAGAAGGTGAACAACCGCCTTTGATCATTACTAGGGTAATATCTTATTCGTACAAGAGTAAAACTCGTGAAGTATATCGAGCATGCCATGTGAAATATACAGATAAGGATAAGAAAACTGTGATTGAGGATACGTTTGAAGATCCTGAGCGTAAGGGGCATACGTACCTTGCCGTGTTGGAAGTTAATGAGCAGGTAAAAGACAAGGCCGAGGCAACTAGACTTGCTAAGAAGAAACTTAGAGAAGCTAATAAAGAAGCGGATACAATGTCTTTTAGTTTCCCAGGCAATCCTCTTATTATGGCATCGGTTACTGTTAAGCTCGAAGGGTTTGGGGTGTTCGATGGTAATTATTTAATTACGAAAGCGACACATACATTAGGGGCCAATTATTCAACGTCGATTGATGTAAGGAGGTGTTTAAATGGCTACTGATATATTATCTGCATTAGCAGATATGATATTCATTGGAAATGTTTCAAGTACAATTCCTGAAGAAGGAAAAGCCGTTGTTACACGCCTTGATAGAGAAGGTGTTGTAACGGCGCCGTTATCTGTCATTAATCGAGGTGCAGCACACGATAAGGACTATTGGATGCCAGCTATTGACGACCAGGTATTATGCATTATGCTACCAAATCGGTCTGGTCGTGGCTTTTCTGATGGATTCATTATTGGAACATTCTTTAGTAGTGCGGATCCAACTCCAGGTGGGGCAGATAATGGTAAACGTGTGCTCACTGTTCCTGGAGATATGACGCTCAATGTTGGTGGCACTTTATCAATCAATGCAAGTAGTGGTGATGTAGTGGTTAATGGTATTTCCTTAGTTCATCATGTGCATGGCGGTGTAGTGTCTGGCGGTTCTACAACAGCCGGACCAAAATAGGAGGTATAGATGTATATCGGATATTTAGCGGATATAGTATTCTATACCGCATTAGACAATGTTCTCACTGTATCTGACGTAACGCGTTCAGGTAGTGCTAGATGGGAGAAGCACAATCTGATGTTAGAAAAGCCGGTTAAACAATTTAGTGGACCGGATGTAGAACAAATCACTTGTAAAATTCTTATTTCTGCATCGCTTGGACAATCTCCGGATAGTACTGTTAAGAAGTTGCGAAAGTATCGTGATACAGGGGCCGTATTACCGTTTATTATCGGTGGTAAGCCTGTTAGCCAAAACTACTTTGTTATCATGTCTATGAGCGAAGATAATCTATTCACAGATGCCTACGGTAAGACACAATCCATTGAGGTATCTCTAACTCTTGAAGAATACCCGGACAAGAACAACGTAGAGGAAAAATCTCTTCTTAATAAATATGGTAAAACATTTAATCAGGTTAATACGATATTACGGAGGTTCTAGTCATGCCAGCAACGTATGAAATTAAACCAGTTACGGACAATAGGATATCGCTAGCACCTGAAAGTGAAGTTGCTGAGATTTTGCAGAATGTGCAAACGATTATTTCTACTGTTCGTGGTAGTGTGCCACTAGATAGGGAGTTTGGTATTGATGGCCGCATTATTGATATGCCTATCCATCAAGCTCAAGCGCATCTATCTAATGACATATTCCAACAAATTAAACGGTACGAACCGCGTGCCAAAATTAGTGATATATCATTTACCGCCACACATAATGGGGCGTTGATTCCGAAAGTGATGGTGACTGTATGAGATTATCTGATTTACCTAATGTTGAATTCTTTAACACAGATAAAGAACACGTTCAACAAAAGGTATTTGATATTTACATAACAGTAACAGGGCGAACCTTGAGAGAGGGCGACCCTGTTACTTTATTTTTAAATGTAATTTCGGAAATTATTATCCGATTATTAAACGATGCCAATTATGCAGCGAAACAAAATCTGTTAGCATATGCAGAAGGTGATAATTTAGATCACGTTGGAGCTGTTCCTGCCGCCGTTGAGCGATTGCGGGCAACAAAAGCAACTACGACTATCCAAGCTACCTTGTCAGCAGTGCGTACGAACTCTGTTATTATTCCAAAAGGTACAAAAATATCCACAGCAGGTGGCGAATATTTTGTTACTGTTGAGAATTTGGTAATTCTACCAGGTCACCTCAATGGGTCCGTAAAAGCAGAAGCACAACGTACAGGCGCACAAGGTAATGGGTTTAAACCAGGTGAAATAAGTACAATTATTGACCCTATAGCATTTGTGGATACGATGAGTAACACCACATTGTCTGAAGGTGGCTCTGATACAGAGGATGACGAAGCCTATCGTGAACGTATTCATGAGGCTCCTGAATCATTCTCCGTGGCAGGCCCTGAAGGTGCTTATGAGTATTTTACAAAATCTGCATCACACCTCGTGGCCGATGTAGGTGTATACTCTCCGCATCCTGGGGAAGTTAATATCTATCCATTACTATCTGGCGGTGGTATTCCGGGGCAAGAATTACTTAAGACTATTACGGAGTATTTGTCTGATAAGAAACGTAGACCGTTAACGGATAAGCTAACTGTATTAGCCCCTACTACTACGCAATATAATATCGATGCTAAGTACTACATTGAAAAAGGTGCCGATGCCACAGTGGTAAAAGCTAAGGCAGATAAAGCCGTCAATGACTATGTAATTTGGCAAAAATCTAAATTAGGCCGTGATATAGTGCCTAGTCGATTGGTGCAAATGCTCATGGATGTATCTGGAATTAAACGCGTTGAAGTGACTGCCCCTGTATTTACTCCGATTGCAGAACAAAGCGGTGTGGCAGTAGCCAATACAATCGCCGTAGTGCTTGCAGGAAGTGAGGAAGAATGATACGTGATAGTAAGTATACCAGTTCAGAACATCTTCCCTCCTCAATCGATAAGGAGCCAATTAAAGCCCTTGCTAAAACGTGGGATGATGCGTTAGCCGAATTCATGAATACGAATACATTGCTATTGTGGTCATCCGTTGATACTGAATCAGAGAGTGTAATTGATCATTTAGCATATCAATTACACGTGGATGATTATGACAGTGGGTTACCGATAGAGACTAAACGCGAAATGGTGAAGAATTCAATTGATATTCACCGCCATAAAGGCACGCCATATGCTGTTGAAAAAGCCGTACAGACTATATATTCAGATTCGAAAATAGCAGAATGGTTCGATTATGGAGGTAAGCCTTATTATTTTAAGGTTACGCTCATTACAGCGCCATTAACCGGCAAATCGGATATTGTTAAGCTTATACGCGCTATTAATGCTGCTAAAAATGTACGGTCCTGGTTAGCTGGTGTTGAATTTATTCGCAAAATAAAAGAAAATTTGTACTTTACAGGTTGGTGCGAGGTATCTAAAAAGGTAAACATTAGATGCGATTTTACCAGAGCATGGCATATAAATTTAAATGCGCATATGACGTCTTATGCGATTGAGAATAAAAAAACAAAGATTAATGTAATACTCGATAACAGTATTAGATAGGAGGAATATATGGCAGAATGGTCAAATGCAATTATGACTGATGTCGGTAATGCCCTTCAAGCAAAAGTAAATGCAGGGCAAACCAAATTAACCTTTACCAAAATAAAGGTGGGGAGTGGCGTTAATGCAACAAATCCATTAGCATTAACAGATGTAATCTCCTCAAAATGGGAGACCACCAATATTATTGTTAAACGAGAGGGAAAGATAGTAAGTGTTGATACATTTATTACAAACAGTGGCATAAGAGAAGCCTTTCGAATGTCGGAAATTGGGCTATTTGCACAAGATCCTGATAAAGGCGAAGTATTGTATGCGTACCTTACAGACCCTGAACCTGATAGAATGCCAGCAGAAGGTGGTTCAGTAGTTGTATCTCAAGAACTATCTATAGGGATGATGTTTAGTAATACAGGTAATGTATCGCTAACTGTTAATATGGGTGCGTTGGTAACACGTGAGCAGTTAACAGAAGCAGTTAAACAACATAACACAGATATTTCATCTCACCCTCCTATCACAGACCAAATTAAAGCAATCCTCGGCAGTGCTAACTGGAAAGACTCTCCGGCGAGTACGCTTGTTACAATTAAAAACTTACTAGGCCAAGGTGCTATAGTTGCGTCTAAACTTGATGCTAATGCGGGATTTGTTAAATTTGCTAATGGTTTCACTATCCAGTGGGGAACTGGCGGTCAAGATAATGTCACAAAAACGGAAGTAACGTTCCCTATTAGATTTACAAGATTATTCATGGCAAATGCGATTGATGCGTATTGGAGCGGATCAGATACACCAAGATATTTTGCAAACTCTGTAAACGAAAGCAATAATACAAAAGCTGTATTTGTGGCAAGTGATAGATATGCCGCATCCTATTACTGGTTCGCACTAGGGATTATTTAATTACCTACCGCGATATATCTGCCCCATGCCGTCGTTTTATTTAATCCATCTTTCGCCGCCTGAGAATATACTTTAACCCCTGTTCTAGTATGCTCTCTAAACGAATGGACCTGGTTATCAACGTTGTTACCATTCATGTCATTACCAACTACTACGTAACACTCTCTATCAAAGGAAACAGGAAATGAAATCGTACCTCCTATTGGTACGTTAGTAAACGCTCCCCACTGGAGATAGGTAATTAGCTGATTCCAACGCACAGCCAGGTAAAGTTACCGGCGTTGCCTCGATTAGCTAAAAAACGGATAGATGTTCTGTTGTTATTTGAGAAACCACTGTTCCAAGACACATAGAACTCATCGCCTCTTGTGTTTGTACTTGAAGAGTCGTCAGAACATAATGCGACTAAAACATTACACCTGATAGGCAATGTTACATCACAATATGTATTTTGATTTAAGAACCAAGTTAGCCCCCACTGGGGAGTTACTTTAATAATTCTATCGTTTTACGTAATTCACGAATGGTTTTGTGCGTATACACCCTGGTAGTGATATCGCCTTGTTTATGGCCTAGTAAGGAGCGTAACGTGTTAGGTGGCGCAACCGCATCAAGTAGACTTGCGAATGTGTGCCTGGTATCGTGGATAGTGTGCTTGCAGTTAAGATGCTTCATAATATCCCGGAAATGCTTACGGAATGATGTGTAGCTGATAGTGAATAGGTAATCGCTAGTATGTAGTTGCTCTATTATAGGCATGATGCGGTGATGTAAAGGAATGATACGACCTTCACCGGCTTTTGTTTTAGCGTGTCTCACAATAAGGTATGATGATCGTCTATTGATATCCTGCCTACGTAAATTAAGTAGCTCACTTATGCGGAGCCCTGTGTAGAGCAGTATTAAAATCATGCGAGAATAAGATGTATCTATCGCCCATAATTTGTTGATTTGTTGGCGAGTGAATACTCTTCTTCTAATTGTTGGTACATTGGGGCCTAGGATTAAGTGTAAGGCGTAATTAGTGATAGGATAATCTTGTATAATAGCGTAATTAAATAATTGATTAAGTAGTGTACGGACTTTCTTACAAGATGAGTAGGAAAGTCCTTTTACGTGCATGGAATTAATCACATTTTGAAGGTGCTGAAAATGAATGTCCGTGATAGGCATACCCGCTATGTTGGATATGTGTTTAAAAGCAATGCGATAAGACTTAACAGCACTATCAGAAATAGACTGAGAGTGAATAGGCAACCACTCGTTAAATAGTTGCCTTAATGTAATGGTATTGCGTTGTCTACGTTTTAGCATAACAGCGTAACGGCGCATAATTTCACCTCCGAAAGGATACTACTATGAATCAATATGTATTTATTTTAAATGACAAAGGGGAACGAATTACATCTCTGTGTGATAACACCTTGAGCCGTGATGATATTATGGCGCAGGCTGTACACGATTACCCCAATGCACAATATGTGTATTCCGAAGATGGGGATGCAATGCTTGATGAATTTATGGAAGGGAAGTTGTATATAAACGGAAAATTCGTTGCGCCTGATCCATACGTTCCAACAAAGGAAGATAAAATTAACGCTATTAAATCTGAATACGAGCCTCGCTTCAAATCCTTAGAAGAGGCTCAGCGCAGATTGTTATTAATGGGAAAACCTACTACGGCTATTAGCGCACAATATATTAAATTAAATGACGAAATGGTAACACGTATTAAGGAGGTGCGATAATATGCCTAAATTTATTGGAGACAGCAAAGTGCCAGTTATGGAATTTTGTGAGTATTGTTGGGAAGTGCTTAATGAAGATGGCGCATGCCCAACTGATGGCTGTGTTCATAACGATTTAATGGACGAGGAGCACAAAGATGAAACTACCGGTTCTACACAACCTTGATGCAATCAAAGGGGAAGTGATTTCTCTAAATATTGGGTATAACAATCTTGTTGATGAGACAAATCTCTTTGCTTGTGTTCGTAAGTGTCCATACGACGAAGAATATAAAGTGAAGTTTAGTATCGACGTCTCTACTGATGCTTTGAAAGACGATGAAGCTTGTAAAATCACTCTTTCTTTAGATACAAATATGCTTGAAGCTGGTAAATACCAATGGGATTTGTTCTTATGGAACGGTGACCGTCCTATTAAATGCCTTGTTAAGGGTCAAGTTAATGTAATCGAAGGTATCAGTAATAGGGGGAAATGATATGAGCGAAGAAAACGTGTATTTGAAACCTTCTCCTGTTGATAGCATCCGCATCAAAGACAGCGCTGAAAATATTAAAGTCAAAGACAATACGCAGCTTGTTAAATTGCAAGGTCCAAAAGGCGACCCAGGGCCGCAAGGTCCTCCTGGCCCTCCAGGACCACAGGGCGAACCTGGTCGAAATGGTAATGACGGCGAACAAGGGTTACAAGGACCTCCTGGTATTCAAGGCCCTCCTGGACCTCCTGGTGTTCCTGGTAGAGATGGGGTTAACGGTCTTAAAGGAGACCCTGGCCCTAAAGGTGAACAAGGCGATATTGGTCCTGTAGGTCCTCAAGGGTTACAAGGTATTCAAGGTATTCGTGGTGAAGCTGGTCCACAAGGTCCACGTGGTATACAAGGTGAGCGTGGACCAATTGGTCCAATCGGCCCTACTGGTTTGCAAGGACCAAGAGGAGAAAGAGGGGAACCTTTTAAAATCAGCTCTATCCAGCCATCTGTAGCCGTTATGAATGGTAAAATTGGAACATTTGAACAAAACAGTTTAATTATGGTACGTTCTGATGATGCAGATAATGGCAAAGTATTTGTTAAAACAGGCACATCTTTAGAATACTTAACCACTATGTCCGGGGTTAAAGGTGATAAAGGTGATATTGGTCCACAGGGCCCAATAGGTCCAACAGGACCTCAAGGTCCTAGAGGGGTAGATGGCCCACAGGGTTTACAAGGTAATGTAGGACCACAAGGACCGCAAGGCGTAGCAGGACCTAAAGGCGATACTGGTGAAAGAGGGCCGCAAGGTTTAACAGGCCCAGCTGGTCCTAAAGGTGATAAAGGCGATAATGGTACGCAACCAGAATTAACGTTTACACTAGCTGAAAATGGTGATTTGTTTGTAGACATTGCTTATTCTAATCTTGCAAGTAATACTCTTGCGGCTAGTGCTGTAAACGTTAATGCAATCAAAATATATGATGTTGTGTGGGGTAATGCACAAGCAGGAGCCCCTGGTGCAGGTAGAGGATACCTTGAATTTAATCCTGCGACAGGGTTTGGTAAATTACACTTAGATATGAAAGTAGTCCCAGCAGGTGGTTCCGGTAATGGTGGTGTATTGTGTACATTACCTGCTACTGCTCCTGTACCTAAACGATTGCTAGAAGTATCTATTGATGCCAATAACAATAGCGTTTATGTAGAACCAAATGCACGTAATATTAAAGGTTGGGGTGTCGCTGGTAATAACAAACGTTATATTTTAGATATTGTTGGTTTTTGGGAAGGTGGTCAGTAATGCCAAGAGTTAAACTAGGTAATATAAAAGGTCCTAAAGGCGATAGAGGTGAACGAGGTCCTAAGGGTGATCAATTTACATTTGCAGACTTCACGCAAGACCAACTTAATGCACTTAAAGGGCCAAAAGGAGACAAGGGGGAGTCATTTAAATTTAGTGATTTTACTCAAGAACAACTAGCAGCACTTAAAGGTCCTAAAGGCGACCCAGGCCCGCAAGGGCCTCCAGGCCCGCAAGGGCCTCCAGGTCCTAGCGGTGAAGCCGGTCCACAAGGTCCGCAAGGTTTAACAGGTCCTAAAGGAGCTGATGGTGCTAAAGGTGACCCTGGCCCTCAAGGACCTCCTGGTAAAGATGGGAAACCGTTTACTTATGATATGTTTACTCCAGACCAACTCGCAGCACTTAAAGGTGAAGTCGGTCCACAAGGCCCTCCTGGTCCTCCAGGACCAGCTGGTTCTGGTGGCGGTGGTGGCGGTAGTGCCGATTTATCAGCTTACACTACTAAAAAAGATGCCGACAATCTGTATCTAAAAAAAGTAGATTTAAGAAATTATTTAACTATGATAGGCGACCCTAAATATGCACTTAAAACAGAGTTAAATAATTATTTATCTAGAAATGATGCCGATAACCATTATGCGCAAAAGGGCTGGGCGTCTCAAACGTTTGCCTATAAAGGTGATTTAGGTAGTTTTATCAAGAAATCCGAGATTGGTCAATACGCATTAACACCTGGCGATGCGGCTAGCCGTTATGTTAACAACATTCAAGCACGATCCTTTGCTAAGTATTCCGATTTAAATGACTATGTAAAGAAATCTGAAATAAGTCAGTATACATCAAGGATACCTGCAGAAACTGCATATCGTACCTTGTTAAGCGGAAATGTATGGTGCGAGAGTACTAACGTTGATGATGTACTTACTGCTTTAATTGGTAATATAGGTAAGCCTTTTCCTCGCACTGAATTTAAGCCGTTGACTATTCCAAGCGTAACCAAAGGACAACAGGTGGTAGCAGTAACAGGTGAACCTCATTACAGCGTTAAGGTAGTCGGTAACGACACGCCTTTCACACTCGACAGTACCGGGGCTTGCACTATTACAATTCCACCTCTAGGCGAAGATGATATAAAACTCACGTATCACAATTTCACAGGCACAAAAGTTGCAGAATACAAAATTGCTGGTGTTCAAACTGATGCGGTTGCTGATGAAGAATATACTGAAAATGGAATTGTATACAAACGCTATGGGGATATCTTGAAAATGAATATTTCAAATAACACAGTTAGAGGTAATTTCAAAGATAACCCTAAAAATTGGAATATTACGAAAAAGGTAATTTATGCCAATAGACCAGCAACGCTTAATTTAGGAGATAACTATAACTCATATGGCCCTTATTTTGTAGAAACTCCTGAAAACGTAACATTTAAAGGGGATAATAACAATATGCGGCTAACAATAGCTACATCAACACAGGCATCCAAAACGCTGGCCTTTAATATGAATACCATTGAATGGGGTGCGGCTAACAATAGCTACATCAACACAGGCATCCAAAACGCTGACCATTTATAATTAATCAAACCACATGCAAGAATTAACTGATTTTACGGAAACAGAGTAATAGGAGGTGCATAGTATCTGGACATGGCAATTTCAATTGGATGACATTTTAACTACACTCACAATAGTGGGTGTAGTAGCTGGGGCAGGATATAGATTGTTGATTATTCCTTTACTTGAAAAATTAGACCTTCAAAGGATGCAAGACAATCTGATGTTCCAAGAAAAAATGGGCGTGCTTACCGATACATTAAAAGATTTGAAAGATGAAATCAAACTTTCGCGTGAACAACGTACTAAAGCATACACGGAACATGTGAAGTTGACATCTCGTGTCGATGGCATCGAAGCCCGTGTTGATGATATTAAGGGGGAATTACATGACATTACCACCAAATCTCATCAACGCCGTTAAAAAATCATATCAATCCGTAAGGGTGGCCAACTTTCACCCTACAGGTATATTAGCCACGCGGGCACTAGTATTTATTATGCTAGTGCCTATTTTATTGGTGGTCACTCAATATGTTATGTCATTTATTAGCGGGTACGTATCAGACGAAGCTAATAAGTTGATTAATGTAGGCATTAATATTATTGACCACATATTCATACCTAGTGTCTTAACAGCCATCGTAGGCTTCTTAGGACTTTGGGTAGACAGAAATAATAATGGTATTCCCGATAGATTAGAAGAGGAGGATAAACGATGAAAGTATTTATTAATCCTGGCCACGATATCAACTTAGATAGTGGCGCAGTTAACCCTGTATATGGTACGCGTGAATGCGACGTCGCTCGTGATGCGGGCAAAATGTTAGCTCGCTATTTGGAAACAGCAGGATGTGAAGTCCGTACTCTGCAAGATGACGATTTAGGTCTTGTATGTTCTGAATCTGATTCTTGGGGCGCAGATATCTTCGTATCACTTCACTGTAATGCGTTTAACACGGAAGCTCGTGGCACTGAAACACTTTACAAGTCCTTCAATGGACAACGATTGGCCAACGACATTCAAAGTCAAATCATCCGCAGCATTAATACAGTAGACCGGGGCGTTAAGAAACGTGATGACCTTTGGGTACTAAATGGCACGGATGCAACTGCTGTATTAGTTGAAATGGCCTTCATCGATAACGAAGAAGATCATGCTATGCTGACTAATGATTTAGATACTATCGTTCGCGCCATTGCTAGGGGGATTACTGACTACGCAGGAGGGGTATGATGTATGAGAAACTTAAAATTATATCTTCTTCCAATAGGAGCTATTATATTGCTTTTTTGGTGCTTATTGTTTGCCTCTCAATCTTTTGCCTCTGGTACATCTTCCACGAGCCAAGTGGAAGCAACAATCACGATTCCCTTAACACAGTGGAACGAATTGAAAAGCAACAACGAGAAAGCCTTGAGCTTAATCGAGACATCCAGCGCTCCATTGACCGAAGTGCAGAGCTTGGTCATGAAGCAAAGGGAAGAATTGAACGAAGCACACAATACAATATCGACATTGGAAACAGAATTGATGAAAGCCAAAATGCTATCCATGAAGCAAGAAGTTACCTTGTCCGAAATGCAGAACTCATTGACCGAATTGAAGGGGCAAATCGACAACGACAAGAGAACAATCAAACGACTACGGATGCAACGCAACCTATCTCAGATGGTGGGAGCGGGAGCAGTAATCGGAGTAGTGATTCATCGGTAAAGAGGTGATCCAATTATCTCCCTAGCCTTGCGAGGGTGGACGTAAGGCAAGCCCCAGGTAAATACTACCTGGGGCTTTTTGTGTTTGACATCATTTTGACATCAATTTATTAAAAAATATATAGAAATATAGACAAATGTTATGCTATGAAATACAGTTAAACACTGTATTTACTGACTTTATCTATAGTGTGAAAATTAACTCTTAATCAGGGTGTCCAGGGTTCGAACCCCTGGTGGTCCACCAAATAAACCCGCACTACTGTGCGGGTTTTTCTTCTATATTTTAAGTATTTGTATAATCTGCAACTACTTTATGGACGGATATGCTTCATTTACTTAATATGACGTATTTTGTAGACAATAAATGATTAAAAGCTTATTATTAATAATAATAGTTTTTATCATTAGGAGGTTCTTATGGCAGTAGATGTTTCTAGAACACAAGATGTGTATAAAG
>OBZQ01000982.1_pt1 | contig 12747 bp, 8 predicted proteins | sample 1495531 | NCBI WGS metagenome assembly OBZQ01 (sample SAMEA2580237, study PRJEB22360) | human gut metagenome | biome: human gut; feature: human-associated habitat; material: faeces | place: Denmark | collected 2008/2010
TGTTAAAATAAATATCAATTCAGGAGGATTTTTTTATGGCACGAAGAAGAAAAATCGATCCGGAACGCAAAGCGTTCATCAGTAGCTTGTTGGAACACTATCAACCAAAGGATGCCCAAGACGTCCAGGACATGCTGAAAGACCTGCTAGGCAAAACGCTGCAAGGTGTGTTAATATTGCCATTTTTTCGTGTTGTCCTGTTTTACATTTTTTCTTTTCAGCTATATCTCCCACATGCCACATGAACATTCTCTTCCACCTTTCTTTCCGTTATTATACGGATTCAGGCAGACAGAAAATGTCTATCCATATCTTTTTTATAGTTTTCTGACATTTTTACAAGTTCACCAGCCGGAGGGATTTGGAGAAGAAGGCTGAAGGCATAGAAATATCCAGAAAAATAAATTCTGAATTTACTTAGGCAGCCAAAACACAGCCCACAGAGAATATAATATTCTCTGTGGGCGTCTCTCCTGCTACGCAAACCAGAAGTTATTCAATAATTGTTCCGGTTTTCTCCAGATAGCCTTCTAAAGCTTTATCAATTGATGTAATAATTACCTTTCTTCCATTGCCTTTTTCAAGGAAAGAAACACCTGCTTCAATCTTTGGAAGCATTGTATTTGGCTCGAACTGACCTTCATCGATGTATTTCTGTGCTTCTGCTACAGTAATATGCTCTAATGGAGATTCCTGTTCTGTATTGTAACCAACACAGACATTCTCTACACTTGTTAAAACCATGAATACGTCTGCGTTCAACAGTTCTGCCATTCTTCCACTGGCATAGTCTTTCTCGATAACTGCGCTGGCACCATGAAGTTCTACTCCCTGTGCTAACACTGGAATTCCGCCACCGCCGCAGGCGATAACTACCTGTCCCTGGTCAGAAAGCGCTTTGATAGAATCAATCTCGATAATTCCCTGTGGCTTTGGAGCTGCTACAATTCTTCGATAACCGCCCTCTACTTCTGTAACATAGTTTCCATGTTTTTCTTCCTGCTCTGCTTCTTCTTTCGAAAGAAGTCTTCCGATAACTTTAACAGGCTCATTAAACGCATCATCATAAGGGTCTACCATTACCTGTGTGATAATTGTACATACTGGGCGATACACTCCTCTTTTTAAGAGTTCGGCACGAATCGCATTCTGTAAATCGTATCCGACATATCCCTGACTCATGGCAGAACATACGGACATAGGCGCCTGTGTATAGTCTTCTCTGTCCTTGCTAAATTCATTCATCGCTGTATGAATCATTCCAACCTGTGGTGCATTACTGTGGGATATAACAACGTCTGCCCCTGCTTCTACTAAATCTGCAATTGCCTTGGCTGTATTTCTTGTTGCTTTGTACTGTTCTGGCATTGTTGTTCCTAATGCTCGGTGTCCGAGGGCTATTACTACTTTTTTCTTGCTCATAATTCCCAATCCTTTCTACAGTTATACTTGAGTTATATTTGTCTTTTAGTCTACCAGAAAATAAAAAGAATTTCCAGAGCGTGTTTATAAAATTAGTTTCCTGTAAAAGATTACAAGATATAAAAAATATTTAAATCACGCCGACTATTTCTCCAAATATTCTTTCATTGCCTCTATTGCCTTTTCTCCGTCATGAAGTCCCTGTTTATAAAGGACCGTAAGTTTGGCCTTATCCTTTTCAATTCTTCCTACTTCCACTTTTGCTTCTGGACGAATGATAAAGACCTTTCCCTCTTTTTCCTGTTCTTCTAAGAAATCTATTGTCTCATTATAACGGACATGTCTTGTCTCCATAGCATGAAGAAATTCTTTATACTTTGGATAACGAAGACGCATGATCGGCATCAGCTTATTCGGCGCCTTACGATATCCGTGGTCTCTTGTGAGAATGACAACATTCTTCTCATTGCCATCTTCTATTGATTTACGAATTGGAATACTGTCAGCAATTCCTCCATCAAGAAGCTTATGTCCTTTTACAACGATTGTCTTAGAAACTAATGGCAGCGAACTTGATGAACGAATCATCCACATCTGCTTTCTAAGATCGCGCACTCTTAAATATCTTGCAGCTCCTGTTTCCACATCAGTAACTACTGCATAAAACTTACCTGGATAATTCAAAAATGCCTGATGATCAAATGGATCTAACACATCTGGAATCTGCTCATAAAGCATCTCTGGCCCAAAAACATTTCCTGTTTTCAAAAATGTTTTTGCTCCACAGTAATTCGGGTCATCAAGATAATCTACATTTACTCGAAATGCCCTTCCTCTCTGTTTAGAAAGGTAGCTGCATGCATGGCAGCTTCCGGCAGATACTCCATATACACTGGAAAATTCAATTCCTGCATCTAAAAAGGCATCTAATACACCGGCTGTATATACACCGCGCATTCCACCGCCTTCTAAAATCAATCCTGCATTATACATAATCGACCTCGCTTTCTATTTTGCATTTTCTTTGCTGTCTTTTTATATAGAACATAGTATAACTCGATTTCGGTAAATTCTCCACAGTTATTTTTTATAGTAATTGCTGCAGGCATCTCCTTGCCTGCGGCAAACCAAATTTCACCTTATCACCTGCTGGCGTTTATATTCGCTGATTGGTTTTCTTCCTGCTTTTCTGGCAGCAATCTGTTCATACAAGTCTGCAGTTCGTATATCTATACTGTAAATCTGTGCCTGTGCCGAACTGTTGGAATAAAGTTTTTTGCCCTCTGCAGGACGTTGGATGATATCTAAAGTGGCGTTTTGACGTATTTCTTTTAGCAGGGGAGAAGCGGTTTTGGAAAAGCCTAATATTCTTGCATATGGTACCGGAATGTCTTTGGCTTCTTCTAAGAATGGATAGTATTTCATGTGAAGTACGATATGCAAAAGAACTCTTCTCAATGCCGCATCCGTAATCTGTCTGGCGTGAAGGCCTTCTATCAAATCTTCGAAAGAAAGTCCTGGCTCATAAATATTTTGAAATCTTCTTGCTAAATCAAGATTCATTCCAAAGTATTTGCCAATTACTTTATTTTTCAGAAGAAACGTATAGTCAAGATAGGGCATTAAATCTTCCCAGGTCACAAAGTTATTCTGTAAAAATCCTTCTATAAAAGGAAGATATTCTCCACAAAGTGCTTTTTCAAATGCCTGGGGTGCTTCTTTTTCTTTGTTATAAGTATTATTATAGATATTGCTGACTCTGTTATTGGTATTTTTTCCCGTATTTCCACATTTTCCGCTATTACAAATTTCTGTATTATACGGATTTTTTCTACTGAAGTTTCTATAAAAATGGTACATTTCCTGGCGGATTGCTGTTGCGGAGGAATAGTTTTCTGTCAGTTTATTTTCATGATAATGATTTCCTTTTCTTTTAATAACAACTGGCTTGATCAAAGAATTTCTTCTTTTTAATGCTTTGATATATTCCAAGCCTAAAATATGATTTGGCTCTTTTAAAAATTCTATTGCTTTTTCTGGTTTCGAATCGAATAATAAGTTTCCCGCTGCGAAAGCTCTCGCTTCTGGAAAACTTTTTCCCGATTTTAATTTTTCCTGCAAAATCTGTTTATATTCTTCCGGTTCTTCAAGAAATAAAGTCGCATATGCCGAAAAATCTTCTACTTCTGCCCATTCGCTTCCAAAGGAAAGATAATCGACACAGCCTAATTGATCAAGAATCCCAATCCCTGCTGTCGCAAAATATTCGGCACTGGCTGTCGCATAGATTGCCGGCATTTCAACAATCAAGTCTGCTCCGCCAAAAAGCGCCATCCGGGTTCGCATATATTTATCTGCAATTGCTGGTTCTCCACGCTGTACATAGTCCCCGCTCATAACTACAACAACATAATCTGCCCCTGTTTTTTTCCGTGTTTCTTCTATATGATATTGGTGTCCTTTGTGAAATGGATTATACTCTGCGATAATTCCCGCTACTTTCATAAATGAACTCCTTTCTCCTTTTATTTCTACCTGAATGCAATTCATCTCCCACCTTAGAGGTCGGAGTATTCTTGCTGTAAGCGGATAAATCTGCTTATCTTTGTCCATATTATAACCGAAAACAAACGAAACAGCAATCTTCCTATTTTTTGTATTTCTTACTATTTTTTATCGTTTTTTGATGAATTTTATTGATTTTTTTGGACATTTTTATATTTTTGTCTAATCATGTTAACTTTCAAACAAAATCATTTATTGTTTACTATGAAATACAATTACCTATCAAAACTCAAAAAAAAGTGCCGAAATAACAAAAAAACTCCATCATAAGCTGAATAAGTACATTTTCAAGATAAAAAAAACAAGCTATAATATGCCTAGCAAAATAAAATAAGCGAAATTTGGCGTTTCGTAATAAATAATTATACAAAAAGGAGATATGAAATGAAGGTTTTAGTAATTAACTGCGGTAGCTCTTCCCTGAAATATCAGGTTATTGATTCTGAGACAGAACACGTTCTCGCAAAAGGTTTATGTGAAAGAATCGGTATTGATGGTGTTTTAACTTATCAGCCAGCCGGCCAGGATAAGATTAAGTACGAAGCTGCAATGCCTGCACATCGTCAGGCTGTTGAACTTGTATTAAAACAGTTAACAGACCCTGAAAATGGTGTATTAAAATCCATCGATGAAATTGATGCTGTTGGACATCGTATGGTACATGGTGGTGAGAAATTTGCTTGTTCCACATTACTTACAGAAGAAGTATTAAAGACAGTAGAATCTTGTAACGACTTAGCTCCTCTTCACAACCCTCCTACATTAGTTGGTGTTGCTGCTTGTAAAGAGCTTCTTCCTACAACTCCAATGGTTGGTGTATTTGATACAGCTTTCCATCAGACTATGCCACCAGAAGCTTACATCTATGGTCTTCCATATGAGTACTATGAGAAATACGCTGTTCGTCGTTACGGCTTCCACGGAACATCTCATAAATATGTTTCTTTAAGAGCTGCTGAGATTCTTGGTAAAAAACCTGAAGACTTAAAGATTGTTGTATGTCACCTTGGTAATGGTTCTTCCATCTCCGCTGTTGATGGTGGAAAATGTGTAGATACTTCTATGGGTCTTACTCCATTAGAGGGTCTTGTAATGGGTACACGTTCTGGTGATATCGACCCTACTTGTATCGAATTCATCGCTCACAAAGAGAACCTTTCTCTTGAGCAGGTTATGGATATCATAAATAAGAAATCCGGTGTTCTTGGTATTTCCGGTGTTTCTTCTGACTTCCGTGATCTTGACGAGGCTGCAAAAGCTGGTAACAAACGTGCTGACTTGGCTTTAAGAGTATTTTCTCATTCCGTAGTTAAATACATCGGAAGTTTCATCGCCGTTATGAACGGTGTTGACGCCATCGTATTTACAGCTGGTATCGGTGAGAACGACGATATCATCCGTTCAAGAATTATCGAACATTTCGATTACCTTGATACAACTTTAGATCAGAAAGCAAACAAGATGCATGGAGAAGAACGTATTATCTCCACTCCAGAATCAAAAGTAAAAGTTATCTGTATCCCAACAAACGAAGAGCTTGCAATTTGCCGCGATACAGTTGAAATCGTTACTAAGAAAATGGTAGAAGATACAGTGAAAGATGTTTTAGGTAACAACTAATTCTTTCCTATTTTTTATCATATCTTCATTACTTAATATAAAGAATCCCCCGGAAAGTTCCTCATCCGGGGGATTCGATTTTTATTCGGGAATGACAGAGGATAGACAAAAAATTCAAAAACAGACGAATCCAGGAAGATAAAATATCTCTATTTGTGGTCTGGGAGCTACGAGACTATAATAAAATATTAGAAAAGGCCGACATGAAAAGGTATTGATTTTGACGACTTTGTGTTTTGTACAACTGAGTCAAAATCAATACCTTTTCATGTCGGCCTTTTCTTAGAAGACGACTTCTCGTAACGACGAAAATCACAAATATAGATGATTTGATTCTCAGACTTCGTCTGTTTACTCACCCCGGCAAATTCCTATTTTCTATGCAGGATTCTGATGGAGTTGAGCAGGCACAATACCGATACTCCTGTATCAGCAAATACCGCAATCCACATATTTGCGAATCCAAACAGACCCATAATCATAACGATGATTTTGATTGCAAGTGCAAATACAACGTTCTGCCATGAAATACTATTTGTCATTTTGGCAATGCCGACGGCTTCTGGGATGGCTTTCATTTCGGAGTTCATGAATACGACATCTGCTGCTTCGATTGCTGCGTCCGCGCCGCTTCCCATAGCTGCTCCAACATCAGCTCCGGCAAGTACCGGTGCATCGTTGATACCGTCTCCGACAAACATAACCGCTCCATGATTTTCTCTGATTTTCTTCAATTCAGATAATTTATCCTGCGGAAGCAGTTTTGCGTGTACTTCATCAATTCCAGTTTCTTTTGCTACAGCATCTGCACTTTCCTGTGCATCACCCGTAAGCATTGCTGTAATAATTCCCTGTTTCTTTACATCGGCGATTGCATCTTTGGCATCGTCTTTTACTGTATCGGAAATGACGATATTTCCAACAAATTTGCCATTTAAGGCAACGAGTACTTCTGTACCAAAGTTTTCTTTCTGGTATACACTTAAGTCTACGTTCTGTGCATCCATAAGCTTTCTGTTACCACAGAGAACAACACCTCTGCTAAGTTCGGCACGAATACCATGTCCGGCAATTTCTTCTACTTTCGATGGTCTTTCGATAGAAAGTCCCTTTTCTTCAGCTGCTTCTACGATGCTATTTCCAATTGGATGTGTAGAAGACAATTCACAACTTGCACTGATTGCTAATAAATCATTGGCAGTCATTGCATTTCCTGCTGGATTGGCTTTCTGAACAACAAAGTTACCCTTTGTGATCGTTCCCGTCTTATCCATTACGATTGCTTTTACATTTTTCAGACTTTCAATTGCAATTCCACCTTTGAAAAGGATACCTTTCTTAGAGCCTGCTCCGATTCCAGAGAAGAATGCCAGCGGTACACTTAATACTAACGCACATGGACAACTGATAACTAAGAATGTCAGCGCTGTGTAAATAGATGCGGTTCCGCTTGTTCCATGAATCGTATTTACTGTTCCTGTATAGGCACTGTCTACGAAGAAATGCCAATTCAGGGAATCTGGTAAAATAAATGGAAGTACTACTGCTACAAATAATGCGAATAATACAACGAATGGTGTGTATACTCTTGCAAAACGAGTAATAAATTTATCAATGTTTGGTTTACTTGCCGCTGCATTTTCCACAGAGTCAAGAATTCTTGTTACCATAGATTCTTCAAGAATTTTTTCTACACGAATCTTTAACTGTCCAGATGTATTCACACATCCGGAAACGATGTTGTCTCCTGCCTTTGCCATAACAGGTACTGGCTCACCGGTAACTGGTGAAGTATCAATACGGCTCTCTCCATCAATGATAACACCATCTAATGGAATACGGTCACCCGGACGGACTAAAAGGATATCTCCTACATTTGCTTCTTCCGCATCAATAATACGGACATCATTTCCAATGACAAGATTAACAACTTCTGGTCTTAAGTCAACCGCTTCCATAATCTGAGTACGGCTCTGCTCGGTTGCTTTTTCTTCAAAATACTCACCGATACGATAGAAAAGCATTACGCCTACTGCTTCTGGGAATTCCTGAATACAGAACGCACCAATTGTTGCAATACACATAAGGAAGTTCTCATCAAATACCTGACCTTTCATGATATTCTTTCCAGCTGTGATTAATACCTTGCCGCCAAGAACTAAATAAGCAATCAGGAACAGGGCAAACATTGGAATGGTTGGTACATTTCCCACATGTTCAAGAATTTCACCAATGATGAAAATAACTGCTCCCACGCCGATGCTTACAAGAGGATTGTTAAAAGAGAACTTCTTCTCTCCTGCTTCTTCAGATTTTATCACTTTATTGTCTTTTGGAACAATTGTGATTCCATCTTCCATTGCATCAATTGTCTCTTTAATCATCGGAATCATCTGGTCTGGATTCTTAGCAGAAAGTTTCATCTGCTTCGTTGCATAAGTAATTGTCAGATCATCCACACCATTTAATGTTCTTAACTTTGCTTCTATCTTTGCTGCACAGTTTGCACAGTCAAGACCTTCTAAAATATATACCTTTGTATTAGAAATGCCGCTTAGCTTCTTACGCTGTCTTGGAACAATTGTTACTCCATCTTCAATAGAATCTACAACTGCCTGCATCTTTGGAAGTAACTCTGCCTGATTATTTGCTGAAACTCGAAGCTGCTTTGTTGCAAATGCCACTGATGCGAATCCAACTTCCGGCATCTGACGAATCTTCGCCTCAATCTTTGCTGCACAATTCGCACAGTCGATTCCCTCTAAAATATATACTTTCTTCTCCAAATCTTCATCTGGCATATGACAGTTACATTTTGCAAGGCTCTCTCCACAAACATCACAATATTCTACATAGGAATTACACTGCTCACACTGACAGCCTTCCGGATGTCCTTCTACCTGATGATGATCTACCTGAAAATGTGTGTGTGAACGAGTTGCCTGTGGTTTTGCCGGACCGTGATCGTGATGATGGTGATGCTCATGATTGTGATGGTCATGGCCACATCCACACTCTTCTCCATGTTCATGATGGTGGTGATGATGCTCGTGTTCCTCGTGGTCATGATCATGGTCGTGGTGGTCATGGCCGCATCCGCACTCTTCTCCATGTTCATGATGGTGATGATGATCATGGTCCTCATGGTCATGATCATGGTCGTGGTGGTCATGGCCGCATCCACACTCTTCTCCATGCTCATGATGGTGATGATGCTCATGCTCGTGTTCCTCATGGTCATGATCATGGTCGTGGTGGTCATGGCCGCATCCACACTCTTCTCCATGTTCATGATGGTGATAATGATGCTCGTGTTCCTCATGGTCATGATCATGGTCATGGTGGTCATGGCCGCATCCACACTCTTCTCCATGCTCATGATGGTGATGATGATGCTCGTGTTCCTCATGGTCATGATCATGGTCGTGGTGGTCATGGCCACATCCACACTCTTCTCCATGTTCATGATGGTGATAATGATGCTCATGATTGTGAGTTTCTGCTGCTTTACGTCTGCTGCGGGTTCTCTCAACAACTTCTACATCTGGTTCCATAGACTGAATTGTCTCTCTGATTTTTGGCAGAACCGCTTCCGGATCTTCTGCTGCAAATCGAAGCTGCTTGGTTGCAAATGTAACGGATACATCGCTAAGCTCCGGCAGCTTACTAAGCTTTCTCTCAATCTTGGCTGCACAGTTTGCACAATCAAGGTTCTCAAGAATATATACTTTTCTCTGCATTGTGATACCTCTCTTTTTGATATTATAGAATTACCCCAGTACATGTTGAAAAACAACAAGTAATCTACACGCTCTAGAGCGTGTTTGAAACACTCTCTAGGAATCGGTATGTGTCATATGTATTAATGCTTCTTCCATAATATCTACAATATGCTGGTCATCCAGTGAATAAAAAACATTTTTTCCTTCCCGTCTTGCTCTTACCTGATGCATCTTACGCATTACGGCAAGCTGGTGGGAAACTGCAGACTTAGTCATGTCAAGGAAAACTGCAATATCACCGGCACACATCTCCTGCTCCTTTAGTGCATACAGAATCCGTATTCTTGTGTCATCTGCTAAAACTTTAAAAAAGGATACTACCTTATCAATCTCGCAGTCTTTCGGCATACTCTTCTGTACCTTTTCAATACTTTCAGGAAACATTGCCACACAATCGCTCTTTTTCGTTCCCATAACTTCCTCCTTCATCAAACAAATAATTGAATACTTGTTCAACTGTCCTTATTATAGTTGAACGAGCGCTCAATTGTCAATAGGTATTTTTAAATTTTTTCTACTTTTTCAGTATGATATAAATTTTAAATAAATTTCTATTGTAAATCACATGGTAACCCTTACTAAGTCAAAGAAACCTTTTTTCTGAAATTTTATTAAAACCTGATTACATTTCCTGTGCAGTTAAAAATAAATTTTTCTCCAAAGTTATTTTTTATCGTTTCTAAATTGTCCTCTCCCGTACAATGGGAAACGGCAATAAAATTTATATTCATTTCTTTTAAGTCATCTATTGTCTTTCTAAGCCGCTCTCCGTCAGCTTCCATCAAATGGGTTCCTCCGACAACTCCGCAAATCTTTTTACCACTTCTCTTTTCAATTGTTCTAAGAATATTCATAATGCCCGGATGAGAACATCCCACTATAACGACAATGCCTTGCTCGGTATCTAATGCTACGGCAATTTCGTCTGTGAAAGAATCCTTCGTATATTCAGATATTACTTTTTCTATTGTCGGCTTCACGCTCAATTCATCAGAAGAACAATCGGTACTGTACGCAGTCATTCCTTCCTCTGTTCCAGAGTGTGTTTGAAAAAAGCTTTCTGCAAAGCAATCAGCAACAATTTCCTTGTCTTCTTTTTTTACAAAAAAACGAGGATTTAACTGTTCATATCCTACAATGCGCTCAAAGTTACGATATAATGTTACTCCCGGAAAAATCATTTGCATATCTTCTTTTACCTCACAAACGGTTATTCCTTTTTTCTCTAATTCTTCCTTGGAAAATGCAATCCCAATATCTTTCATCGTTCCATCGTTTTTCTCATAATATTTTCCCTGAAAAAAATCTTTTCCCACATATATTTTTCTGATTGTCTCTTCTTCTATGAGTCTTTTCACACCACCAGCATGATCATAATGGGCATGGCTAATTAATAATGCACCTAAATTTTCAAGAGAAATCCCCATTTTCGCTGCATTTTCATAAAATATTCCACTCTTCCCTGTGTCCATTAACAGGCAAACCTGTTCCTCTTGATTCTCACTTTCAATCAAAATAGCAAGACCATGCTCACACATATATCTTTCTTCTTTATCCACATGATTTTCAATCAATGTAGTCAGCTTCCATCTCATAAAAAGTTCCTCCATTCTCTATAAATCATGATACAATAGATTTAGATTTTTGAGAAGTTTTTTTAAAGTTAAGCTGTGACTATAGTAATTCCACAATTACTATAAAAAACCCATCATTATAAAATGCAATTACTACGCTATACAACTACACTATATCTCAATACTTTCCTCTTTTTTAAGTGTCCGTAGTGTAATATTCATTCAGTAATAACAGTTTATGAATAATGATTTGACAGTTCACAATAAAAGATGTACAAGGTAAACTGGCAAAATTATATTCAATAATACTTTTAGAAACCAAATGGATGAAGCAGTAGTTACATCTATAATTACAATAAATTATTTCTGGAGGTTTTATTATGAAACATTCTCTTCATTTATACGGAACTCTTGGTCCTGCCTGTGCCACAAAAGAAAAAATCCGCACAATGTTTTTATCTGGCATGACCGGAATGCGCCTTAACCTTTCCCACAGCAATCTTGATGACTGTAAAGACTGGCTGCAGCAATATTACGAAGTTTCCGAACGTCTGCACATCGTTCCTGAACTTCTTGTTGATTTACAGGGTCCTGAACTTCGCATCGGAACTCTGGATATTCCACTCTCCCTTTCCGAGAATGATCTTATTTTTCTTGTATCAGAAAAATCATTTGATAAAAGAAAAGAAAACTCCGCTATATTTTCACGAATCATAGCTGGAGAAGATGAACTTTCTATTATTCCATGTCCTGATATTCTTTTTTCTTATTTCGATGAAGGACAGGAAGTAAAATTAAACGATGGAAAAATTGTATTAGAATTATCGGCACCTTTAGAAGAAGATATTTTCTGTGCCAAAGTCAAAAAAGGCGGTGAACTGACTTCAAGAAAAAGTATTGCAATAAAGGATGTTACCGTTCCTCTGCCTGTACTCACCGAAACAGATAAACAAAATCTGAAATTACTCAGAAAATATCACGTTACCGGCGTTATGCTTCCTTTTGTAAGAAATGCTGATGATTTAATCACTCTCCGAAAGGAACTGTGTGCCGACGGTATGGATTATATACGCATCTTTGCAAAGATAGAGTCGTTAGAAGGTGTAGAAAATCTGCCTTCTCTCCTGCCTTTCTGTGATGAAATTGTTATAGCAAGAGGGGATCTCGGAAATGCCATTCCTCTGCCAAAACTTCCCGCCATCCAGAAACGAATCGCCATGACCTGTCTGCGTGCAAAGAAACCATTCATGGTCGTAACCCAGATGCTCGCCTCGATGGAGCAAAATCCTGTACCAACCAGAGCAGAAGTAACGGATATCTTTCAGGCAGTCTTAGATGGGGCTTCTTCTCTCATGTTAACGGGAGAAACTGCTGTTGGGGCTTATCCTGAAGAAGCGATAAAAATACTGGCACAAACAAGTGAGGAAGCCCTTCGCTTTAAGATAGCGAAATTCTGATTTGCCGCAGGCAAAGGAGACGCTCACAGTAAATAAAAGAACCTATATTTGTGACTTTAGTCGCTGCGGTTTGAATACTCGCTTATACACGCTCGTATCCAAACCTTGCTCCGAGGCCACAAATATAGGGTATGGTCTCTCTTTGGGAGCTGTCTTTGGCTACTGAAGTAAAGTCAGAATTTATGTTTTAAAAGATTTGGGAATTCTTTAGAAGTTTGTGGCCTGTTGAGGAATCAAACTTGAAAGGACTGGCATTCAAACTGTTATCATTATGTTACAATAATAAACTAAGTTTCAAACACGCTCTAATACATATGCAAATCAATC
>OBZQ01000993.1_pt1 | contig 12511 bp, 15 predicted proteins | sample 1495531 | NCBI WGS metagenome assembly OBZQ01 (sample SAMEA2580237, study PRJEB22360) | human gut metagenome | biome: human gut; feature: human-associated habitat; material: faeces | place: Denmark | collected 2008/2010
CGCTCGCATCTAAACCTTGCTCCGAGGCCACAAATATAGGGTATCGGTTCTCTTCTCGGGCTGTCTTTGGCTGGATTTTGTTTGAATTAAATAGTGGTTGGAAGGATTTGGGGATGAAAGTTGAAGTCTTTGATTTATTATCCGTAGGTCCGTGCACTGTTTAATTCGTTTGTTGTTTACTAATGAATTAAATCGTTAGACAATATTTTTTCAACTTCAGTAACTGGCTTTTCTATTACTTCAGCAATTACTTCCAAAGGAATGCCCGCTTTATACATTCGTTGTGTATAGCTGGTTGTTGCTTCGTTAAATCCTTCTCTTCGACCAGATTCTTTATGGTCTGTCCATGCGTTTCTCATGTTTATTGTATCCTCCTTTTCTGGAATTGAAAAATGTAATCCTGTAAATGTGTTTATAATCTGTGCAGCAGTAACGGAAAGAGCAGAATAGCCTGGATCAGAAAGTAGAATATCCATTTGTTCTTCATCAGAAATTACTTTTAATATATGCATAAGTCGGCCAAATTCTGTATGAAATTTCGTGAAATCAGAAATATTGTTGCATGATATTAAATGAAGTTTGTAATCTGGAAGAAATTCTTTAAGGGATTCATCTGTCTCAGAAAACATCTCCTGAAGGCTTTTTGCCGCATCCCATCCGTCATTGCCAAAATATATAGTAACAGTAATAACTGGGACAAGGCGATCATCTGGATGCCATCCCGATAAAAATTCTTCTGTAGTTTCTTTAAAATTTGGATTTTGTTTTCGTATTTTTCTGTATTTTTTTGTTTTTTCATTTACTTGTGCAGAATAATTAATCGCATCATAGAGCATATTTTTGACAGGCATTGCATAATGGATATGAGATTGATTCTCAACTCCAAACAGTACATAAAGGGTATTTTTATATTCTTTTGCAATACAACCTTTTAAAATATCCCGAAATTTTTGTATTGTAGCTAATTCTCCGCGTTTCCCGAGCGGAAGAGTGATTTCAGAAGTATCTCGTTCAATTAAATTCTCTGGAAGTATTCTTTGTTGCCCATCATAAATAAGATAATTAAAAACATCAGCAAAAATCTCATTATTGGACAAATATTCTTTAGTAAGTGTATCAGCTTGTCTCATAAACACTCACCTCGAAATAAAAATTATTTTGTCTGAATATATGATACAATAAAATTAACATAAAATCAATATTTTTCCAAAAAATAACATATAAAAATTAAATGTAGAGAGATTGTAGCTGTCTGATTTTTCATTTTTTGTCTTTGGTAAAATAGGAGAATTTAAATATGGAAATTTTTTGCAAGTCCGTATCCAGCCAAAGACAGAAGCCAGAGAGCTATCGAATCCATATTTATGGCCTGAGAGCAAGTGTTGAATGCGAGCGTGGGGCGAATATTCAACCCGCAGAGATAGAGTCACAAATATAGGATATTTTTTCTCTTTGGGAGCGTCTATGTAGCCTTAACTGCATCAAATCACTATTTTTTTGAAAAAAAATTATCCCTCAAAAACCGCATGGTTAAGCCATATTTCCCGCTTTTCAAAAATTGTTTTTAAATAAATCCCTATAAACCTATTTACAAAGTAGGTTAATGGTGATATTATCATAGCCATGAGATACATGAAAGAAATAATCAATAAAAAACGAGATTTTAAAATAAGGAGGAACAAGACAATGGCAAACATTTACAAAGGAACATTAGGACTGATCGGAAATACACCTCTTGTTGAGGTTGCTAATATTGAAAAGGAATTAGGATTAAAGGCAAGAGTATTAGTTAAGCTTGAGTACTTCAATCCAGCAGGAAGTGTTAAGGACAGAATCGCAAAAGCGATGATTGAAGATGCAGAAAAGAAAGGAATTTTAAAAGAAGGTTCCGTAATCATCGAGCCAACATCCGGTAACACAGGGATTGGTCTTGCATCTATTGCAGCAGCAAAAGGATACAGAATCATCCTTACAATGCCTGAGACAATGAGTGTTGAGAGAAGAAATATTTTAAAAGCTTACGGTGCTGAGATTGTTCTTACAAGCGGAGCTAAGGGAATGAAAGGTGCTATTGCAAAGGCAAATGAACTTGCAGAAGAAATCGAAGGAAGCTTCATTCCAGGACAGTTTGTAAACCCGGCAAACCCGGCAATCCATAAAGCAACAACTGGTCCTGAGATCTGGAATGATACAGATGGAGAGGTTGATATCTTTATTGCAGGTGTTGGTACAGGTGGAACTTTAACAGGTACAGGCCAGTACTTAAAAGAACAGAAACCAGAAGTGAAGATTGTAGCTTTAGAGCCAGATACATCACCAGTTTTATCTGAAGGTAAGGCAGGCCCACATAAGATTCAGGGTATCGGAGCTGGATTTGTACCAGATGTATTAGATACAAAGATTTATGATGAGATTTTCAGAGCAACGAATGAGGATGCTTTTGCAACAGCAAAGCTTTTAGCAAAGAAAGAAGGAATTTTAGTAGGGATTTCCTCCGGAGCATCTTTACATGCAGCAATTGAATATGCGAAGAAGCCAGAGAACGAAGGAAAGACTATTGTAGCGCTTCTTCCAGATACAGGAGACAGATATTACTCTACAGCATTATTTACAGAATAATGCCAGGCATTCTTGAATCTCAAAGCTTAATGCATAAGACGGGTACGAAATCCAGTACAGAATTTGTAATTGAATAGAGGAAAAGGGTGATAAATAAATGAATCTTTCGAAGAAAAGCAGGTATGGGATTACCGCATTGATCGATCTGGCAGTATATGCCAAAGACCAGTGCGTTCAGTTAAGCAGTATCGCAGAGCGCAATAATATATCTGTAAAGTATCTGGAACAGATTTTTTCGAGTCTGAGAAAGGCAGGTCTGGTAAGAAGCGTAAAGGGACCACAGGGCGGTTATCTTTTAGCAAAAAGACCAGAAAGTATTACCGTAGCAGATGTAATTCATGCGTTAGATGGAAGCTATCTTCTGGAAGATGAAAGAAGTGTGGTAAGTGGAACAGACGAAAAGGGAATATCCACTGCGATACAGAAACTTCTGATTGATCAGATGAATGATCAGACGGATAGATTATTGAAACAATTAACATTAAGAAATCTGGTAGATTCCTCAATGGAGTACAGTCAGGTTGGACATGAAATGTATTACATTTAAGTAAGATTAAAATTAAATTTTTAGATTAGATAGATAAAAATAGATAAAATTTTTAGATACTCAAGAGGATAGACATGAAGACAAAGAGATTAAAGACAGATGTGTTAATCATCGGTGGAGGAACAGCAGGCTGCTTTGCTGCCTATACTTTGGGAAAAGAAGCAGGGGTAAGCGTTCTGATAGCGGAAAAAGCGAATATTAAGAGAAGCGGCTGTCTGGCAGCTGGGGTTAACGCTTTAAATGCATATATTACAGAAGGACATGTCCCTCAGGATTATGTGGATTACGCAAAGAAGGATGCCCACGGAATTGTCAGAGAGGATTTGCTTTTATCCATGTCTGAGCGACTGAATCATGTAACGAAGGTTCTTGATGATTTAGGACTCGTTATCCTGAAAGATGAGAACGGTAAGTACGTTGCAAGAGGAAACAGAAATATAAAGATTAACGGTGAAAATATCAAGCCTCTTTTAGCAGAAGCGGCAATGTCACAGGACAATGTCACAGTGCTTGAGAGAGTGAATATCACCGATTATATAATAGAAAAGAATGAAATCAAAGGAGCCTGGGGCTTTAATATAGAAGAAAACGTTTTCTATGATATCCGGGCAAAAGCAGTTCTTTGTGCGACTGGTGGATCTGCAGGGCTTTACCGCCCGAACAATCCGGGATTTTCAAGACATAAGATGTGGTACTCCCCATTTAATACAGGAGCCGGATTTGCAATGGGAATTTTAGCCGGAGCAGAAATGACAACATTTGAGATGCGTTTTATCGCATTGCGATGTAAAGATACGATTGCACCGGTTGGAACAATCGCACAGGGTGTCGGAGCCAGGCAGATGAACTCTCACGGTGAGATTTATGAGACAAAATACGGTCTTACAACTTCTCAGCGATTATATGGAACAGTAACTGAGAACAGAGAGGGACGCGGTCCTTGTTATCTAAAGACAGACGAAATCAGTGCAGCACAGGAACAGGATTTATACAGAGCGTACCTCAACATGGCACCAAGCCAGACACTCAAATGGTTAGAAGGTTCGAGAGGACCGGCAAGTGAGAATGTCGAAATCGAAGGAACAGAACCTTACATTGTAGGTGGCCATACCGCAAGTGGTTACTGGGTAGATAACGGCAGAAGAACAACAGTGAAAGGTTTATTTGCCGCCGGAGATGTTGCCGGAGGATGCCCACAGAAATACGTAACCGGAGCATTGGCAGAAGGCGAGATTGCCGCCGAATCCATGACGAAATACTTAAAAAACCTAAATGCAGACAGCGAAAAATCAAATGCTATAAAGGAAATTGAAACAAAAATAGATAATGCTTCTATATTAAAGAAAAAAGAGTATGAAGCACATTTGACAGCAGAAGGAAAAGACAGCGAAGATACATTTTTCATTACTGCAGAACAGCTTGAAGAGGCAATGCAGAAAGTCATGGATCAGTATGCCGGAGGAATCGCTACCGATTATCAGTACAATGAAGAGAGACTGGTAATCGGTAAGAAGCGAATCGGTGAATTACTTGGCATGATTGATGAACTCAAAGCAAAAGATATGTTTGAGTTAAAAGATATCTACGAAGTAAGAGAGAGACTGATTGTGTGTCAGACTTTGATTGAACATTTAAGAGCTAGAAAAGAGACAAGATGGCACAGCTTTGGAGAGAATACAGACTATCCGGAAGAGAGCAATCAGTGGCTTAAATATGTGAATTCAAAAAGAAAGCCAGACGGCGGGACAGAAATCATTTTCAGAGAACTGGTGACAGGAGGCAAGGTATATGAGTGTACGGATTTTACAGAATAAATGTGTGGGATGCGGAAAATGCCTTTCCGTCTGTCCCGGGAATCTCTTAAAAAAAGGCGAGGACGGCAAGGTACATATTCGAAATATCAGAGACTGCTGGGGCTGTACCGCCTGCTTAAAAGAATGTCACATGGGAGCAATTCTTTACTTCTTAGGTGCTGACATGGGAGGCATGGGTTCCATGCTTTCTGTCAAGGAAAAAGGCGATGTCCGCATATGGCGTGTCGATAGTCCGAACGGTGAGACAAAGACCATTGAGATAAACATGAAAGATTCTAACAAATATTAGCATAGAAAACATTTTAAAGGAGGAAATGAGATGGGAACATTATCACATCTTGATGAACTGGAAGCAGAAGCAATATACATAATGAGAGAAGTAGCAGCAGAATGTGAAAAGCCAGTTATGCTTTACTCAATCGGAAAGGACAGTTCCGTAATGCTGCATCTGGCAATGAAAGCATTTTACCCGGAAAAGCCACCGTTCCCATTTATGCATATCGATACAACATGGAAATTCAAAGAAATGATCGAATTTAGAGATAAGATTGCAAAAGAAAAAGGAATCGACATGATTGTATACACAAATGAAGAAGGTGTAAAACAGGGAATCAACCCATTTGACCACGGCTCAGCCTACACAGACATCATGAAGACACAGGCATTAAAACAGGCACTTACAAAATACGGATTTACCGCAGCATTTGGTGGCGGCCGTCGTGATGAAGAAAAATCAAGAGCCAAAGAGAGAATTTTCTCCTTTAGAAATAAAGAACAGGCATGGGATCCTAAGAACCAGCGCCCGGAAGTGTGGAAGTTATATAATACACAGATTAAACAGGGTGAAAGTATTCGAGTATTCCCAATCTCTAACTGGACAGAGAAAGATATCTGGCAGTACATCAAACGCGAAAACATCGAAATCGTACCACTTTATTATGCGGCAGAGCGTCCGGTAGTAGAGCGTGACGGCAATATCATCATGGTAGATGATGACAGAATGAAGCTTCGTCCAGGTGAAAAGATTGAACATAAGAGCGTAAGATTCCGTACTCTTGGATGTTACCCGTTAACAGGTGGTATTGAATCTACCGCACATACATTAGACGAGATTATTGATGAGACACTTAGCGCAGTAGATTCCGAGAGAACCAGCCGTGTTATCGACCATGACGGCGGAGCAGCTAGCATGGAAAGAAGAAAGAAAGAGGGGTACTTCTAAGATGAAAGGATTATTAAAATTTATTACATGCGGAAGCGTGGATGACGGAAAATCAACATTAATCGGACATATCCTGTATGACTCCAAGCTTCTTTATACAGACCAGGAAAAAGCACTCGAGCTTGACTCAAAAGTAGGAAGCCGCGGTGGAAAAATAGACTACTCTTTATTGCTTGACGGATTAATGGCAGAGAGAGAACAGGGTATCACGATCGACGTAGCTTACAGATATTTCACAACAGATAATCGAAGCTTTATCGTAGCAGATACTCCAGGACATGAAGAATATACAAGAAACATGGCAGTTGGTGCATCTTTTGCAGACTTAGCCGTTATTCTTCTGGACGCAACACAGGGCGTACTTGTACAGACAAGACGTCACGCAAGAATCTGTGCATTAATGGGAATTAAATATTTCATTTTCGCAGTAAATAAGATGGATCTTGCAAAGTATAGTGAAGAAAGATTCCGTGAAATCGAAAAACAGATCGAAGCATTAAAAGCAGAACTTGACCTGGAAAATGTATACATCGTTCCAGTATCCGCTACAGAAGGTGACAACGTAACAAAAGTTTCCGACAACATGACATGGTATGAAGGAAAGCCAATCCTTTCTATCTTAGAGCAGGTTGACATTGATGAAAATCAGGAAGAAGGCTTCTACCTTCCTGTACAGAGAGTATGCCGTCCAAATCATCAGTTCCGTGGATTCCAGGGACAGATTGAAAGTGGAAGCATCAAGGTAGGCGATGAGATTACTGCATTGCCAAGTATGGAAAAAGCACACGTTAAATCCATTCATGTAACAGACAAAGATGTACAGTCTGCAGAAAAAGGACAGCCGGTAACAATCCAGCTTGACCGAGAAGTAGACGTATCAAGAGGATGTGTCTTATCCGCAGGTGCAGGAGAAAAGGTAACTTCTTCAGTAGAAGCAACTCTCCTCTGGATGGATGATGACAAACTTGAAAGTGGAAAGAACTACTTCGTAAAATTAGGAACCAGATTAGTACCTGGTATCGTTTCAAAAATCCTTTACTCCATTGATGTAAATACAGGAGAACAGAAGCCCGCCGATTCCTTAGGAAAGAACGAAATCGCAGAGTGCGAGATTACATTTGTAGACCGTGTTGTAGCAGATGAATTTAAGGATCACAAGACATTAGGAGAATTAATCCTGATTGACCGTGTAACCAATATGACTTCTGCCTGCGGTGTTGTTACAGAAGTAAAAGAAGACGGACAGGAAGCAGGAAAGAAAGCAGATCAGCTTCGTGCCGTAATCAAAGGACAGAGAGCAGCAACCATTCCATTTGACCTTGCAGATGACAATATCACAAGAAGCTTTGTAGAACAGGTAGAAAAAGAACTGACATTAGGTGGAAGACATACATACCTTTACGCACCAAAAGATGATGAGCCAGTAGGACTTGTCGTAAGACATTTAAACAGAGCGGGTATTATCGTATTACTTGTTCTTAATAAAGACTTAAAGAATAAAGAAGAAATCAAAAACTCCTTATCCAAGTACAGCAAATACATTAAGAACTGGGAAGAAGGAGAAAAAGGAGACGTGGACAGCACAGTACAGACAGTCCGTAAGATTACAGAGTATGCGGAAGATGTATACGGTGTTGCAAGTCACATCTAAAAGGAGAGATGGAAATGAAGTTTAACACAAAGATTCTTCATGGAAAAGCAGGAAGAAATACGCCGGACGGAGGAACACTTCCGGGAATCAGTCAGGTAAGTGCATTTTCTTACGATTCCTCAGAACATCTCGAAAAAGTATTTGGAAATAAAGCACCTGGATTTGCTTATACACGAATCGGTAATCCGACTGTCGCAGCATTTGAACAGAGAATCAATGAATTAGAAGGAGGCGTGGGCGCAGTTGCCTGTGCCTCTGGAATGGCAGCCATCACCGCAGCACTGTTAAATGTATTAAGTGCTGGAGATAAAATCATTGCAGGAAGCGGATTATTCGGAGGAACCATCGACTTATTCAAGGATTTAGAAGCGTTTGGTATTACGACACATTTCATTCCACATATTACCGTGGAAGACATCAAGACGGTTTTAAATCCAAATATCAAGGTGGTTTTCGGAGAACTGATTGGCAATCCGGGACTTGATGTAGTAAATATCAAAGAAGTAACTGATTTCCTTCATGAAAATGGAGTACCATTTATCGCGGATGCCACCACGGCAACCCCTTATCTGGTAAATGCCTTATCATTAGGAGCAGATGTTGTTATTCATTCCAGTTCAAAATACATCAACGGAAGCGGCAATTCCATCAGCGGAATCATCGTGGATGGTGGAAAGTTCAAATGGGATAAAGACAGATATCCGGCAATGAAGGAATACAGCAAATACGGAAAGTTTGCTTATACTGCAAGACTTCGAAACGATGTGTGGAGAAATATGGGTGGGTGTCTCGCGCCAATGAACGCTTATCTCAATATTTTAGGGCTTGAAACACTCGGTATTCGAATGAAAGTACTTTGTCAGAATGCACTGACACTTGCAAAGGCATTAGAGGAATTGGCAGGAATTACAGTAAACTATCCGGGACTGGAAAGCAGTCCATACAAACCGCTTGTCGATAAACAGTTCGGAGGACTGGGAGGTGCCATCCTCACAATCCGGGCAGGTTCAAGAGAAAAAGCATTTAAACTGATTAATTCTTTAAAATATGCACATATCGCAACCAATATCGGCGATTTAAGAACGTTAGTCATTCATCCATCATCAACGATTTATCTGCACAGTACCAAAGAAGAACAGGAACACGCAGGGGTATATGAGGATACGATTCGAATCAGTGTCGGCATTGAAGATGTGGAAGATTTAATTGCGGACTTTACACAGGCGATAGAAAATATATAATGTAATTATTCAAAGCTATATAAGCAAAGAACCATCAAAGATGTGATTTGCAAATAGCGTTGAATGGTTACAAAAAATTTAGCAGTATAGAAATGAAAAAAGGGTATTTCATTTAATTACAGGAGGACAAAATGGCAGTAGATTATGCAACTCTGAAAAAGGGCGGATTTATGCGCCAGAAACAGAAAAATAATTTTTCTTTAAGACTTCGTACTGTCGGCGGACATATGAGTGCAGAGCAGCTTGCAAAGGTTGCTGAAGTTGCAGAAAAATACGGTGAAGGATATGTACATTTAACATCCAGACAGGGTGTGGAGATTCCTTTCATTAAGTTAGACCAGATTGAAGAAGTAAAAAATGCATTAGCAGAAGGGGATGTTGTTCCAGGTGTATGTGGGCCTCGAGTAAGAACCGTTACTGCCTGTCAGGGTGCAGCAATCTGTCAGAGCGGCTGTATTGATACTTACGCATTGGCAAAGGAACTTGATGAGAGATATTTCGGTTACGAACTTCCTCATAAGTTCAAATTCGGTATCACAGGATGCCAGAATAACTGCTTAAAAGCAGAGGAAAATGACGTAGGAATCAAAGGTGGAATGCAGGTTGCATGGGTAGAAGATAAATGTATCCAGTGTGGTGTCTGCGTAAAAGCCTGCCGAAATGAAGCAATTACTTTAGAAGACGGAAAAATCAGTATCGATACAGGAAAATGTAACTACTGCGGACGATGTGTAAAGTCCTGTCCAGTAGATGCTTACGATGCACAGCCAGGATATATCGTTTCTTTTGGTGGAACATTCGGAAATCACATCAGCAAGGGTGAGACAATTATTCCATTTATCGAAAGCCACGAAAAGTTATTAAAAGTATGCGATGCAGCATTAAAATTCTTTGAACAGAACGGAAAAGCAGGAGAGAGACTCAAGTTCACGATCGACCGTACTGGAAAAGAGACATTTGAAAAAGCAATCAAGGAGGCCTATGAAAATGAGTGAAATACATTTTGACGAACAGGTAGATATTACTGATGTTGTATGTCCCGTTACATTTGTAAAAGCAAAAGTAGCATTAGAAGAAATGGATGAAGGACAGGTTTTAGCCGTAAAAATGAATGATGGCGAGCCAGTACAGAATGTTCCAAGAAGTATCAAAGAAGAAGGACATCAGATTTTAAAATTAGATACAAACGATGATGGAACTTATACTTTATTCGTAAAGAAAGTTGGAGAATAAAGTTACATATAGGAAGTTAAAAGAATAAAACAGGAAAATCCCAGAGTATATTTGAAAAATGCTTTTTAAAAGATAAGCATTTCATAAAGTAGGAAGTGCAGATTATTTCTTGATTTTTCAGATATCTTCTGAAACAGGAGAGCAGTTATGGCAGAAAGATTAAACAAAGACAGCTTTCAGGAAAAGGTGTTAAATGCATCAGGTCTTGCAATCGCAGACTTCTACTCTGACAGTTGTATTCCATGCAAAAAGTTATCTCCGATACTTGCAGATTTGGACGAAAAATATCCAGACGTATACATCGGAAAAGTAAATATTGTTTACGAGCAGGAACTCATCGAAGAGTACAGCGTTATGTCCTCTCCAGTACTTATTTTCTTCAAAAACGGAGAAGAAGTAGACCGAATTACAGGGGCTGTAAGTAAACATAAAATCGAAGAAGCGATTGAAAAGAATAAGTAGTAAAGTATATAATAAAAACTGATAAAAGACAGAATAAAACATATTTATAAAATTAGATATAAAGTTATATATAGCAATTTGAATATATTTATAAAGGCATTGTAAAGATGTATATAATGATAAATAGAATATAAAAGTTTAAGGTAAGGCCGATATAATAAGACAGATATAATTTTATAAATATAAAAACAGACATAAATGGAGGATAGAATCGTGAAAATCACAGTTGCTGGAAAAGTAAAAGAATATGAAGATGGATTAAACATCACACAGCTTATTGAAAAGGAAAACGTAGAGACACCGGAATATGTTACTGTATCCGTAAACGATGAATTCGTTGAAAGAGTAGATTTTGAAAAAGCCTTAAAAGACGGTGACGAAGTAGAATTTCTGTATTTCATGGGAGGTGGAAGATAATGCTATCAAACGAGCAGCTTGAACGCTACTCCCGTCATATTATCCTGAAGGAAGTTGGCGCAAAAGGACAGAAGAAATTATTAAATGCCAAAGTTTTAATTATTGGAGCCGGTGGACTTGGCGCACCGGCCGCAATGTATTTAGCAGCAGCCGGTGTTGGAACAATCGGAATCGCAGATGCAGACGAAGTAGATTTATCTAACTTACAAAGACAGATCATTCATTCAACGCAGGATGTAGGTAAGGCAAAAGTACAGTCTGCAAAAGAGACAATGGAAGCCATTAACCCAGATGTAAAAGTAATTACATACCGTACTTTCGTAGACTCAGAATCCATCATGGACTTAATCAAAGACTATGACTTCATCATTGATGGAACAGATAACTTCCCTGCAAAATTTCTTATCAACGATGCCTGCGTAATGGCGAAAAAGCCATTTTCTCATGCTGGAATCATCCGTTTCAAAGGCCAGCTTATGACTTACGTGCCAGGAGAAGGACCATGTTATCGTTGTGTATTCAAGAATCCGCCTCCAAAGGATGCAGTACCAACCTGTAAGCAGGCAGGCGTTATCGGAGCAATGGGTGGAGTAATCGGAAGTCTTCAGGCAATGGAAGCAGTTAAATACATCCTCGGTGTTGGTGACTTACTGACAGGCTACCTCTTAACTTATGATGCATTAAAGATGGAATTTAGAAAGATTAAACTTCCAGAACATACAGAAGATTGTGCTGTATGTGGTGACCATCCGACAATCACAGAGCTTATCGATTACGAACAGACAGAATGTGAGGGAATCTAATCATGCAGGTAAAGCTTAAAAAAGAAGACTTTCAGGCAATGGCAGCCCATGCCGTTGCCCACCTGCCGGAAGAAGCCTGCGGACTCATCGCTGGCGAAAAATCCGACACAGAACGAGTAATAAAAAAAGTATATTACCTTACAAATATTGACCATACAAACGAACACTTCTCTTTAGATCCAAAAGAGCAGCTTGCAGCGATCAAAGACATGAGAAAGAACGGATTAGAACCACTTGGAAACTGGCACTCCCATCCAGAAACACCAGCAAGACCGTCACAGGAAGATATCCGCCTCGCTTTTGATTCTGAGGCAAGTTATCTTATTATGTCTTTAATGGACCAGAAGAATCCGGTGATTCATGCTTTCCGAGTAAGAGAGGGACAGGTATCTAAGGATGAGATTGTAACTATTTAATTCATTAAGAACAGACGCCCGCGAAGAAAACCGATATCCTATATTTGTGACTTTAGTCGCAGCGGTTTAAATGCTCGCTTTATGCG